>Ga0160473_101435_pt1 | contig 11742 bp, 13 predicted proteins | sample HID1975I_E11MG_FD_108217 | JGI IMG/M metagenome (GOLD analysis project Ga0160473, IMG submission 108217) | Enriched soil microbial communities from UW Madison campus, WI, USA - HID1975I_E11 MG | ecosystem: Environmental > Terrestrial > Soil > Unclassified | place: USA: Madison, Wisconsin... | reverse complement strand
AAGGTTTGATGCCTGGGCATGCGTATCATCTTTGCCCCACCCGGTTATAACCGTTTCTCTTATATCTGCCTTATCGTCGCCATTGGTGTCTTTTAGAAATAAGAAGGAAGGCGCATTGCTAACCACAATACCACCATTGACAAATGCAAAGCTGGTGGGAATGTTTAATTTATCAGCAAAAACAGTAAACTTGTCTGCCTTGCCATCGCCGTCGGTGTCTTCGAGAATCTTTATACGGTCATCACCGGTGTCACCAAGTTTTATCTCGTTTGGATAATCCACGGTTTCTATCACCCACAGTCTTCCTCTTTCGTCCCAGTTCATAAAAACCGGGTTAATGACATCGGGTTCGGCGGCAAATAATTGCAGCTCAAATCCCGGTGGAACCTGCGTAAGTGACATTGATTCTTCGGGTGTCAGCGGTGCCTGGAACTTGGGAGCAGGGTTGCGATTCTCGTAGTTGGGAATGACTGCTTCGGTATAAGTTAATGTGGGCATTTTAAAAGCAGCCAGATTAGCGCTTGCCTTATCACCCACGGCCCATAATATGCCATTCCTGACGAGGTTTAAAAAACCGGGATTATTAAAAGTGATCTCATCATGTCCGTAAGCGGTATAAAAAACCCTTCCTTCGCCATAAGATCTTACCCAGGTATATGGCTCATGGTGGTCGCCCTCAACCCTTTCTGATAATACTTCTATATTCTTACTGAGCTTGTGATGTACATACGTCTCATCTTTTGTAGTAAAGGCATTAATGCCTTTCATAACCGGGTGATCTGGTTTAATGATGACTGCAGAGAAAGAATCGACTTTGTGATTTAAAAATTGTCCGCCAATCATTTCTACGACCTCATCAGAATTACGGAAGCAATAAGAGGCGCAATGGAGGGGAATAAATCCTTTTCCGCCTTTTACAAAGTTGAGCAGCGCTTTTTCCTGGTCCTTTGTGATTTCATCGTAGTTAGCGTACAAAACCAACCCGTCAAAATTTTTGAGGTAGGTCTCGTTCATATCATCAGGATTCGTTGTGTAGGTGATATTGATGCCGTCTTTAAAATATTCTTTGGTTAAGATGTCGGCAAGCTGACTCGAATTGTGGTGAAGGCTTTTATGGCCGAGGAACAACAATTCGAGGCGGCGCGGCGCATCGGCATCTTTATGAGTGGCTGCAATAAAACAGATAGAAAAAAGAAAAATGAAACCAACGAGGAGGCGTTTTTTCTGGGGCATGGCAAACATTAAATTCGTTAAAAACAAAAATTGTACAGCGAATATCGCGTGTTCCGGTTATAAAAGATGTGCTGATTATGTCAGGAACTGACTGTATCTTGTCAAGAATTTGTAATTATCTCCTGGATTTTCAGGGATTACGAGTTTTGCTGAATAAAGAGAAAAAGTACAAGAGTGCGACGCAAGTAAAGCAATATAGTAGTAATCCAGCCGGGCTCAACAAAAACTCAACTCAATGTATTGCTGCTGAACCAGAAATCTATATCCACTTCATCAAAGAAAAAAATTGAAAACTGCACTACACAAATCATCTATACCTGACTCGAGGATCTTTGTAATAAAGGAGCTGCAGGAGAAGCATTTTGACCCGACCTGGCACGCTCATTCTGAGTACCAGATATTTTTGGTGCAAGAGGGTACGGGTACGCGTTTTATCGGCGATAGTATAAAACATTTTGGCCCCGGCGAACTGGTTTTTACCGGCCCTCACCTGCCTCACCTGTGGCGAAGCGAGGAGTCGTATTTTGAAAGAGGCAGTACGCTGAAAACGAGGGGAATCGTCATTTATTTTGACGAACATTTTTTAGGAGCGGGTATATTGGATAAAGAGGAATTTACCCTTCTTACAAAGCTCTTTAGCAGATCTATGCGGGGACTGGAATTTTATGGCAAGAACAAAGCGGTGGTGATACAACTGATGAGGCAACTGACAAAATTGAGCGGCATTAAGAGTGTTATTCACCTGCTGCAGATCCTTACCATTTTGGCGACCAGCAAAGAATACGAGTACATTTCTTCGTTTACCAGCGAAAGCCCGCTGAAAGCGTCTGAAACCGACCGGATGAACACTGTGTACGAATACGTTTTAAAAAATTACCGGAAGAAAGTTACCCTTCAGGATGCCGCGGCTTTGGTGCATATGACATCCACCTCTTTTAGCAGGTATTTTTCGACCATAAACAATAAACCTTTTTCACGGTTTTTGGTTGAAATAAGGATTAAACATGCTTGCAAGATGTTGACCGAAACCAGTGAATCTGTGTCGCAGATCTGCTACCAAACCGGTTTCAATACCCTTTCTAACTTCAACAACCAGTTTAAAGAGGTAATGTCTACAACGCCGTTAGAGTACAAAAAAGAGTTTATGAACCTGTAGGAGCAGTTATAGACATTTCCTTCTAATCCAAATAATCCTTTAAATCCTGGTTCTAAATAGCACAATGTTCGTGGTAATTTTCTAAAACAATCGGCGCTCTTTCTACTTCAAAGCCTTCATAATACTGCTGCACTTCGTCAAGCACGGCTTCTACTTCTTCCATTTCTTTTAGTACTACGAGCCGGTTTCTAAACTCTTTTATGCCCGGCAAACCTTTTAGGTAATTAGAATAGTGGCGGCGCATTTCGTTGATACCCACCACATTTCCCTTCCATTCTACCGATTTGCGCAGGTGATTTTTGCTGATAGCCACCCGTTCTTCTACTGTAGGAGGTGCGAGTAACTCGCCGGTTTTCATGTAGTGATGGATCTCTCTGAAGATCCAGGGATAACCGATGGCGGCACGGCCAATCATAATACCATCGACGCCATAGCGGTTTTTGTATTCAACTGTTTTTTGAGGACTGTCAATATCGCCATTGCCGAAAACAGGGATGTGAATACGTGGGTTGTTTTTTACTTTAGCGATCAGCGACCAATCGGCCTCGCCTTTATACATCTGGCTGCGGGTACGGCCATGAATGGCTAACGCTTTTATACCTACATCCTGCAGGCGTTCGGCCACTTCTTCTATATTTTTTGTGTTGTCGTCCCAGCCAAGTCTTGTTTTTACGGTGACAGGCAAGCTGGTAGATTTGACGACGGCATCGGTCAGGCGAACCATTAGGTCGATATCTTTTAACACGCCTGCTCCGGCACCTTTGCAGGCAACTTTTTTTACGGGACAGCCAAAATTTATATCGAGCAAATCAGGATTGGTAACATCTACTATTTTAGCAGCCATAGCCAGGCTGTCTTCGTCGCCACCAAAAATCTGGATGCCTATTGGCTTTTCGTAGTCAAAAATGTCTAGCTTTTTACGGCTTTTGATCGCATCTCTTATCAGTCCTTCGCTGCTGATAAACTCTGTGTACATCAGGTCGGCACCCTGTTCTTTGCACACCGCACGAAACGGCGGATCGCTTACATCTTCCATAGGAGCGAGTAAAAGTGGAAAGCCGGGTAATTGAATATTGCCAATAGTTATCATGATACTTATTATAAATCCTTTTAGACGCTCAACAAGCTATGCAACTTCGGGTTTGTAAGTTGCATCGTGTATCTTGCGCCTTCATTTCAGTGCGCAAATTTACATTCTTATTTTCAGGTGATTTATGAAGACTTACTTAAAATATCAGCCGGCAGCGGTGCAGTTTTTAGCTTTTTTGGGTTTGGCCGCCGGATTCCTCATCATCGATTCAGTTATTTCCAGCTTCTTTTTTACCGACATAACAAAAGTACTGCTCGACAAAAATGCGGTTATTTCTCCTGAAGTGATGGTTAAGTTTAAATGGGCGCAACTGGCCGGTTCTGTGGTTTCATTTATTATTCCGTCATTGCTGTTTGCTTATTATTCTGCGCCGAATGCGCTTCCTTATATAGGTATCAGAAAAACCGTTTCTCCTGCATTATTGATGGCCTCCTTTCTGCTGCTCGTCACCATTCAGCCTTTTATCGGCCTGCTGGGAGAGTGGAATGCCAAGATCAATTTTGGTTCGCTGCAAAAAGCCTTGTTAGAGATGGAAGCGCTCTACAACCGTGCATTGCAGGTTTTCTTGCAGATGAACACTTTTGGCGACCTGCTGCTCAACCTCATTCTCATGGCATTATTGCCCGCCATGGGTGAAGAACTTTTCTTTCGTGGTTCTTTACAAAAATCACTATTACTTATGAGCAACAAGCCGTGGCTCGCTATCGTAGTGTCTTCTGCGGTTTTCGCTTTACTTCACGGTACATTTTTTAAAATTATTCCCATTTTTACCCTTGGTTTATTGTTGGGCCTTGTATATCATCTCACCCGCAATTTGTGGTACGCTATCTTAATTCACTTCTTAAACAATGCTTTTGCTGTATTGACGGTCTATTATGCCAACAGCAGCGAAACTTTAAAAAAGCTTTCCAACGACGATCTTTCCGTGCCGGTCTATGTTGCGCTGATAAGTCTTATCTTAGGTATTGGTATTGTATATTTTATTCAAAAAAAGAGCATCGAAGCATTGCCCGCAATCTTAACCGATGACGATAACGATTATATAGCATGACCGAACAACAATGGCACCTGATATATGCCACGCGAAATCTTCCTGAAGCCAGCATCGTCAAGGGAATGTTGGAAGAGAACAAGATACCAGTAATGCTGCTCAACAAGCAAGACAGCAGCTACGTCAATTTTGGTGACATAGAGTTATATGTACCCGCCGACCTACAACAAAGCGCTCAGCAGTTGCTTGACCAAGGTGTATAAACGTCAGGATCTTATATACCGGCCAATTATCGCTGCGATTAACAGGTTATCGTATCATGTGTATGAGATGTATTTGGTACCCGGCAATAGAATTTCTATTAAACATTCTTGCGTCGCACACTTGTACTGCAGCAAGAAATGGCCTTTTCCCATGTTATTGTTTGAAACCCTTTTACGCCTGCTTTAACAGATTTCAAAAAGCTGGTGTAGAAATAGATGAAGAGGCAATAAAACACGGAAAAAGATGCCATAAAAATATACAGCACAAGGGAGTGACACAACGATGAAGCCATGAAAAACATCTGCTGACTAACAAAAACCATGTAAAAAGCTGAATTTGTCCAAAGTAGGTTTAAGTCTATATAAGCTCTCTTTGGGGGGACTATTTTTCTCAGCGTCTTCTTTTTTCGGTTCTTTTGCATGCTGCAACCAAAACCATCATATAAAAATCAATAGTCCTTATGGCTTTCAACCTGCAAACATTTAAGACACGGGCTTTAACAGCAGTCATTTTTGCTGTTATCATGTTAGCAGGCCTCCTATGGAATCACTGGAGCTTTTTCATTCTTTTTTCGGTCATTCATTTTGGTTGCTGGGAAGAGTATCAAAAAATAATGGGATTAATTGATCCTGAATACCAAAAAATTCCTGCCATACACAAATATGGAGTGATGGTCGCAGGCTGGGCTTTTATGCTTTTTATGGCCGGCAACGCCTACAGCATCGGCAATATTTCGTTGCATAACACAGGCTGGGTGCTGCTTTTGATAAGTGGAATCGCTTTACCACTGGCACTCGCATTTGTAGTAAAGCCATTCTCGGCTATAGCAATAGTTTATTCATTGGCCGGCTTGCTGTATATATCTGTAAGCTGGGGTTTACTGATCGGTATAAGAAACGTTGGAATGATCTCACAGGGCTCTTTTGTGTTTTTAGACACCGGTTGGGTGATTCCAATTATCCTGGTAGCCTCCATCTGGATCAACGACACGATGGCCTACATCGTCGGTTCCTTTATTGGTAAAACGCCTTTTTCTAAAATTTCGCCCAAAAAAACCTGGGAGGGTACAGTCGGTGGCGCTATATTATGTGTAGCCGTAGTTTCTCTTGGCGGTTATTACCTTTTCCACTTACAAGACATTGTTTCTTTAATCGTTATTTCAACGATTGCTGCCATCATTGGAACTTGCGGTGATCTGCTTGAAAGCAAACTAAAAAGAATGGCAGGCATAAAAGACAGCGGCAGCATTATGCCCGGTCACGGCGGTTTTTTAGACCGGTTCGATAGTTTAATTCTCGCCACGCCTTTTGTCTGGTTGTATATTTTCCTGTTCGCGATATGATAAGGCATTAAGGCATTGGGAGTAAGAGGGCAAGGTGAGATAAGATAACGATCTAATACCCCAATGACTTAATGGCCTAATGACTTATTGACTATAACCGGAATACCTATATTTGCACATTAATTTCATCTGATGACTATTCACAAAGAGGGCTACAAAAGTATTGGGATCGCTGCTTTAATATTTGGCTTGATCAACATTGCATCCTTTATTTTTTTAGCCGACACTTACCCAAAAATCGCCGCAATTGTTTTTATCGCGTCGGTATTACTTTTTTTATTCATTGTTTCTTTTTTTCGTATTCCTTACCGGTCACTCACTAAAGGCGAAAAACACGTGGTAGCTCCCGCAGATGGGAAAGTGGTTGTAATAGAAGAAATACAGGAAGTAGAATATTTCAACGATAAAAGATTGCAGGTGAGCATTTTTATGAGCCCTGCTAATGTGCACGTTAACCGAAATCCCATAAGCGGAGAGGTGGTATATAATAAATACCATAAAGGCAAATACCTGGTAGCCTGGCATCCAAAATCTTCTACAGAAAACGAAAGACATAGTGTAGTTGTCAAAAATCAAAAAGCAGAGATCCTTGTAAAGCAGATTGCCGGTGCCCTGGCAAAACGTATTGTCAACTATTTATCTGTCGGCCAGGAAGTACACCAGGGAGACGAACTCGGCTTTATCAAATTTGGTAGCAGGGTCGATGTCATACTTCCTATCGGAACAAAAATAAATGTTGAGTTAAACCAGGTAGTAAAAGGTGGCGTCACTGTGCTGGCCACTTTAGACTAAAGCGCACAACTTCTACAACAATTCATCCCCTATTTTATCAGTTCACTTTGTCAAAATCATACACAGTCGCTGTATACTAATTCTTCTTTGCACCAAAATCTTAAAATTGTTTATTTGAATGCGTGTTAGGGTAAATACTTTTATCTTGCACGTCCTAAAAAAATAGATTGACTATGGAATACGGCAAAATAATTTCAGTTACCGGCCTGGGTGGTTTGTACGAATTGGTTGGAAGTAAAAAAGACGGCGCTATCGTTCGCTCTCTCGAAGATAAAAGTACCAAGTTTGTAGCAAGCCGTGTACATAACTTTTCACATCTCGAAAGCATCGAAGTTTATACAGTTCGCGACAACGTAAACCTTGTCGACGTGTTAACGGCTATGCAAAACAGCAGCGAGCCTTTGCCTTCTGACAAAGATGGCGCTGCGGTGAAAGCATATTTCGAAAAGGTATATCCCGATATGGATTTTGAAAGAGTATATGCCAGCGACATGAAAAAGATGGTAAAATGGTACAATGTGTTGAAAGCTAATGACGTAGAAATCAAGTTGAGTCATTCAGATGAAAACGACGATGCAGAGCAGGATACAGAAACTGCGACAGAAGCGGTAGATGCAGGTAAAACTGAAGAATAAGTTGAAAGTAGTAAGTTTCACAACTTTTAGTTTTTGGTTACGAGCAGTATAATATGATTCAACATCGTTGTGTCACTCCCTTGTACTTGTAGATTCATTACTCAGCTTTTAGCATGTTTTGCCCGTTAAACCTGTTGAAATGAATCTACATCTCAACTCTTCTTGATTAACTGTCAACCATCAACCAACACCATCATTCCCAAAAATTTTTCTATGACATTAACTGCAGATATTAAAAAGCTGGAAAGACAGTATGTTCCGGCTGATTTTGCGATAACCGATTGGGAAAGCCTGGAACCTTATTTTAAGGAGCAGGCCGAAAGACCCATCGATTCAGCAGCAGCGCTCGAAAAGTGGATGAAAGACATGAGCGAACTCGAAGCAGTAGTAAGCGAGGACGCCTGCTGGAGACAAATAAAAATGACTTGCGATACTACAGATAAAGCTTTAGAAGAAGCATTTACTTTCTTCTGCATGCAAATTCAGCCGAAGTTGCAGCCCTATGCCGATCTGCTCAATCGCAAATTGATTGACAGCCCCTATACCAAAGAACTCGACGAACAGCAATATTTTACCTACCTGCGTAATGTGCGTAAAAGCATCGAACTGTTCAGGGAAGCTAATATTCCTTTACAGGCAGAGTTGAGTGTAATGGCTCAACAATACGGACAGATTTCCGGCGCAATGACTGTAGAAGTAAAAGGACAGGAATACACGCTGCAACAAGCATCCAAATTTCTGGAAGACCACGACCGCACACTTCGCGAAGAAGTGTATCGCAAAGTTGGCGAAAGACGATTGCAGGATAAAGACGCTTTAAACAACTTATATACTCAACTGATTCAAAAGCGTCACCAGGTGGCATTGAATGCCGGTTTTGCAAATTATCGCGACTATAAGTTCGCCGAAATGGGCCGCTTTGATTATACCAAAGAAGATTGTTTCAACTTTCACGAAGCGGTTAAGTTGCATGTATTGCCATTGGTTAAAAAAATAAACGAGAAGAAAAAACAAAAACTGGGTGTAGATACGCTAAGGCCGTGGGATACCGAAGCAGAACCCGAAGGAATCGAGCCGTTAAAACCCTTTACAACAGGAGAAGAACTGACTGAAAAGGCCATCAAATGTTTCGAAGAGCTGAACCCATTCTTTGCCGACTGCCTTCGTAAAATGAAAGAACTGGGTCACCTCGACCTTGAGAGCCGCAAAGGAAAAGCGCCAGGCGGTTATAATTGTCCGTTAGCCGAAAGTGGCGCTCCATTCATCTTCATGAATGCTGCCGGCCAGATGCACGATGTAACAACCATGGTGCACGAAGGCGGACATGCTGTTCACTCTTTTCTTTCGCATCCGTTGCCCCTGAGTGCTTTCAAAGAGTACCCGATGGAAATTGCCGAAGTGGCAAGTATGGCAATGGAATTGTTCAGTATGGAATTCTGGAAGGTATTTTTCGACAACGAAGAAGACCTGTTAAGAGCAAAAGAACACCAGTTAGAAAGAACCATCACCATTTTTCCCTGGATAGCCACCGTCGATAAGTTTCAGCACTGGGTGTACGAAAATCCAAACCATACGATAGAAGAAAGAACAGACAAATGGATGGAAATACTCGAAGAGTTTTCTACCGGGGTGGTTGACTTCTCAGGCCTCGAAGAGTATCGTAAAAGTAGCTGGCAACGACAGCTTCATTTGTTTGAAGTGCCGTTTTATTACATCGAATATGGTATTGCCCAATTAGGCGCCATTGGCATGTGGAAACAGTTTAAAGGCAATAAAGAGCAGGCCTTAAAAAATTATATAAATGCCCTTAGTCTCGGCGGGACAAAAACTTTACCCGCTTTGTACGAAGCCGCAGGTTTAGAATTCAATCTTTCTCCCGACTATATAAAATCGCTCATGGATTTTGTAAATGAAGAGTATTTGCAAATTACCTAAACCGCAAATGGGCAACATGTAGGAGTTGTGAGAAGGGAATAAGTTTATAAAACGTCTGGCTTTGCCGGACGTTTTCGGTTTATACCGCGAAGGAATACTCAGATAAGAATATTTTTTTTGATATAAAAAATGCCTGTTGATCATTCTACTAATGAACATACACAATGGCGGAAGTTCCGTTGATGAATTGCTGTTCACTGTAGTCTTGAATTTTGTATTTTGTTGTTTCAAAAGCTGAATTGGTGGAAAAGATTACAAAAGAAATCATTCTTGAATTTATTAGTAAAAATAAAGTTACGTTAAGCTCTACACATACAAAATTGTGTCTGCCAGTCATAAATAGGATATACAAGAAGATGTCTGCGGGTATTAAGTTCTCTGGTATCAAAGTTGAAAACAGCTTAATTTGCGATGGACATCATAGATACATCGCTTCTATTTTAGCCAATTTTGCACTTGAAAGAATTCCAGGAAATATTACATCTGCTACTACGGCCTTTGACTGGAAATCAGTCACTTTTGAGGACGAAGATTGGGATACTATAGCAAATCAATATGTTGAATGAGCTGGATGCCGAGTATAACAATGTTCCAATAGAGAAAATCGTTGAATTGCTGAAATAAGGGCATAAATTTGCTTGTTATGTTATTCTTCTTAGACATAGATGGTGTTATGGTTCCTGCCAAAGGTTGGAAAAGTCCTGAATTCTTAAATGATGGATTTCCTGCATTTAGTAGTAAAGCAATTCTTACACTTCAGAACTTGATTTCTGAAGAGGATACAGTTATGCTTACAACCTCGCATAAGACAAAATTCAGCATTGAAGAATGGAAAAGCATTTTCAAGAATAGGGGCATTAACATTCAAAAAATTAAATCTCTTCCTGAGAACTTTAATAATCTTAGCAGAAAAGATGAAATTGTAAACTGGTTTAATGTTAATAGTGTGAAAGAAGACTTTGTCATTATTGATGATGATAAGTCTTTGAATGATCTTCCTGGTTCTTTAAAAGAGAATTTGATACAAACTAGTCCTTATATAGGTCTTACAGAAGAACATGTGGAAGCTATAAAGTCTATCTCACATAAAGGGTTACCATCCGCATACTAGATTTTAAGAAAGTCGGATTATATAACACCTCACTCGTCAGACTGTGAGGTGTTTCGTTTTAATTACAGTTTTTACAGATCCCTTTAACCACCACATCAATCAGGTTTGGTCTGAAGCCGTCGGGAAGATTTACTTCAGGCGTTACCACCGAATCAAGGCAATAGGTAACATTGCAATTATCGCACACAAAGTGTACATGGTTGTCGTGGTGATGTCCTGTCGTGCATTCATTTTTGCACAACGCATATAGCACCGAGTTGTCTTGTGTAGGTATAGTGTGAATGATCCCTTTCTCAACAAAAGTTTGCAGGGTGCGGTAAATGGTGACCCGGTCAAACTTTTCGTCGGTTCTTTTCTCTATATCGCTATGCGCCAGTGCGCCGTTATTGTGCTGAAAAAGTTCTAAGATCTTTTTTCTGCTGTCGGTAACACTTAGCTGGTTACGCTTTAGTATTTTATCAATTGCTCCGCTTTCCATACCTAAATTTACAAATTTTATTGCGGATTGTTGCTGAACACACTGTTAACAAAGCCGTTGGGCCCCGCCTTTTCTTTTAAAAGACCTTTGATATCCCTGCTGAGTTTTTCCATTTCGTCTTTTTTGAGCGCATCGTACACACTGCCCCTGACATTGCCGCCTTTATCAACCAACGCAAAGAATTGGGTATGAATAAACTGATCCTCTAATTTTGCCACACTGTTTGCAGGATCATCAAGCAGATAGCTGCCACGTGCAGCTTTGTACAGGCTATCTTTTCTTCCGGTAACCAACACCCATTTTTTTGTATCGATCTTCATACTGTCGGCGTAAAACCTGAGACGTGCTACACTGTCTGTTTCCGGCTCCACTGTATGAGCAAGAATCATAAAATCGGGCTCGTCTTTATACTGCTCGTAAATCTTTTTCAAACTTGTATTCATCTTTGGGCAAATGCCTTTGCAGGTAGTAAAAAAATACTCCACCACCGTCACTTTGCCTTTCAGGTCATCTTCATCTACTGTTTTTCCATCCTGGTTAGTAAAAGAAAATGGTTTTACATAACTAATGGTTGGCAACTTCGCCCTCCAGTTATCTGTGCCGGCAAATAAGAAATAAAAGAAACCACCCAATAGTATCACAAAAAAAACTGCGTATCCTATAGCCTTCTTACTCATGTTATTCTTTGAGACACAAAGTTACACGCAGCGTTGTT
>Ga0160473_101434_pt1 | contig 11744 bp, 10 predicted proteins | sample HID1975I_E11MG_FD_108217 | JGI IMG/M metagenome (GOLD analysis project Ga0160473, IMG submission 108217) | Enriched soil microbial communities from UW Madison campus, WI, USA - HID1975I_E11 MG | ecosystem: Environmental > Terrestrial > Soil > Unclassified | place: USA: Madison, Wisconsin... | reverse complement strand
CGTTTGAAAGGGGAGGTGGAGAAAGAAATTGCCGCTGTAAATTTTGAGCGTTTTCATGCTTTTCGGCCGAGCATTTTGCTGGGCAACAGAAAAGAGCAGCGGCTGGGAGAATCTATTGGAAAAGTAATAATGGGCGCATTATCACCTGTTTTTGTTGGAAGTGTAGAAAAATACAGGGGAATTGAAGGTGCAGACGTGGCAAAAGCAATGGTGGCTTGCGCAAAATCAGAAAAAAAAGGAATGTTTGTACACCATTATCAGGACATGATCGATAATGCAAAAGGTGGCAAATAGTTTGAGTTTTTGAGCAACTCTTTGAAAACTACAAACGTACTATCGGAGGTTTTTAAGTTTATGTGGAAAATCGCTGATGTGTTGCTTCAGTACAAGAGTGATCCTTTTCTTTCCTTCCACTGGAAGAAAAAAAATGACAAATCAGGATTGCAAGAATGCTACATAGAATTCCCTTGGTTTGGCTCAAAAAAATACTACAACTCCTCCCTTGTTGGCTGATTTAAATCGAAAAGAACAAGCCAAATGTGTAATTAGAACTACAGAACCGGGCGGCATAGTTATAGTGAAGATAGCTATGTAAAAAAAATTATATCTATGACTGATTCAACAAAATATGCACTGATCACCGGTGCTACCAGCGGTATAGGATACGAGCTGGCTAAGCTGTTTGCGAAAGATAAATACAACCTGGTTATTGTTGCCAGAAATACGGCTGAACTCAGCAGTACTGCTACCGAACTGCAGCAGCAATACGGAATAGAGGTCGTGCCAATTGCCAAAGACCTGTTTAAGCGCGAAAGCCCTGCTGAGGTGTATGAAGAGGTGAAGGCGAAAGGAATACAGATTGACGTTTTGGTAAACGACGCCGGCCAGGGACAATACGGCGAATTTGTAGAGACTGATATCAACCGCGAACTCGATATTATTCAATTGAATATCGGTTCGCTGGTGTCTCTCACCAAATTCTTTTTGCAGGATATGGTGGCTCGGGGCGAAGGTAAAATACTCAACCTGGCTTCTATTGCCAGCAAACTGCCTGGTCCGCTTCAATCGGTTTATCATGGCACCAAAGCTTTTGTTTACTCTTTTACGCAGGCGATTCGCAGCGAGGTAAAAGACAAAGGGGTGGTAATTACAGCGTTGTTACCGGGTGCTACCGATACCGACTTTTTTAATAAAGCAGACATGGAAGAATCTAAAATTGTGCAGGAGAGCAAACTTTCTGATGCTGCCGATGTAGCAAAAGATGGTTATGATGCTTTAATGTCAGGCGATGATAAAGTAGTTTCAGGTTTGAAAAATAAGATGATGGTAGGTATGAGCAATGTGATTCCTGACAGCATGGTGGCGGATAACATGCAAAAGCAACAGGAACCGGTCAATAAATGACGGCGGTCAGGCATTAAAAATTTAAAAGATCCCTGGTTATTGCGACCAGGGATCTTTTGCATTAAGAACATGTTGATAGCTTACAAAAAGCAGTACATACTTCTCGCCTGGCAGCTAATTTTAAGAGATATCATTGTTCTTCTGCAAAAGAAAAAGAAGCGATGATAGATAAAATTTTTTGTTAGCCATCAGTAGAACATTTGTCAACATCGTTGTGTCACTCACTTGTACCTGTATCTCTTTTATCGGCTTTTTCCACGATTTGCTATGGCCGGCGTTATGCTACAGCTTCAACATATTAGAGAGGTTATAGAACGTTTCGTAAGGACCTTTCGAAATAAACATATTGGTAATACTTGCAGGAATACTGCCACCCGGGTCCATCTTTAGAAAGTAGGTAATGTATAACCTGTTCTTTCCATCAGATCTTACATTCCATGAGCTGGCAAAGGTTTGGATGCGAACAATACCTTTTTTTGCGGCGACCGCATTAGGCTCTCCCGCGGCTGTTATTTTCAGAGAGTTAGTGGCGCCATCTGCATCTATGCGCATCCTTATCGGCACATCGCGATTGCTTACCGGCCAGGGCAAACTGGTTTCGGTGTAATACAGGATCTCGTTTGGGTTTATTTTTTTTATGAGGTAAGACTCTTTTGTGCTAAAAACCCAGTTTTTAGCATTGTTTACATCTGTAATTACAGTTAGCAATTTTTGAAGCGTTCCGGTTAAAACCGCTTCTACTTTTATCGAACGAAAATTGGAAGAGCTTTCTTTTGAAGCAAACACTTTGATGCCGTTTTTTTCTTTGGTCAATTCCCATTCCGTCTGGGAAAAAGCGGCATTGGCAGAAGAGATCACAGCAATAAATAGAAAAACTCTTAACATTACAGGCGATTTTATTAAATCAATTGGATTTGCAGCGATACAAATTATTCGGGCCAACTCAGTTTTCGGACTCACGGATAATAAAAATAAATAATCCCGGCTTTCTGTTATGTTAATTGTCTAAGGCGCTTGTCGCTTCTGTGTCTCTGCTATTTTTAAATGTGCTCCTAATGTTCCCTCGATTCGCCCGGTGCTATAACGGCGACGCGAAGTTCCTGTCCTGCTGCCCGGGCGATTCTATAGTAGTACTTTATACAGAAGCAAGATGAAGAGTCAAGAGGATAATCTCTTATTGGCACAAACATTTCAGTAAAGTTATTTACCTATAAATCCTGCAATTATGAGCATTGATACCAGGCAGTTAGAAATAAATGTAAACCTGCACACACTGAAGCCGGATTTTTATAATTACGAATTGCATTATGTGATAGCTGAAAATGAGAACGCTTTCCGGTTTGCCAATTGGAACGACGAGCCACAGCCGGGTGAACAAAAGTTTTATTTCTTTCTCATGCAAAGGCCGCTTTTTATTCCCGCCGGAAATATAACACTCGATGAAAGTTATGTTTTGCACGAAAGACCAATATACCCTTGTGTTTCCACGTACAGCGATTTTGTTGAGGCGATTGAAAAGGTGCAAAATGATGGCGTGGCCAAATGCATTAAATGTTTCAGTACCGGGGAGACCGATACTATCAGAACCCAGCTTGAGGGTAAATATGGCACTATAGAAAAACACGTCGTTACCAGTTCGCAGGGGCAGCACCTTCTTTTTGTCTTCGATAGTATAGAAATATCTATCTCAGCCGCAATGGTCTATTTCAGGCACAAAACGCCTTTTTCGGGCAAGCACTACGAGCATATAAAAGAGGAAGAAAGAGAGACAGCGGCCAAAGCACAGTAAACGTTTTTCCCGGCTGAATGGCCAGATGCTGTACAAGTGTGCGACGCAAGAATGTTTAATGCGTGTTCTTCAGCTAAGTACAAAAAGCTCATCATTGTAATGTTACTTTCTTACAAAAGCAAAAGCCCTTACAAATTTTGTAAAGGCTTTTTATTTACACTTCCAGCCAAATTTTTAATTATTCAGCACTTCAGATTTTTTATCCTTAGTCTGATTTTTACGGGCGGTGTATGGTAAGATAATAGATACAAATGAGCCGCCGACAAGATTGCCAATGATGGCATTCATAAAGACCATAAAAACAAGGCCGTGTGTATCACCGTTACCCGTTTGTGCAGGTGCATCCTGCAATATAGTCTCACCCGGCATAAACACCGAAAGCACGATCGCTGCAACAATACACGAAATGATTATTCCAAAAAAAGTGGCGATGTGGCCAGCCGCATTCATGGTTTGTGTACTCGCATTTTCGCCTTTTTTCTTATTGAACGACAGCATGTAAATAGCAATGGCAACTAAAAAAAGCACGTTACCGATATATAGAAGATAAGTACTGCTAAACTCTGCAGATTTTACAAACATGATCATGGGAATACAAAAAACGATTGCAGCTATTATGCCCCACTTTATGTACGCCGCCAGGTATTCTTTTTTAAACATTGTATTTGGTTTTATGTTTACAGAAAGTGACCAATCTATCTGTTAAAAAAACCATTCCATTACATAAAACTTATTTTTTTCAACAGTTTGTAAAGAAATGTGGAACGATCAGAAGAACGCCACGGATTCTTGTTCTTCTCTCATCGGTTTTGCTGAAAGTATGTGTATATTTTTATGAGCCGGGCGGTATTACTACTATGATGCATCGTTGCGTCGCACTCTTGTACCGGCTTTCTCTATTCAGCAAAACGCAGGCAGGTTAGCAAAACACCAGGGTATTCGTTGCCAATGTCGTTTTATAAGCTAATACTCTTCGCTGCCTTTAAACACTCTTTTCAGTTGCAGATTTTTAATTGGGGCGACTACCAATGCAAATTTTTCAACCGATACATAGCTGGTATCCAGGCCAAATCCCTTTGCTTCTGACAAGCTCAGGTTTTTAAGCCAAAAGTGAGACTTCATCACTATGCGTTCTAAAAAAGGCAATTCGTTGTCGTTGCTCAGGTATTTTTCCATCACAACAAATTGAAAGTCGCCTACCACGTTATTACGTTCAAGGCTTTCGTAACGACTGGTAATATTTACCTCTTTGTTCGCTACCAGGTCTGCAACTACCTGCCTGAACATTAGATTTATTCTCGGCTGTATTCTAAAACCCAGCCTGAATTCTACCCGGATAATGTCATTTGGAATAATGTGCTGCACGCTGTATTCGCTGGTATATGGATCGTCAACCGTATGTACATGCACAAACCAATAGATGTCGGCTCTCTTCGGCTTCTTATTCAGTATCGAATAAACGATCTTATGCTCAATTTCTTTCGGATTGTCGGCGCTGGTCATATACACCAGGTGTGTGGCATGTTTCACAACAGACCTGTCGTTGCTCAGTTCTTCGAGGTCGCCGATATAATCATCGAGCGAGACAAACTCAACATAACGGTTTTTGATCTTCCTGGCACGAAACCACACATACATAATGGCAAATAAAAATCCTCCTATAATTACAGTAACATACCCGCCATGAGGAAATTTATTAAGATTAGCGGCTAAGAAAGACAACTCTATCGTAAGATAAACGGCTATAAACAGGTAGATAAAAACCCTGGGCGTTCTTCGCAACACAAGGAAGTTGGCAAACAAAATGGTAGTGGCGATCATGCAGACGGTAATGGCCAGTCCATAAGCTGCTTCCATATTGATCGATTTTTCGAAATGCAGTACAACCCCTACGCAACCGATGTATAAAAGTGTATTTATGCCCGGAATATACAATTGTCCCCTTGCTTCACTCGGGTATTTGATTTTCATTTTGGGCCACAGATTCAATCGCATGGCTTCGCTGATCAGTGTAAAAGAGCCGCTTATCAGAGCCTGGCTGGCTATAACGGCGGCGGTGGTCGCGATGATGATGCCGGGAATAATAAACCACGGCGGCATCATAGCATAAAAAGGGTTAAAGCCCTCAGCGATCATAGATTCTGTTATTTGCAGTCCTTTATAGTTTGTGAGCAACCATGCGCTTTGCCCGAGGTAGTTGAGTAAAAGGCAGGTTTTTACAAAGATCCATGAGACCCTGATGTTGTCTCTTCCGCAGTGACCTAAGTCTGAATAAAGCGCTTCGGCGCCGGTAGTGCAGAGAAAGACTGCGCCTAATATATAAAAGCCTTGCGGGTAAGTGGTCAGCAATTTTATACCGTAGTAAGGATTGAAAGCTTTGAAGATGGTTACATCGTCCATGATGTGGCTGCAGCCTAATAGAGCGAGCATGGTAAACCAGCCTGCCATAATCGGCCCGAAATAGCCGCTGATAGAAGCAGTGCCGAACTGCTGCATAAAGAATAAACCGGTAATAATAATGAGAACGATATAAACGATCGTGCTGTCCGGAATATAACCTAATGCTTCAATATTTCGTAAACCTTCGATAGCTGCCGTAACAGAGATGGGTGGCGTAAGCATTCCGTCGGCGAGCAGAGCAGCTCCGCCGATCATGGCGGTAAATACCAGCCATCTTTTTCTTCGCCGCACCAAAGCAAATAATGAGAAAATTCCGCCTTCACCCCGGTTGTCTGCTTTTAAAGTGAGAATCACATATTTGACGGTTGTTTGCAGCGTGAGGGTCCAGATGATACAGGAGAGGCTTCCGAGTATAAGTAATTCGCCTATTACTTTTCCGTTTGTTATGGCGTTTAATACATACAGGGGAGAAGTACCAATATCGCCAAAAATGATCGCCAATGCTATTATAAGTCCCGCAACAGATACTTTATTATTAGGTGCGCTCATAAGTGATAAATCAATAGATTTTTGATGTACAGGCGTAAAAAGAGAAGCAAAGGTACAAGCAAAAGCAGTAGCGTTATCTGTGAGAGATATTTTGGCTCACAGATGGCACGGAAAGGCACCCGATGGAATTTTTATCTGTGTAGATCTGTTATCTGTGAGAGATAAATTGTGACAATTTGGTATTGCGGGGAATTGCTGATTTCTTGATGCTGTACAAGTGTGCGACGCAAGAATGTTTAATCGGGGATTCAATTGCCCGGCCCCAAAAAAATCAGCTATAGTTCAAAAAAAAGCCCCCGGAATTATCCGGGGGCTTGTAAACTATTAAAAGAAAGCTCTATTTATTTTCGCCGCCTTCTTCCTGTTGTAATTTGTCTCTGATCGAAGCCAAAGCGCCTAAATCACCCAAAGTAGCTTTTTCAACTTTCGTCTGAATGTTCTTAACTGCTTTGTTTGTCTTTTCAGCTTCTACACGGGCTTCTTTTCTTGCGGCATCTTTTTCGTGTGCTGCAGCCTGCTCCCAAATACGGGTATGACTAACCACGATACGTTTTTCGTTGCGGTCAAATTCGATCACCATAAATTGTGCATGCTCATCTACACCGATGCTCTTTCCGTCTTCTTTTACAAGGTGACGTGCGGGAGCAAACCCTTCGAGACCATAAGGCAATTGTACGGTAGCGCCTTTGTCATCTTTACGGGTAACGGTAGCTTCGTGAATAGATCCGATGCCGAAAGTATCTTCAAGCGTGTTCCAAGGATCTTCTTCCAGTTGTTTGTGGCCTAACTGCAATTTGCGGTTGTCCTTGTCTATACCCATGATGATGATGTCAATTTTCTCACCAACTTTAGTATAGTCGCCCGGATGGTTGTAACGCTTCAGCCAGCTTAGGTCGCTGATGTGAATCATACCGCCAATACCCGGCTCCAGCTCAACAAATACGCCGTAAGGAGTAATGTTTTTAACCAAACCTTCGTGCTTGCTTCCTTCGGGGAATTTGTTTTCGATAGTGCTCCACGGGTCGTCGGTCATTTGTTTGATCGACAAGCTCATCTTGCGGCTATCTTTATCGAGGGTTACAATCTTAGCTTCGTACTCGTCGCCAAGCTTGAAGAATTCTTTAGCGTTGATCGGCGTGTTAGCCCAGGTAATTTCACTTACGTGTACAAGACCTTCAACACCAGGCATGATCTCTAAGAAAGCACCGTAATCTTCAATATTTACTACTTTACCTTTTACTACTTCACCTTCTTTTACATTCTCAGCCAGTACATCCCAAGGGTGTGGAGTCAGTTGTTTTAAACCAAGGCTGATACGTTTTTTGTCGTCGTCGAAATCTAATACAACCACGTTCAGTCTCTGATCCAGTTTCAACACTTCGCTTGGGTGAGAGATACGTCCCCAACTGATATCGGTGATGTACAACAAACCATCTAAGCCGCCAAGGTCCATAAATGCACCAAAGTCGGTGATGTTTTTGATAGTACCTTCCAATACCTGTCCTTTCTCCAGCTTAGACATAATTTCTGCACGTTGTGCTTCGATGTCGCTTTCGATAAGGGCTTTGTGAGATACAACCGCATTTTTAATTGCTTCGTTGACCTTAACAACTTTGAATTCCATTGTTTTACCAACGAACTGGTCGTAATCGGTAACGGGTTTAACGTCGATCTGAGAACCTGGTAAGAATGTTTCCATACCAAATACGTCAACGATCAAACCACCTTTAGTTTTGCTGGTAACAATACCGGTAATAACCTCGCCGGTTTTGTGTACTTCAACAATTCTTTCCCAGGCACGGAAAATTCTGGCAGATTTACGGCTAAGGTGTAAGTGACCCGCCCTGTCTTCTTTCTCAACAACCATTACCTCTACGTCGTCGCCAACAGCAAGGTTAGGAATGTCGCGGAATTCGTTCAGCGAAACAAGTCCGTCACTTTTAAAACCAATGTTTACAACAACATCAGTTTTGGTCAGCGCAACCACGTTACCGTTGATGATCTCACCATCGTTGATCTGTACAAAAGTGTTATCATAGACACTATCATACTTTTCTCTTTCTTCTTTTTTGTAAGTACTAACGTTGCGTTTGTCAATACTCCAGTCAAAGTCGTCGTGCGCTGTCTCCACCTTAGGTTCAGGCTTAGATTCAGCTTTTGGTTCCTCCGTAGCTGCTTCAGCAGTGGGAGAGGGTGTTTCAGAAGGTGTTGGGTCTTCAGAAGGTGCAGGAATTTCTGCAGAAGCAGGCTCGTTGCTGCCTGGCTCGTTGGAAGGCTGGGCTTCTTCCACAGGTGCATTTGTTGTCGCTGTAGGGGCTGTCGATGCAGACTCTTCTGCTATCGGTGCGTTCTCCTGTGCATCAGCGTTTGGGTTAACAATTTCATTTTCAGGCATAAAATAATTCCGGCTGTTTTGATCCGGGCGGCAAAGGTAATAAAAAAAAGAATGTGAGGGAAGAGGGGAGCAAGTTGCCGGTTTCCTATTGCCGGGTGGGCTTTAAAAATTAGAGGTTCGTTAACAAGTTAGATATGAAATAAAAACGCCTCTGAGATGAAGGTTAGTATGTTGTAATCCGCATTGTTATGTTTTTATGAGCCCGGCAGTAGGAATATAATTCAACATCCTTGCGTCGCACTCTTGTACATTTTGAACAATATGCAGCAAAAAGCCAACTGACGAAGTGAGAGTATAACCAAAATTCGCTTGCACTACCTGTGTCTTGTAATCTGCAACGTCACCTGTAACCAGAAACTTGTAACCTGAATCGGCACTGGTAACTGGCATCTGGTAACTGGTAACCGGTAACTGGTAACTGGCATCCGGCAACATGTAACCGGTAACCGGCCGCTCCTACACCGTCCACGTATTTAGCCCGTTTTGGGTAAACTGGTAATGTCTTGTCTCACCGCCGAATTTTTGCAATGTTTCAATTACCTTATAGCGGCTGTTGCCGGGGCAATAGAAGATCATAAATCCACCGCCGCCTGCTCCGCTGATCTTGCCGCCGGTGGCACCTGCTTTTTTAGCTGCTTCGTACAGCTCTTCTATACTGCTGTTGCTGATGTTTGCTGCCATTTGACGCTTCTGTTCAAAACCAAAATTTAGTATTTCTCCGATCTCATGCAGCCGGCCTTTCAGCATTGCTTCTTTCATCATTCGGGCTTGCTCTTTTAACTGGTGCATAGCCTCAATTGATTTTTCGTTTTTCTGGTTCACATTTTTTACCTGCTCTTTAATGATCATGGCGCTTTCGCGGCTGGTTGAGGTAAAATACAACACAAGGTTATTTTCAAGCTCGTTTAAATACTGTTGTTTTATTCTAAGCGGGTTTACAATCACCTTGTCGCCTTCGTAAAATTCCATAAAATTTACGCCTCCGAAAGTGGCGGCGTACTGATCTTGTTTGCCACCGGCGAGTTTTAAGTCGCTTCTTTCTATGTCATACGCATAATGTGCGATGTCATATTCACCCAAAGGCAGGCGAAGCATTTCGTAAAAAGCGCCGATAATGGCAACTACCAAAGTAGAAGACGTCCCCAATCCGCTGCCTGCCGGTGCATCTACATAAGTAGATAATTTAAAACCGGTCAGAGGAACGCCGTAATCTTTTTGAACACGGTTGTACACGCCTTTTAGCAAGTCGAGTTTGCCGTCGATAGGCAATTCATTGTTCCACTCGAAGCGTTGTTCTTCGTGCCGGTCGAGCGCCTGCACGATAATGGCGTTTTCTTCAATAGGTTCAATGCTGGCCTGGGCAAACAGGTTAATGGTGGCATTTAGAATAGCGCCGCCATATAAGTCGCTATACGGACTTACGTCTGTGCCTCCACCGGCTAATCCGATTCTTAAAGGAGCCCTGCTGCGGTAGATCATGATTTCAAAACAGAATTAAGTGGAGGATAAACGTACAATGGCGGCGGTTAAATTGTGCCAGTCGTACTTTTTCTTTTCTTCACGAAGGTGTGGCAAAAAGTGGTTTTCACCTAATTCGTATAGTTTTAAAATGCCTTTGGCAATAGAGCCGGGGTTGGGTTCACAGATCAAGCCAACCTTGCCGGCGGGTACGAGATCGGGTAATCCTCCGACATTGGTCACCAGCATCGGCTTTTCGAAATGATAGGCGAGGGGAGTGACCCCGCTTTGGGTGGCATTACGATATGGCTGAACAACAAAGTCGGCAGCACTTAAATAAAATCTTACCTGGCTGTCTACTATAAAGTCGGTTCTTAAGATCAGTTGTGAAGAGAGATCGTGTTGTGCAATCAGTTCATCATACATTTTACGGTCTTCGTAAAACTCTCCTGCGACCAATAATTTAATTCCTGATTGCTTAATTGCAGGAAGCGACATGGCTTGCAAGAGCAGATCGAGCCCTTTGTAATTTCTAATAAACCCGAAGAACAACAGGATTTTTTCATTTTCGGGCAGGTTGAGTGCTTTTCGGGCTTCAGCTTTGGGTAAGGGTTCACCGAAATTATCGTATAAAGGATGTACTACCTGCTGCACCGGTTTTTGCGTAAGACTCTTTACATCTGTGAGCACTTTTTCGCTCATGGTTACAAAAGCATCTACAGGCTTTATAAAATAGTTTGTAAAAGCTTCGTCTCCGGGTCTTTTTTCGTGTGGTTTTATGTTATCTGCTATGCAAATGATTTTGGTGTGCCGGTTCTTTTTAGCTTGTCTCAGGATTGTTCCCAGGGCAGGACCCATAAAAGGGAGCCAGTAGCGGACAACTATAATATCTGGTTTTGCACGTTTTAATTCATTACCTGCTAACAGCCAGTTAAGCGGATTTATGGAGTTAATCGCTACTTTAATGTGGATGTCTTTTGGGGCAGGTTCTCTTGAGTATTGGGTAGTGCCGGGAAAAAGGAAGCCGGGATATTGTAGCGAAAACGTATAAATAGTTACCTCGTTTCCTTCTGATATAAACTGCCGTGCAAGTCTTTCATTGAAAGAAGCTAATCCTCCGCGAAGCGGATGTGCAGGGCCGATAATGATTACCCTGCTCATGATTGAAAAGATGAAGGAGTGATTAAATGTAAACCTTCGATATTTTGAAAGTGCTTTTCATTGATTGTTGCTAAACTGTAATTGTAATACAAAGAAGAGGCGGCAATAAGTGAAGAAGCATCAAAACAAATTAAACTTTTCATTTGCCTAACCATTTATTAACCTTTTCGTATTCTTTAATTTGCTTTTGTCATGGTAGGTCCTTTCAACAGCTTGTCACGAAACTCAAGCTGCTTTTTTGTTGGATGCAAATATTTTGTATCAACTTTTAATATAATAACGCCCATATTTTTTTTATAAAGTTATACAATTCCTCTCTTTGTAAGGATACACACGCGAATTTTTGAGATGGCCGAATTTTGCTGAATAGAGAGATCGTGTACAAGAGTGCGACGAAAGTAAAGCTTCATAGTAGTAATTCTGCCGGGCCAAAAATTACTATTCGCTTTTTTATCCTTTGTTACAATATTTTTTTATCGATCAGGTAAGTGTTTCTTTCGCTGGAGTTTCTTGCAATTAACTCGGCGACAAAGCCTGCGAGAAACAATTGCATACCAATGATCATAGTAGCAAGTGCGATGTAAAAAT
>Ga0160473_101421_pt1 | contig 11874 bp, 12 predicted proteins | sample HID1975I_E11MG_FD_108217 | JGI IMG/M metagenome (GOLD analysis project Ga0160473, IMG submission 108217) | Enriched soil microbial communities from UW Madison campus, WI, USA - HID1975I_E11 MG | ecosystem: Environmental > Terrestrial > Soil > Unclassified | place: USA: Madison, Wisconsin... | reverse complement strand
TCCCTCTAACCAATATTTAAAGAAAGGTGAAAAGGCGATAGACAAAATAAAAAATAACATACTTGTCAGGCTTGAAGTAAATAAACGCACTTGTTATGTGGGCGAGCCGATACTGGCCACTTATAAACTTTGTACGAGGCTGCGGTCTAAATCGAAGGTGGTAAAGCAACCCCAGTTTTCTGGTTGTACGGTGGTTGAACTGACCAGCGAAGAACAGGAAGCGCATGTTGAAAAAATAAACGGAGTAGAGTATAACGTTTTTGTTATTAGAAAAGTAGCCTTGTTTCCGCTGAAAGAAGGCAAACTGGAATTGCCGGAAACGAGTGTGGAAAACAGGGTCTCGTTTTACAACGCCAGTAATCTTACCTACAAAGATCTCTATTATGGCGCTCCTTCTGTTCCGGTAGAAGAACAATTAGTGACCCTGGAAAATAAACCAGATATGATAGAGGTAAAAGCATTGCCGCCGGTGCCTGCTGTTAGCGGTTCAGACTTTAGCGGAGCTATCGGCAATTTTGATATTCACCTTTCTATCGCCGACGAAGCGCCTTCTGCCAACAATACCAATCACCTCTATTTTGTTGTACAGGGCGAGGGAAACCTGCAGCAGGTAAAAGCTCCCTTTATTATGTGGCCCAAAGGAATTGAAGCTTTTGAGGCTACAGAAAAAGATGAAACGGACAAGAGTGCTTTTCCTATTAAAAGCAGGAAAATTTTTGATATTCCTTTTGTCGCAGATGTCAAAGGCAACTACATCATACCCGCCATCCAGTTCACTTATTTTGATGCAAATGCCAATAAGTACGTCACCAAAACCACGTCGGGATTGTTGCTTAAAGTAGCACAGGGAGCAAAAAAGCCTTTTGCAAGCAACACCAAACCAAATGAAGATGCCGCAGGATTTCAGACACGCCTGTATATATTGTTAGGCGCTGCCTTTTTAGCTGTGATCATTGGCCTTGTATGGTACAACGGAAGGCAAAGAACACCAGCTAAACCTGCTGCCAATGTCTTATTACCGCAGGAAAATGTAGTTGAAATAAAACAACCGGAAACAGCAGAATACTTGTACAAAATAAGAGAGCTGCAGCCTGAACTCAATAGCTCACTTTTTTATAAGCAACTCTGCAACCATCTTCGGGATTATGTACGGGCTAAATACCAAATTGAACCATCTCACCTACAGTCATATATAGAAGATCAGCATCAGGAGCAGGAAGAGTACCTGCAGCAGCTTAAAGGTTTATTAGACGATTGCAGTTTAGGTATGTACACACCGGTTTATACAATTGAAGAAGCAATGCAGCATCGGTTGGTCGCTATACAAGTATTGTCAGCGTTGGAGAAAAAAGCCCCCAACTCCTAAAGGGGGGTAAAGCACGAAACATTTTACTTTTCACTTGAATTCCGGGATAAAACATGTCATTATTCGGTGTACTTATACCCAACGCCTCTTACAGAATGAAAGAATGTGGGATTGCGGCTGTCTTTCTCGAAGTACTTACGAAAGTTTAAAATAAAGTTGTCTATAGTACGTGTAGTAGGAAAAACGTTGTAGCCCCAAACTGACTGAAGAATTTTTTCTCTTGTTACTACCTCGTTGCGGTTTTCAATCAGTAACTTTAGCAGCATCACCTCTTTTTTGCTCAGTTCAATATGCAATTTATTCCAGGTAATAGCCACCTGTGCTTTAAAATCTACCTTATTATTGCCAAACTCATAGGTGTCTCCAACGGTCTCCTTATCGAGCAGTTTTTTGTTTTTCAGTATCAGCTTATCAATCCTCAACAAAAGTTCCTCCAGGTTAAACGGTTTAACCATATAATCATCGGCGCCCTTTTTTAAGCCGAGCACCCGGTCGGCGCTTGAGTTTTTAGCGCTAAGAATCAAAATAGGTACTTCGTTATTCTGAATGCGTATTGTTTCTGTTACAGTTATTCCATCTACATGCGGCAACATCACGTCGAGAATAATTAAATCAAAATACTCATCTTTTACCGCTTTCAGCGCTTCATTGCCATCATAGGCCGAAGTGATCTCGTAACCCTCCAGCTCAAGGTTCAGCTTAAGTGCATCGTGCAGATTTTCTTCATCTTCCACCAGTAAAATATTTGCTTTGCTTTGTTCTCTGATCATATTAGCTGTTGTGCTTTTAACTATTTTCTTTCCCCTCCTCTCTTTAGGGCCGGGCTTCATCCTTTAGTACCGCGAAAAGTAACCGTAAAAACAGAACCTGTGTTAATGTTATCGGTTACTGTTATTACGGCGTTATGGTCCGCAGCTATCTTCCTGCATAAATATAATCCTAACCCGGTTCCTTTCGACGTTCGTGTTGCTTCATTGCCTACCCGGTAAAATTTTTCAAAAATTTTTCCCCTTTCTGCTTCAGCTATGCCCGGTCCCTCATCTTTTACAATCAACTGTATACCCTCCCGGCTTTTGTTGAGACTAATATCTACAGGAGCGCTCTTAGGCGAATATTTAATCGCATTCTCAATCAGATTGGTCATCAGCATTTCCAGCAACAACTCCTCTCCCGTTACCGTTAATTCTTCCTGCGCCGACAGTCTCAATTCTCTCGATGGGTGTCTTGCTGTAAAGTCTGCAACTACGCGAACCAGCAGCTCGGTTATATTCACCTCATTTTTAGAGATCTTATATTCGCCTGCATCTAATTGTGAGGCGAGCAATATATTGTTGCATAACGAGTTGAGCCGGTTTACTTCCTGCAGCGTTATGCTGATCAGCTTTTGTTGCTGCTGCTCTTCCAGCCTTCTTTTTTGCAGCGTTTCGAGGTTAAGGCGTGCAACGGCTATCGGCGTTTTCAGCTCGTGGGTAACTGCCATCATAAAGTTTTGCTGCTGCGCCGAAAGTGTAAGCCGTTTACGTATGATCCGGTAGACATACCCAGCTCCAAAGATGATCAATGCCAGGAAGATGCTTCCCTCACCTATGTACTGCGCCGTCTTTCGTTTTTTCTCATCCAGTATTCCCGATACCTTATTATAATAATCGGGCTCATCATGCCGCAGTTCGTTCAATAAAAGACCAGTCATTTTTTCGTTGTGCTGCTGTAGCTCAAAAAACCAAAAAATAAGCGCAACTATTATATACGACAGCAGAAACCAATAAATAATTGTTATGGTGGAAAGCTTCTTTGGTTTAAAAATACTCATGGTTGTTTCACCTTTTCAACCCTGATTCCTGCGTTTATGATGTGCCCGAGCGGATCTTCACGCATATCCTGTTGCAGGGTAAAAGTATATTTTCCCGCATGCAACGGAGCAGGTTTATCATTAAAAGGCATCCTGTGTTCAAAAATGTCATCCATGCCGCTTCCGAGCCAGCCTTGCCTGTTATTTCCTAAAATAAATTCACGCCTTATCGTGTCTGCACCGAACCCGCTTTTAGCGATCATCTTTATCCAGATGTTATTGTAGTTATACGCGTCTTCATGTCGCAAAACCAGGAAGATATTATATAGCGAAGTTGTATCGGTTATTTCAAAAGTAAAAGAAGGCTTTTCGGCGCTTTTCCAGCTATGCTTAGAAAAAGAAGCGGTCTTCTCATAAATGTCAATTGTCTGGCACGAAACCACTACAACGATCAAAAGCAGTATTAGACAAAACTTGTTCAAGCGTGTTTTTTTGCAAAGATAAAAGCCAAAAACATTATCCTTTTGTGATTGTTTTATTTGGTTACCGGCTGTAGAATACCCATGAGACATCGTTGTGTCACTCACTTGTACCTGTATTAATTCTATTCAGCGATCAAAGCGAATTAAACAGGCAGCAAGAAAAAGCCCGTCATTGCGAGGAGGAACGACGAAGCAATCTCTTATTGTCGTTGACTAGTAAAAGCAGATTGCTTCGTCCTCCTTCGTCGTCCTCGCAATGACGGCAGCCCTTGCCCAAGGCTTAACTAAAGATATTCAATAAGCAATGCTCAATATTCAATATTCACATCTATCTGAATTGTTTCTTTGAACATTGAAAGTTGAGCATTGAACATTTTTTTCTTACTTAACAGGATGAATTCAAAACTCCCCTTCAGGAGCTGGGGGCTTCAGACTTACAATACATTCAACACCTGCTCCTTTGCCTTTTCCAGTTCATCTTTCATCAGCACCACGCTTTTTTGCATTTCTGAGTCGTACGCTTTTGAGCCGGTCGTATTTATTTCCCTGCCTATTTCCTGCATGATAAAAGATAACTTTTTACCCTTACCTTCTTCTTTATCGTTTAAAATACTTTTGAAGTAGCTGCAATGGTTTTTTAACCTGACCTGTTCTTCGGTAATGTCGATCTTTTCAATGTAATAGATCAGTTCCTGTTCAAGGCGGTTACTGTCATAATTATCTTTGCCTAAGTTATCTTCCAAGGTTTTAATTAATCCCTCCCGTATTCTTTGTTGTCTTAATGGTTCTAAGCCGGCGATCTTCTCTGCATGAACCATAATATTTGCAATCCGTAGCGACAGCTCTTCTTCCAGCGAAGCGCCTTCATCTATCCGGTGATCTTTTAGCTGATTGATAGCTGATAGTAACACCAGTTCAAACCCTTTCCAGTCTTCATCGGTTAATACAATATTCGAGGGTGTAATTACGTCCGGAAGTTTAAGCAATGCGCTTAACACATCTCCGGGGTTTAAATTTAACTCCTGCGACAATTCGGCAATTGGCTGGTAATAAGCTTTTGCCAATTCTTTGTTGATGGTGACCGGCTGGGCAGAACCATTTTGTTTGATGTAAATGATACATTCGACGCTGCCACGTATCAGCCTTTCCTGCAGAATGTTTCTTATATTAAATTCAAAAGGCTTTAAAAGTGCAGGAATAGTTATTCTGAGATCAAATTGCTTTCCATTTAAAGATTTTACTTCTACTAAAAAAACCTTGTCGCCTACTGCCTGTTCGGCTCTTCCAAAACCCGTCATTGATTGAAGCATATAATACTATTGTAGTTGAGTAAAAGTAAAGGAATTTACTACAAGTACTAACAGCAATCTGACACAAAAGGCTTGAAAAGGGAATGGGATCTGTTTAATTTAACTTGCTGCAATGTTTTTGAAGTACTTGTATTTGTCCTTTTATTAATGCGGTATCAGCATCTTCCATCTTCACTTGTTTTGCCAAACCAAGTATTCGGAGCGCAAGCACATATTGGCTGCTTAAAGTTTCATTAGCAACAACGGTAATATTACCTGCAAATCCCATTATATCTTTCAGTTCCGCTCCAATTAATAAGCCGCTTAAATAGTAAAAATTTTGCTCGGCGGTAAGTTTTTTAAACACTTCATTTGTTCTTACCAGGAAACAATTGTGTAAGATGTTAGATTGAATACTGTCCTTTACGCCTTTCTCAAAACTTTGTAAGTTCTGTCCGGATTGTATATTTCCGCCTTCTTTTACCGAAACAGAAAGAATGCTTTTTTTCGAGAGCAATTCAAAAAATTCGCCTGTCATATAGGTTTTGAAAGCGGTTGCTTCTCCGTTTTGCACTTCTACATGTTTTGGGTGAGTGCCGGGGAAAATATTCACATGAAGCTCATTATTTTTAGTGCCGGCGGCACAGCCGACGAGTTTGGTTTCTTCGCCGCGCATTACATCATCTTCGGTTCTTACACCTGAAATAAGGATCGTTTTATTTCTAAAAGCATCTGTTGGCTCAACTGTGTGAATAGTAAGATTTGAGCCGTCGGTAAAAACAGGGAGATGTTTATAAGGAAGGTCAGTCATGCCAATTGTTGACGAAGCCATACCGGAAATAATCAGTGGAACATGCTTTAAAGAAGCACCTGTTTTTTGCTCAATTGCGTTGATACGTTCGGAAATTATTTGAAGGTAAAAAGGCAAACGTGCTTCTTCGCTTCTTCCCGATTGTTTCCAGGATTGATAGGTTTCGGCTATGCCTTGTTTGGTACTTTCTTCCGCGATTACCCGGATGCTTTCTGTTTCTATAAGCCGTAAACGGAAAGCGGTTGTGCCCCAGTCGCAACTTAAAAATTGACTCATTTGCTTGTTTTTATTTTTGCCACGAAGGCACAAAGACACGAAAAATATTTGCTGTAGCGCTTTTGCAAAAGTCGCTTATATAAGGTGGGAAAAGCCGCCTGATGAGATACAAGTACACGCTGTGCGACGCAAGAATGTTGTATCTGTGTTACTTCACCCTGGCTCCAAATGATCTTCATCTTATCCGTCATCATCTGTTTTAATTCGTTCGACTTTGCCGACTAAAAAAATGTAAGAGCAGGCGCCAATAAAAGCGAGCACAGCTATAAAAACAAGCGCCCTGGTAAAGCTGCCGTCGCTGGCGAGAAAACCGATCACAATGGGAACAATGATGGAAGCGAGCCCGCCAATAAAATTGAAAACGCCGCCCGTAAGCCCGATCAGATGTTTGGGGGCAAGAGTTGACACAAAAACCCACGTGATGGAGGCGAAACCATTGCCGAAAAAAGCGATGGTCATAAACAAAATAATAAGGGCGGTACTGTCAACATAATTAGCGCCGACAATGGAGACCGACAGCAGCAAACCAATAATAATCGGGCTCTTGCGGGCAATGCCGACGGACACTCCCTTTTTCAGGAGATAATCTGACAAAAAGCCGGAAAGCAGCAATCCTGCAAAAGCAGCCAAAAACGGAACAGAGGCTAAAAAGCCAGAGGTAAGCAGGTTGAGTCCGCGATACTTTACGAGGTAGGTGGGAAACCAGGTGAGAAAAAACCAAAGCGTGGAATTGACGGCAAACTGCCCGATATACACTCCCCAGAGCTTGCGGTAACTCATGACCTTGTAGAGGTTGCTCCATTTAAACTTCGTGGAGCGAACCGGTTCTTTGTCGGTCTGCCGGTTTATTAAGCCGCCGCCGTCCTTTATATAATCAAGTTCGGCATCATTTACGGTGCGGTGTTCTGCCGGGTCGCGATAGATAAAATACCATGTGAGACCCCACACTATTCCAACTACGCCAGTAATGATAAAAAGACCTCTCCAGCCGGCAACGTGCTCGATAGCTGCCAATGCGGGAGTTAAAAAAGCAAGACCAAGAAACTGCCCGGAAGTATAGACCGCTATGGCGGTAGCTCTTTCATTATCAGGGAACCAACTTGTTACAATACGGTTATTGGCAGGAAAGGCGGGAGCTTCGAAAGCGCCGGTCGCCATGCGCAGCCCGAATAAACCGGTAAAGCCTTTTACGAAACCTTGTAAAAGCGTTACTGCCGACCAGAGGGTTAGGCTGAATGCATATAATATTCGCGGACCAAAACGGTCAACCAATATTCCGCCGGGAATTTGGAGTGCAGCATAGGTCCAGCCGAAAGCCGAAAAGATAAGACCAAGCTGAACGGAGGTTAACTGTAACTCGCTGCTGATAGCGGACGCTGCGACAGAAATATTGCTTCTGTCCATATAATTGATGACCACACTAACAAAAACAAAAGCGAGCATACGAAAACGAATGCGGGTGGGTTTGTTAGTGAGGGGGTTGATCATGATGGCAGATGTTTTTATTTGGTGGTTTTGGTTTTGATGCTGGGTTGACCTCATCCTCGGTCCTTCTCCTGGGGGAGAAGGATGCCTCTGGGTAAGAGCGTTTGCAAATCATTAGTTGTGTTTTACCTAAAATGTCGTTCCCAATTGTTTCGAAAAGCCCGGGTTCTTCTAAAAACTGTGGTTCCGCCAATAAATATACAGGAAGACTATGCTTACATAAGTCCATAACAGTAAAAACAAAATATGAACAGACGTTTCAAACCTTTTCTTTCTCCAGAGATTGGACGAGTACCCGAAAAGCTGAACGAAAAGTCTGATCGCCCAAAAAACTCCCAGTCCTAATGTTATTTTTTGGCCCAATGTTGTTCTAATAAGATCTGCAGCATTGGTTAGACAAAGGATACCCATAAGGAAAACAGTCAGCGCTATAAAAAACGTATGAACATACATAATCTGCCGGTTGATTAAACTTATTGCACCTAAGTCGTTCTCCCAATCGAAATACCTGGGAAAAACAATATGAATTAAAGCTAAGAATATCAACAGGAAGCCCACGGCTTTAAGATGCAGTTCCATTTTTTTTGAGAATAAATGTCGTAATAAAAGGAGTAATTTTCTTTGTTCTATGAACAATAAGATCAGCAGCTTTAAATGTACTATACCAGGAAGACCTTTTGATAAAGTGGAAAAAACCAATATTATATGCAAGAAAGTTGGGAATGTCTCTTAAATGCTCAATCACAATAATGTGACCCTTCGGCTTTAATATTCTGTTTAGTTCAGTAAAGAAAATGTCTCTTTCGCCTTCTTTTCTAATTTCGTGAGCAGAGAAAATTATAAAGATGCAATCGAAATAATTGCCTGGCAAAGGTATCTGAGAGAACTCTATTTGCTGAGTACAAGGGAAAGGAGGATATGCTTTTCTCGCCCGCTTTATAGAGACTTCAGTATGTTTTACAGGATCATAAAAGTCGAAGACAGTTAATTCAACGCGAGGATATTTGTTGCTAAGTAGAATACTTGTCTCATCAAACCCTGCATGAACATTTGCGATTTTACTGTTCGGGCTAAATGTAAGTGCGGGTAACCAATTTAGTTTGTATAAGCCGGAAATATCATAAATATAAAATGAAACAATCAGCGAAACGGTAGTAATTGCAATAACCAACAAGCATATAATATTCCCGACGATAGTATATGGTTTAGAGAGAACCTGGCTGATTAGAGTTATAAGTAACACAAGCGAAAACGACAGCAAATAAAAATGCCAGTTGAACCTAATAATATTCCATATCCCCTGAAAAGGTTTTCTCATCCGTTCCATTGTTCTTGTTTACCCTTTTTCCAATGATAAGGAATATGGTTGATGATAAATGCGTTCGCGAGTTTTATGTTGGTCAGCTTCAATGTCTCTAAGAATGAAAAGTTGTAATCAACTACTTTTAGCGGTTTAGGTGTCCAGTTTTGTCTTACACCTTCAATAATCAACACAGTCTTTGTTTTCTTGTCATAAGTAAAAGTGAAAGGTAGTGGTCCTGCAAATTTGCGTGCTTCTTTCCAGTCATTAAAAGGAGAATTCAATGGCAGATCAACTTCTTCATTTGTTGTTTCAAACAAAACTTCGAAACCAGATTTGTCTGACTTTATTCCCGTTTGATTGTTTCGATTTGTTCGTGCAATATCTGTTGTGGTATAATTGTAATGGGTGAAGATATTTCCGAAGAATTGCATTCTTTTACTGTCTGTTTCAGATTTAAGAATATACAAACCTCTCAACCTTTTACCGGCATTATTCGTGTACCTGACAAATACGCGATACCCAATAAGAAAAAAGTCATTTCCAAAAATTTTCGGAACTCCTTTTGGTCTAAGTCCCGTTGTTTGAACCATTGCAATAGCGACAAATGCCCACTTATCATTAAAAGTGTCTAACTCCAAACACTCAGGAATAAGATTTTGTATTTGTTCTTTTGGCACAGCAAAGGTTAAAACAACCGAACTTTCAAAAAAAGCTTCAACGGCGAAAGGGTGATTTTTTAAGAATGAAAACATGCTATGGCTGTGGAAGATTTTTTGGATTAAAAATAAATTCGTTGCAGTAAATAATAATGATCAGTATAAGAGCGAAGACGGCATTCATCCTGCCCCATAGCAATAAGTCTGGCACAAGTACAAATTCCAGCATATTCATTGCAGCAATAAGTGCGATCTGAACTATTGCATTTAACCTGGTTTTGAAGCGACTTAAAATCCAAATTGCCATAAAGATTTCAGCCACACCAATTGCTTTCGTAATCAGCCCGGAATGCGCGGCTCCTAAAATATTCGCAACAATTTTCTCATGTCGGGGAACAAGACTAAAGACTTTACAAAAAAGACCATTTACAATCCAGATAGCGGATATGACAAAAGTGAGCGTTTTATAAATTATTCTTCTGTTGTTTGACAATGTTAAGGTGACGGACATTTGAGTGAAGTAGAAGTTAGAAAAATACGCTCCGGAAAAAGCCCAATAGAAATTCTTCAGACGAACGGATTGCGACGCAAGGATGATGCTATGGAATACAAATGCCGGTACCAAAACCTGTAACATGAACCCGGCAACTTGTAACAGGTAACGGTCTCTCTACCACTCCGCTACACTTCCATCTCTATGGCGCCAAACCGGGTTCTTCCAGTTGTGACCAATTGCGGACATTTTGCGTACGTGGTCTTCGTTTATTTCAATGCCAAGACCGGGACCATCCGGAATTTTTACGTAACCTTCCTCATATTTAAACACCTTGTTCTCTACCAAATAGTCGAGCAGATCGCTGCCCTGGTTGTAATGAATACCGAGACTTTGCTCCTGGATAAAAGCGTTGTGGCAAGCGGCATCGACCTGCAGGCAGGCAGCCAACGCGATAGGACCGAGCGGACAATGAGGCGCGGCTGCAACATCAAACGCTTCTGCCATCGAAAGTATCTTTTTGCATTCGGTAATACCGCCGGCATGAGACACGTCGGGCTGAATAATATCGGCATATCCATCCACCAGCAACTTTTTAAAATCCCAGCGCGAAAACATTCGCTCGCCGGTAGCAATGGGAATGGAAACATGGTTCGCGATCTCACGAAGCGCCTCATTATTCTCGGGAAGCACCGGCTCTTCTATAAACATGGGGTGAAACGGCTCGAGTTCTTTTGCCAGTATTTTAGCCATCGGCTTATGTACCCTGCCATGAAAATCGACGCCGACACCAATATCGGGACCGACTGATTCACGTACTGCGGCGATGCGTTTTATAGCCTCGTCAATTTTTTTGTAGGTGTCAACATATTGCAACTCTTCGGTAGCATTCATTTTAACGGCGGTGAAACCTTTGTCTATCATTTCTCTTGCGGCGGCACCCACTTCGACGGGACGGTCGCCACCGATCCACGAATACACTTTAATAGAATCACGCACTTTCCCGCCAAGAAGTTGATAAACCGGGGCGTTAAAAAACTTGCCTTTTATGTCCCAAAGCGCCTGGTCGATGCCGGCAATCGCACTCATTAAAATAGGTCCGCCACGGTAAAAACCACTGCGATACATTACGTTCCAGTGATCTTCGATATGCATCGGGTTTTTGCCGATGAGGTATTCCATCAACTCATCAACGGCAGTTTTTACGGTGGCAGCTTTGCCTTCAATTACAGGTTCGCCCCAGCCGGCAATACCTTCATCGGTTTCAATTTTTAAAAACAACCAGCGTGGCGGAACAGTAAATAATTCGTACCCGGTAATCTTCATGATATGTTTATTAATGTGAAGCAACTGCCTGTATAAACTTACCGGCGGTGTCTGTCAGTTGTTGTAAATAGGCTTCGGTTATCTCCTTTTTTGTATCTACTAAGGCACTGGCAATTCCAAAGGCAACTGCACCAGCTTTTTGAAAATCGCCGATATTTTCGAGGTTAACGCCGCCGGTTGGCATTAGTGGAATATGACCAAGTGGTCCGCGAATGTCTTTGATATATTGAGCCCCAATTGAAGCCGGAAAAACTTTGATAATATCGCCGCCATTTTCGTATGCAGTCAGTATTTCGGTAGGCGTATAAGCGCCAGGAATACTTACTATTCCGTAGCGTCGCGCCATCTTAATTGTCTTTACATCGACCGTTGGCGAGATGATGAATTTTGCCCCGGCTGTAATAGCCGCCCGTGCTGTTTCTGCGTCTAAAACGGTTCCCGCGCCTACCAAAACCTGTTGTCCCATTTGGTCTGCCACTTCTTCAATTACTGACAAGGCTTTGGGCGAGTTGATGGTGATCTCCAATGCTTTTACGCCGCCTGCCGAAAGTGCTTTAGCGATCTTCAAAACATCGCCCGGATTTGCGCCGCGGATGAT
>Ga0160473_101418_pt1 | contig 11891 bp, 8 predicted proteins | sample HID1975I_E11MG_FD_108217 | JGI IMG/M metagenome (GOLD analysis project Ga0160473, IMG submission 108217) | Enriched soil microbial communities from UW Madison campus, WI, USA - HID1975I_E11 MG | ecosystem: Environmental > Terrestrial > Soil > Unclassified | place: USA: Madison, Wisconsin... | reverse complement strand
GAGGACAAGGCGCTCAACTACCTGCTGACGGCGGTGAAAGCTCCCGTGCAGGGCTGATCCAGGCGTGGACGCAAGCCGCCCGATGGGAGCATCGCGGAAAGCGCCTTCCCGATCCGGCCGCTTCAATTGACTAAAGCGGGGTCCGATCCTAAATCCCGCCCCGGTATTCCGCGGCCGACGGCGGGCGCTCCCGCGCGCCCCCGGCTCCGCACTTAACGTCAGGATCGCGCATGTTCGGCGGCATCGCCAAGGCCATTTTCGGATCGTCCAACGATCGCTACGTGAAGACGCTGCGGGGTGTGGTCGCCAAGGTCAACGATCTGGAACCGCGCATCTCCGCGCTGTCGGAGGATGAGCTCAAGGGCCAGACCGCCGTGCTGCGCCAGCGCCTCGCCAACGGCGAATCGATGGACGACATCCTGCCGGAGGCCTTCGCCACGGTGCGCGAAGCATCGAAGCGGGTGCTGGGCCAGCGCCATTACGACGTCCAGCTGATCGGCGGCATCGTCATCCATCGCGGCGAGATCGCCGAGATGCGGACCGGCGAGGGCAAGACGCTGATGGCGACCCTCGCCTGCTATCTCAACGCCCTGCCCGGCACCGGCGTCCATGTCGTCACCGTCAACGACTATCTGGCCCGCCGCGACGCCGAGTGGATGGGCCAGGTCTATCGCTATCTGGGCCTGACCGTCGGCATCATCGTGCCGAACCTGACCGACGAGCAGCGTCGATCGGCCTATCATGCCGACATCACCTACGGCACGAACAACGAATTCGGCTTCGATTACCTGCGCGACAACATGAAGTACGATCGCGGATCGATGACGCAGCGGCCCTTCGCCTTCGCGATCGTCGACGAGGTCGATTCGATCCTGATCGACGAGGCGCGCACCCCGCTCATCATCTCCGGCCCGACCGACGACAAATCGGAGCTCTACATGGCGGTCGACGCCATCGTGAAGCAGGTGAACGAGGCCGATTACGAGAAGGACGAGAAGCAGCGCTCCGTCGTCCTGACCGAGGACGGCACCGAGCGGATGGAGCGGCTGCTGGAGGCCGCAGGGCTGCTCGAAGGCGCCAATCTCTACGATTTCGAGAACACCCAGGTGGTCCACCACCTGAACCAGGCGATGCGCGCCAACATCATCTTCAAGCGCGACACCGATTACATCGTCAAGGACAACAAGGTCGTCATCATCGACGAGTTCACCGGCCGCATGATGGACGGGCGTCGCTGGTCCGATGGCCTGCACCAGGCGGTCGAGGCCAAGGAAGGCGTCAGGATCGAGCCCGAGAACCAGACCCTCGCCTCGATCACCTTCCAGAATTATTTCCGCATGTACCCCAAGCTGGGCGGCATGACCGGCACCGCCGCCACCGAGGCGGCCGAATTCTACGACATCTACAAGATGAACGTCGTCACCATCCCGACCAACCTGCCCGTGCGCCGGATCGACGAGGATGACGAGTTCTACAAGAACCTTCAGGACAAGTTCGCCGCGATCGCCACGGCAATCCGCGAGAAGGCGGCGCAGGGCCAGCCCGTCCTCGTCGGCACCGTCTCGATCGAGAAGTCGGAGCTGCTGTCCGAATTCCTGAAGCGCGACGGCGTGAAGCACGAGGTGCTCAACGCGCGCTATCACGAGAGCGAGGCGCATATCGTGTCGCAGGCGGGCCGCCTCGGCGCAGTCACGATCGCGACCAACATGGCCGGGCGCGGCACCGACATCCAGCTGGGCGGCAACCTCGAATTCCGGATGACGGACGAGCATTCCGGCCTTGTCGCCGGCACGCCCGAATACGAGCATGAGGCGGTCCGCATCCGGCAGGAGATCATCGCGGAGAAGCAGCAGGTGCTCGACGCCGGCGGCCTGTTCGTGCTGGGCACCGAGCGACACGAGAGCCGCCGCATCGACAACCAGCTGCGCGGCCGATCGGGTCGGCAGGGCGACCCCGGCCTCAGCCGCTTCTACCTGTCGCTCGACGACGATCTGCTCCGTATCTTCGGCCCGCAGACGATGTTCGCCAAGATGATGAACAAGAACCTCGCCGATGGCGAGGCGATCGTCTCCCCCTGGATCAGCAAGGCGATCGAGACCGCGCAGAAGAAGGTCGAGGCGCGCAACTACGACATCCGCAAGCAGGTCGTCGAATATGACGACGTGATGAACGATCAGCGCAAGGTGATCTACGAGCAGCGCGCCGACATCATGGATGCCGAGAGCGTCGACGACACCGTCGCCGCGATGCGCGCCGAAACGGTCAACGCGCTCGTCGCCGATGCCTGCCCGCCCAACAGCTATCCCGAACAATGGGACGTCCCCGGCCTGAAGGAGCGCGTGCTGGAACAGCTCGCGCTCGACCTGCCGATCGACGAATGGGTCAAGGAAGACGCGGTCGATCCCGAGATGATCGAGGAGCGCGTCCAGGCGGCGGCGGACGAGGCGATCGTCACCAAGTCGACCGAGCTGGCGCCCGAGACGTGGACGCAGGTGGAAAAGAACATCCTGCTCCAGACGCTCGACCATCACTGGAAGGAGCATCTGTCGACGCTCGATGCGCTGCGCCAGGTGATCCACCTGCGCGCCTATGCGCAGAAGACGCCGATCAACGAGTACAAGCGCGAGGCCTTCGCCCTGTTCGAGCGGATGCTGGGATCTATCCGCGAGGACGTCACCCGCGTGATCGCCCATGCCCAGTTCATGGCCCCGCCGCCGCTGCCCGAGATGCCGGACATCTTCACCACCCACATCGATCCGCTGACCGGCGAGGACGACACCTACGACATCGACGCGGGTTCGCTGGGGCTGGTGACGACGCGCATCCCGCAGATGCAGTTCGCGACGACCAGCACCACCGATCCCGCCGCGCTCGACGAACTGGGCGACGATCCGGCGGAATGGGCCAGCAAGGTCAGCTGCAACGCCCCTTGCCCCTGCGGTTCGGGCCGCAAGTTCAAGCACTGCCACGGCGCGCTGTAGGGGGGACAATTGGTTGGGGCGGTTGGGCGGCGGTACCGCTGCCCCACGCAGTCTTCCCAACGTTCAACCCAACCCGTTCGTGTCGAGCGAAGTCGAGACACCACGCGGACCGGCTGCCCCGGCGTCTCGACTTCGCTCGACACGAACGGAAGGTTGAACAGGGCAATTACGCAACGCGCCAGCCTTCGCCTGGGTGACGACCTCAGGCCAACTGGCGACATCCTTCCCCGAAGCGGCGACATAAACGCCCCTTGTCGGCCATAGTCCCAGCCGCTTTCCTGCTGCCCGGGCAGGGCAGCAGCGGGGACGGACAATGGCAACCGATCGATCGTCGATGATCGCAGCACCGGCGTTGTCGCGCCGCGCCGTCCTGGCCGGGGCTGCGGCGCTGGCGATGACCACCAGGGCGACCGCCACCGCGCCTTCCTCCCCCATCACCGCGATGAGCGCGGTTGATCTCGCCGCCGCGATCCGGTCCCGCAAGGTCTCGTCCCGCGAGGTGATGGACGCCTGCCTGGCGCAGATCGAGCGCCACAACCCTGGCGTCAACGCGATCGTCTCGCTGGTCGACGCCGATGCGCTGCGCGCGGAGGCCGACATCCTCGACCGTGAAGCGGCGGCGGGCCGGTTTCGCGGGCCGCTCCACGGATTTCCCCATGCGGTCAAGGATCTGGCGGCGACGCGCGGGATCCGCACCACATACGGATCGCCGCTGTTCCGCGATCTCGTGCCACAGGACGACGCGATCGCGGTCGCACGGCTGCGTCGCGCTGGCGCGATCCTGATCGGCAAGACCAACGTGCCCGAATTCGGCCTCGGTTCGCAGAGCTACAACCCCGTCTTCGGCGTCACCGGCAACGCCTATGACCCCAGTTTGACGGCTGGGGGCAGCAGCGGCGGCGCGGCGGTCGCACTGGCGATGCGGATGGTGCCGCTGGCGGACGGCAGCGACTTCGCGGGATCGCTGCGCAACCCGGCCGGCTGGAACAACGTCTTCGGCTTCCGCCCCTCCCCCGGCCGCGTGCCCGCCTTGTCGGCCGACGGCTTCTTCCAGCAGTTCGGCGTCGAAGGGCCGATGGCGCGCACCGTACGCGACCTCGGGCTGCTGCTGTCGGTGCAGGCGGGGTATGACGACCGCGCGCCGCTGTCGTTGACGGACGACCCGGCGGTGTTCGCCGCGCCGCTCGATCGCGATTTCAAGGGGCGACGGATCGGCTGGCTGGGCGATCTGGGCGGCACGCTGGCGATAGAGCCGGGCGTGCTCGACACCTGCCAGGCCGCGCTGCAGGGCTTTCGCGACATCGGCATGGCGATCGAGGAAGTCGCCTTCCCCATGCCCGAACCCGAGATGTGGCGGATGTGGCTGACGCTGCGCCACTGGGCCATCGGCGGCAGAATGGCGGCCCATTACCGCGATCCTGCGAAGCGCGCACTACTCAAGCCCGAGGCGATCTGGGAGATCGAAGGTAGCCTGAAGCTGACCGGACAGGATCTTTCCGACGCCTCGGCCGCGCGGACCACGCTCTATCAGGCGTTCCGCAAGCTGTTCGAGCGCTACGACTTCCTCGTCTTGCCGACCGCCCAGACCTTCCCCTTCGCCGCATCGCTGCACTGGCCGAAGGAGATCGCGGGGCGGCCGATGGATACCTATCACCGCTGGATGGAAGTCGCCTGCCCCGCGACGCTCGCCGGCTGCCCGGCCATGGGCGTCCCCGCCGGTTTCGGCGGGCCGAGGCGGTTGCCGATCGGCCTGCAGATCCTCGGCCCCAACCGGCATGACCTGGCGGTCCTGCAGGTCGCCCACGCCTATGAACAGGCATCCCCATGGATCGCCGCGAGCCCGCCGCCGTCATTAGGTTGATTTGCGGGACAGGGCTGAACTCGAACGAGCCTGTCCGACCAACATCACGTCAACGGCAACGGCCGCTCGCCCGCCTCGTGCGCCAGCAGCCAGCGCTTGCGATCGATGCCGCCGGCATATCCGGTCAGCGCGCCGGTCGATCCGACGACGCGGTGGCACGGCACCACGATGGCGACCGGGTTCGAGCCATTGGCCAGGCCCACCGCGCGGACGGCGGTGGGGTTGCCGATCGCGCGGGCGATGTCGCCATAGCTGACGGTCCTGTCATGGGGGATATCGGCCAAGGCGCGCCACACGCTGCGCTGGAACAGGGTGCCCGCCGTCGCCCAGGCGAGGCCGTGGACCTGCGCGATCTCCCCCGCGAAATAGCGATCGATCGCCTCGCGCACGCGGGCGGGTGCGGCGCCCGCCACGGGCTGGCGCGCATAGTGGCGGCGCATCAGCCGCGCCATCCGGTCGGCATGGTCGCCGAAGTCGAAGGCGCGCAACGTCCCCGTCTCGTCGGTGACGACCAGCGCCTCGCCGATCGGAGTGGCGATGCGATCGAGGATGAGGGTCTCGGGCTGCGAGAGTTCAGGCTGCGTCATGATCCGGCTCCTTCGGCGGGATGATCTTCGATGGCATGGCGGTCGATGAGATGGCGCACCGCATAGGCGCCCCAGGGGGACCAGAGCCGGGCGTGGCGCACACAATCGGCGGGCGTGACGCCCGGCCCTATCGCGGCAAGCAGCGCGGGGTCGCTGGGATTGATCGCATCGGCCGCCGCCTCGTCCGCCCGCTCCCAGCCGCCCGGAACCCGCAATCCGGGCCGGGCCGCGACGAGCGGGGCCAGTAGCGGATCGCGCGCCAGATGCGTATCGATCGCGAGCGGATCGGCCGCCAGATCGAGCCGCCGGCGCACCCGCGCCAGCAGCGGCGTCAGCGCGGTCAGCCGGGGCAGCGAGACGTTGAGGCGCAACCGATCCCGATCGGGCGCGACCACGATCGCGCCCTCGACCCCGTCGAACCGCACCACCCGGCGATAGAGCCCATCGGAGACGCTTTCCGCCGGATCGCCTGCGCGCCCGATCGCGGCCAGCATCGCGGCCCAGTCATAGGGCGGGCGATAGGCCAGCGAGAGTGCGATCCCCTCGATCGCGCTGCTTTCCGGCGTACCGGCGCGGCGCAGCGCGCCGGGCGGACGATCGAACAGCGCCTGGAAGGTCTCGTTGAAGCGGCGGATGCTGCCGAAGCCGGCGGCGAGCGCGACTTCCGCCATCGGCAGCCGGGTCTCGTGGAGCAGCTGCTTGGCGAGGAGCACCCGGCGGGTCTGCGCGACGGTAACAGGCGACGCGCCGAGATGCTGGCGGAACAGTCGGCGCAGTTGCCGCTCGCCTACGCCCAGCCGGGCGGCCAGCGCATCGACGTCACCCTCGTCGAGCGCCCCGCCCTCGATCAGCGCCAGCGCGCGCGAGACGGTCGCCGAGGTGCCGAGCCAGGCACCGAGATCGGGCGAGCTTTCCGGCCGGCAGCGCAGACAGGGGCGGAAACCCGCCTCCTGCGCGGCCGCCGCGCTGGGATAGAAGCCGACATTCTCACGACGCGGCGTGCGCGCGGGGCAAATCGGCCGGCAATAGATGCCCGTCGTCCGCACGCCGACGAACACCCGCCCGTCGAAGCGGGCGTCCCGGCTGGCAAAGGCGCGATAGGCGGCGTCATCGTCGATCATGGCCGCAGGATGGACCCCGCGACCGATCCTGTCTCGCGGTTTTCGGACGTGACGGTGAGAGAGTGGCGATCAGCCCGCGAAGGTGTCGCAGGCGCGCGGATCGCCGCTGTCGAGGCCGCGCTTCAGCCACGCCATGCGCTGTTCCGAAGTGCCATGGGTGAAGCTTTCCGGCACGGGCCGCTGGCCGGCGGCCTTCTGCAGCGTGTCGTCGCCGATCGCGTTGGCGGCGCGCAGCCCTTCCTCGATGTCGCCGGGTTCGAGCAGATTAGTATCGTTGGCCGCCCAGACGCCGGCATAGCAATCCGCCTGCAGTTCCATCTTCACCTGCAGCGCATTGCCCTCCGCCTCACTCGCCCGCTGCTGCGCGGCGCGGACCTTGTCGGAGATGCCGGTGATCGTCTGGATGTGATGGCCCACCTCATGCGCGACGACATAGGCCATCGCGAAATCGCCTGGCGCGCCGAAGCGGGTGGCGAGTTCGTCGAAGAAGGTCGTGTCGAGATAGATCTTCTGGTCCGCTGGGCAATAGAATGGACCCATCGCCGATTGCGCCGCGCCGCAGCCCGACATGCCGTTGCTGGAATAGAAGACTAGCGTGGCCGGCGTGTAGCGCTGACCGTTTTTCGCGAAGATGTCGGTCCAGCGCCGTTCGGTCGATCCCAGCACCTTGGCGACCACCCGATCGGTCTCGTCGCGGATCGCCGCTTGGCCGGTCGCGCTCGGCTGCGCGGTCTGCGGCGCACCGCCCCCGCCCAGCATCGACAGCGGATTGCCGCCGAACAGCATCATCAGCAGCGCGAAGCCAATGATCCCCGCGATCCCGAACTTGCTGGCGACCAGGCTGAAGATCAGCCCAAGCGGCCCGCCGCCCATGCCGCCGCCTCCGAACGAAAGCCCCCCGCCTCCGCTCTGCCGCTCGATGTTGCTGCTCTCGCTCTCGTCGTCCAGGCGCATGGGTCAGGCTTCCTCCGTCCGCCGGCACCATGCGCCGGGCGGGGACGGCTGGCAATGCGGGTGTGGCCTCGCGCTGCCTATCCCGCCATTGCATCCACCGATAATGCGTTGCAATAGATGGGGCTCTCCCGGCGATGTCGCCGCGGCCTGGCGGAGGTGGGATGCAGATCGGCGGTGGGGTCGCGGGACGGGCCGGCTTCGTCGATCGCGGTGCGCCGGTGCCGCTGGCGGGCCTCGCGACGGTCGGTTTCCTCGGCCTCGCGGCGGGCACGCAGATGAGCGACCGGGGCATCCAGGCGATCCTGCTGCCCGCGATCAAGGCCAGCTTCGCGGTGGGCGACGGCACGATCGGGGCGTTGCAGGGGATGGCGGGCATCCTCGTCGCCAGCGCGCTCGCGGTGCCGCTGGCCAGGATCGCCGACCGGGTCTCGCGCAAGCGCATCCTGCTCGCGCTGATCGCGGCCTGGGGCGTGCTGACCGCGATCAGCGCGGTGGCGCCCAGCTTTCCCCTGTTCTTCATCGGCCGGGCCGCTTCGGGCGTGACCGAATTCGCGATGATCCCGGTGGTCTATTCGCTGATCCCCGATCTCGTCGACGAACGCTGGCGGGTGAACGCCAACCTTGCCTTCGCGGCGCTGATGGCGACGGGGGCGAGCGCGGGTTTCTATTTCGGGGGGGCCTTCGTCGACCTGGCAGTGGGGCTGGGTGGCGCGGACGTCATGCCCGGCGCGCTCGAACCATGGCGGCGCGTGCTGCTGCTGCTCAGCCTGGCGGCGATCCCGCTGCTGCTGCTCGGCCTGCTGACGGTCGATCCCCCGCGCGGGCGCGAAGAGGGCAGCGACGCGACGGCGGCTACGCTGGCGGCGTTCGTGCGGGCGCAATGGCGGTCGATCCTGCTGTTCGTCGGCACCGCCGGGGGGCTCGCCATCGCGGTCCAGTCGCTGACGCCGATGATCGCAATGGCGCTGGAGCGGCGCTTTGCTGTGGGCATCGGCCCGATCGGCCATGCGCTGGGCATTATCACGCTGGTGACGAGCGTCGCCTGCCTGCCGCTGGCCGGGGTCGTCGATCGCGCGCTGCGGCTGCGCTTCGGCGCGCGGTCCCGTCCGCTGGTGATGGCGACGATGGCGATCGCCAGCATCCCCTGCGCCGTGGCGATGGGCTTTGCGGCGGACGAGCGCAGCGCGCTGGTGCTGGTGACGATATTCCTGTTCCTGACCTGCACCGCCAACGCGCTGATCCCGACGATGCTGCAGGATCTGGCCCCGGCCAGCCTGCGCGCGCGCAGCTTCGCGACCTACAGCTTCGTGATTGCGGTATTCTGCGCGCTGGGGCCGGTGCTTTCGGGCAATCTTTCCGATCGCGTGTTCGAGGGCGATCTGCTCACGGCCATCGGCGCATCGGCTGCCCCCTCCCTCGCGCTCGCGGCGGGATGCGCGGCTTTGTCGGTGATCGCGCTGGCCCCTCGCCGCTGAGGAATCGGCCGCAGCTTATTTACCTGTCATGCGTTGGGCCGTGACGGGAGAAGAACATTCCTGAAAAACCATTCAGTGAGCCCAGCGTAGCCAATGCGGAGAACGGCCAAGTTCTGGTCGATGGCCCAGACGGCATTGGTTATGCGATGACGCCCGAAGCGGCGAAGACGACGGGTCGACGGCTGGCCCGTGTGGCGCAGGAAGCGGAAGAGCAGAAAGCGTCCGTCAAGAAGTGACCTTGGCGCATGGGCTGACTTTCCAGCCCATGCGCCCACCGCTCAATCGATGTGAAAAATCCGCGCGGCGTTGCCGCCGGCGACCAGTGCCTTGGTCTTCTCGTCCAACGGGGCGGACCTGATGAACTCCACAGCGGGCGCCGTCTCTTGATAGGGATAGTCGATCGCCCAGAGCACGTTTTCCGCCCCCAGCATCTTCACCGAATAATCGAGCGCGAGCGGGTTTTCCTGCCCGCTGGTGGTGATCGCGAAGTTGCGCAGGAAATATTCGGACGGCTTTAGCTCAAGCGCCGGCGTGCGCCCGGCCTTGCGGCCGACGGCGTGCATATAATCGATGCGCCACAGCCAGAAGGGGATTCCCTCCCCCATGTGCCCGATCACGATCTTGAGTTTCGGGAAGCGATCGAACAGCCCCGAGCAGATCAGCCGCAGGCAGTGCGTCGACACCTCGATCCCATAGCCCCACATCGCCGAATCGAGGAAATAGTCGCGGAAGGCATCGGCGAACTGGTTCGACGGCGCGCGCGGGTGGATGTAGATCGCCATGTCCTCCGCCTCGGCGGCGGCGAAGATGTCCCAGAATTTCGGATCGTCGTAATATTCGTTGTTGGTATGGCTGTTGACGACCAGGCCGTTGAGCCGGAGCTGGCGACGGGCACGCTCGATCTCTCGCGCGGACGCCTGCGGATCCTGCGGCGCGAAGCTGGCGAGACCGGCGAAGCGGGTGGGATGGCGGCCGATCACCTCGGCCAGCCTGTCGTTGGCGAGCGCGGCCAGCGCGGTTCCCTCTTCCGGATCGAACATCTGCACCCCCGGCGCGGTCAGCGAGAGGAGGTGCATGTCGACGCCATTGGCATCCATGTCCTTCAGCCGTCGATCCTCGATATCCTTCAGCGCCGCCTGGAAGCCGCTGTCTTCCTTGCCGTCGCCATAGATGCTTTCGAGCAGCAGGAAATCGAGGCTGTCGCCGCCCTTGTGGGTCAGCCGGTTGAGCCTGGCGGCGACTTCGGGAATCGAGAAGGCTTCTTCCGTGGCGATCAGGCGCATGTCCGTCTCCTGCTGGTTTTATAACATTTGTTCCGATCCAGCCATCGGCGCGTGACACTGTCAACCAGCGTTGCAGACGCGAGCGGCTTTTTGTTCGCCCGCCTCCTTGATGCGCTGCACAACAGCCTCCATCTTGCCCGCGATGGCCGATATCGACTCACCCCGCCGGCGTCACTCGCGCGCCATTCCGCTTCCCGACAAAGTTGCCCTGGTTCTGCAGGGGGGCGGCGCGCTGGGCTCCTATCAGGCCGGCGTCTACGAGGCGCTGGCCGAAACCGGCATCGACATCGACTGGGTGGCCGGCATCTCGATCGGCGCGGTCAATGCCGCGATCATCGCGGGCAACCCGCCCGAACGCCGGGCCGAGCGGCTGCGCGCCTTCTGGGAGGGCGTGACCGCCCAGCTGCCCAGCTTCCCGATCTGGCCGCACGACCAGATCCGCGAGATGATCCACGAATGGTCGGCGGGCTTCGTCGCCACCGTCGGCGTGCCCGGCTTCTTCTCGCCCCGCCCGCTGCCGCCGATCATGGCGATACCGGGCAGTTGCGAGGCGACGAGCTTCTACGACAGCGACCCGCTGGCCGCCACGCTCGACCGGCTGATCGACTGGGATCTGCTCAACAACGGGCCGGTGCGGTTGTCGGTCGGCGCGGTCAACGTCGAAACCGGCAATTTCCGCTATTTCGACACCACCACCGATCGGATCGACGCGCGCCACATCATGGCTTCGGGCGCGCTGCCGCCGGGCCTGCCCGCGATCGATATCGACGGTTGCTTGTGGTGGGATGGCGGTCTGGTTTCCAACACTCCGCTGCAGCAGGTGCTGGAAAGCCAGGTCGAGGACATGCTGATCTTCCAGGTCGACCTGTTCTCGTCGTCCGACGTCCGGCCCAAGACGATCATGGACGTGATGGCGCGTGAGAAGGAGATCCGCTTCTCCAGCCGCACCCGCCAGATCACCGACCAGATGCTCCGCCTGCGCAAGGCGCGCGAGCAGGTGCGCCGCGTGATCGAGAAGCTGCCGCCCGAGATGCGCGACGACCCCGACGTCCGCGCGCTGGACGAGATCGCGCGCGAGGCGGCGGTATCGATCGTCCACCTGATCTATCGCGCCAACGCCTGGGAAGGCGGGGCGCGAGATTACGAATTCTCGCGCCGCACGATGGAAGAGCATTGGGCCGCCGGCCATGCCGCGATCGGCGAGACGCTCAACCATTCCGAACTGCTGGCCCGCAACATCCTCGACGGGAAGACCGCCGCCTTCGATCTCGGACGCCGCTGACGGCACCGGGCACGCAACACCGCAAGGGAGTATCGCCATGTTCCTCAAGGGCAAGACCGCGCTCGTCACCGGCTCCACATCGGGCATCGGCCTCGCCTATGCCAAGGCGCTGGCGGCCGAGGGGGCCAACGTGCTGATCAACGGCTTCGGCGATGCCGACGCGATCGAGAAGGAGCGGCTTGCCCTGGAAGCCGCGAGCGGGGGCAAGGCCGGCTATTCGGCAGCCGACATGACCAAGCCCGAGGAGATCGAGGCAATGGTCAGGGAATGCGCGGAAACGCTGGGCGGCGTCGACATTCTGATCAATAATGCCGGCATCCAGCACGTCTCGCCGGTCGAGGAGTTTC
>Ga0160473_101417_pt1 | contig 11894 bp, 8 predicted proteins | sample HID1975I_E11MG_FD_108217 | JGI IMG/M metagenome (GOLD analysis project Ga0160473, IMG submission 108217) | Enriched soil microbial communities from UW Madison campus, WI, USA - HID1975I_E11 MG | ecosystem: Environmental > Terrestrial > Soil > Unclassified | place: USA: Madison, Wisconsin... | reverse complement strand
CGTTGCGTGATCGTGCATGAGGCGACACGCACCGGAGGCTTCGGCGCGGAGCTTTCCGCTTTGGTGCAGGAACGCTGCTTCCACCATCTCGAAGCGCCGATCCAGCGCGTCACGGGCTTCGACACGCCGTATCCCCACTCGCTCGAATGGGCCTATTTCCCCGGACCGATCCGCATCGGCGAGGCGCTGAAGGCCGTTCTGGAGGACTGATCCGCATGGCACGCTTCGCATTCAAGCTCCCCGACATCGGCGAGGGCATCGCCGAGGCGGAGGTCGTCGCCTGGCATGTCGCGGTCGGCGACGTGATCGAGGAGGACGCCCCCCTCGCCGACGTGATGACCGACAAGGCGACCGTCGAGCTCTCCTCCCCCGTCGCGGGAACGGTGATCGAGGTCAACGGCACGCCGGGCGACCAGATCGCGATTGGATCGGTGCTGGCGGTGTTCGAGGTGGAAGAGGAGGAAGGCGCCGAAACAGGGGAACAAGCGGGCGCGGAAAAGCCCTCTCCCCTTGGGGGAGAGGGTAGGGAGAGGGGCACAGAGCGAGCGGAAGCGAGCGTGGAAGCGGCGAGCGGTACGGTTGCGATTGATGCTCCGGCAAGACGCCCCACGTCAGCCCCTCTCCCCAGCCCTCTCCCCGGAGGGGAGAGGGAGCAGAAGGTTCTCGCCTCCCCCGCCGTCCGCGCCCGCGCAAAAGACCTCGGCATCGACCTCGCACAAGTGAAGCCGTCCGCCGAGGGGCGCGTCCGCCATGCCGATCTCGACGCCTTCCTCACCTACAACCGTGGCTACGCTCCCTCCGGCCGTCCGCGGCCCGACGAGCAGGTCAAGGTGATCGGCCTGCGCCGCCGCATCGCGGAGAACATGGCGGCGTCCAAGCGCCACATCCCGCATTTCAGCTATGTCGAGGAAATCGACGTCACCCGGCTTGAGGCGCTGCGCGCGGAGCTGAACGATACGCGCGGCGACAAGCCCCGGCTCACCATCCTGCCGCTGTTGATCGTCGCGCTGTGCCGCGCGCTGCCGGCCTTTCCGATGATCAATGCGCGCTATGACGACGAGGCCGGGGTGGTGACGCGATCGGGCGCGGTCCATCTGGGCATCGCGACGCAGACCGAGGCGGGGCTGATGGTGCCGGTGATCCGCGATGCGCAGGATCGCAATATCTGGCAGCTTTCGGCCGAAATCGCCCGGCTTGCGGAGGCCGCCCGCAGCGGCAAGGCGCGGCCGGAGGAACTCGGCGGATCGACGCTGACGCTGACTTCGCTGGGCCCGCTCGGCGGGATCGCGACGACGCCGGTGATCAACCGTCCCGAAGTGGCGATCATCGGCCCCAACCGCGTCGTCGAGCGACCGGTGGTGCGCGACGGCGCGATCGTGGTCGCGAAGATGATGAACCTGTCGATCAGCTGCGACCATCGCGTGGTCGACGGCTGGGATGCGGCGCGCTTCGTCCAGGCGATCAAGCGGCTGGTGGAGAGCCCCGCGCTGCTGTTCGTGGATTGAGGATCGCGCCTGATTTTGCTGCTGGATTACCCGACGAGCCTACAAGTAGTTCAGTGCTCCCGCGAAGGCGGGAGCCCAGGGGAAACGGAGACCGGCGCTTGCGGTCCTGGGCTCCCGCCTTCGCGGGAGCACTGATACTCCCAAATCAACGCTTCGCAATATCCCGCCCACCAGACAGGACTATTCCCCTCACGCGCCAGCCTGTAAGCGAAATGCCCATGTCGACCGACGCCTTCTTCGCCCTCCACGCCCATGGCTTCGTCCGCGTCGCCGCCGCGACGCCGCGCGCCAGCGTGGGGGATGTCGATGCGAACCTCGCCAACATCCTTGGCCTCGCCCAGGAAGCGCATAAAAAGGGCGTCGATCTCGTCGTCTTCCCCGAACTCTGCCTGTCCTCCTACGCGATAGACGACCTGCACCTGCAGGATGCGCTGCTCGACGCGGTCGAGGCGGCGACCGGCGCGCTGGTCGAAGCGTCGCGTGACCTTGCGCCCGTCCTCCTCGTCGGGGCGCCGCTCCGGCGGAACCAGCGGCTCTACAATTGCGCGGTGGTGATCGCGGGCGGCGCAATCCTGGGCGTCGTGCCCAAAAGCTACCTGCCCAATTACCGCGAATATTACGAGAAGCGCTGGTTCGCGCCGGGCGCGGGTCTGGTCGGGCTCGAGATCGCGGTGGCCGGCGAGCTCGCGCCGTTCGGGACCGATCTGGTCTTCGCCGCGAGCGACCTCGCCGACTTCACCTTTCACGTCGAGATCTGCGAGGATTTCTGGGCTCCTGCCCCGCCCTCGACGGCAGGCGCGCTCGCCGGTGCGCTGATCCTGTGCAACCTGTCCGCGTCGAACATCACGATCGGCAAGGCGCGGGAACGGGCGCTGCTCGCCGCGTCGCAATCGGCGCGCGCGATCGCCGCCTATGCCTATGCCGCCGCCGGGCCGGGCGAGAGCACCACCGATCTCGCCTGGGACGGGCAGGGCATGATCCACGAACTGGGCAGCCTGCTCGCGGAATCGCCGCGCTTCCTGCGCGACGGGCATCTGACCATCGCCGACGTCGACGTGCAGCGGCTGCGGCTCGAACGGATGCGCACGCCGACCTTCAACGATACCGATCGTGCGGCGGGCGGCATGGAACAAGCGTTTCGCCGCGTCGAGTTCGATCACGGGGTCGAGCCGCGCGATATCGGGCTGATCCGCCCGCTCCGCCGCTATCCCTTCGTCCCCGCCGACCCGCGCGAGCTCGACCGCGACTGCTACGAGGCGTTCAACATCCAGGTCGACGGCCTCGCCCGCCGCTTTGAATCGAGCGGTGCGAAGACGATGGTGATCGGCATCTCGGGCGGGCTCGATTCCACCCATGCGCTGATCGTCGCGGCGAAGACCTGCGATCACCTCGGCCTGCCGCGGTCGGCGATCCTGGCCTTCACCATGCCCGGCTTCGCGACGGGGGAGGAGACGCGGGGCAATGCCTGGGCGCTGATGCGCGCGATGGGGGTGACGGCCGAGGAGATCGACATCCGCCCCGCCGCTCGCCAGCTGCTGGCCGACATGGGCCATCCCTTCGCCGATGGCGAGCCGCAATACGACATCACGTTCGAGAATGTGCAGGCCGGGCTCCGCACCGATTACCTGTTCCGCCTCGCCAACCAGCGCGGCGGCTTCGTGATCGGCACCGGCGATCTTTCCGAACTCGCGCTCGGCTGGTGCACCTATGGCGTCGGCGACCAGATGAGCCATTACGCGGTCAATCCCGGCGTGCCCAAGACGCTGATCCAGCACCTGATCCGTTGGTCGATCGCAAGCGCGCAGTTCGACGCCGAGACCGATCGCGTGCTGGACGCGATCCTCAACACCGAGATTTCGCCCGAACTGGTGCCCGCCGGCGCCGACGGGAAGATGCAGAGCACCGAGGATCGCGTCGGCCCCTATGCGCTGCACGATTTCTTCCTGCACCATGTCGTCCGCTACGGCCTGCCGCCCGCCAAGATCGCCTTCCTGGCCTGGCATGCGTGGCGCGACGCGACGGCGGGCGACTGGCCACCCGGCTTTCCCGAGGACGCGCGCCCGCAATACGACCTGCCCACGATCCGCCGCTGGCTCGCCGGCTTCCTCGACCGCTTCTTCCGCACCAGCCAGTTCAAGCGATCCGCCATCCCCAACGGCCCGAAGGTTTCCGCCGGCGGCGCGCTGTCGCCGCGCGGCGACTGGCGCGCGCCATCGGATGGGACGGCGAAGGTGTGGCTGAAGGATCTGGAGCGGGTGCCGGAATAGCGACCGGAAACGGGACGCGGATAATTTTCTTCGTAACCTCAACGCGATTGACGCCGTAATACTTGTTGGGAGAATGTAGGCGATCGATCAGACGGGGGGTTGCATTGGCGAATTACAGCGGGGGACCGGGTCCGGACAACTACACGGGCACCGACGACGATGATCAGATCAATGGCAGAGGCGGCAACGACGTCCTCAGGGGTGAGGGCGGCGACGACCTCATTTATGGTCGGGATGGCAACGACACGCTCGATGGCGGAGCCGGCGACGACAGACTGTTCGGGGAATTCGGCGATGATATCCTGAACGGAGGAGATGGTAACGACTCCATCAACGGTGCCGGTGGATATGATGTGTTATCTGGCGGTGCCGGCGACGACGTGATCATTTTTTCCGGGCTGATCGGCGGGGCGCTCTCCGGAGGCACGGGCGTTGATCGCCTCCTTTTTTGGGCCGACATTGATTATGGCTACCCGACGTTCGACGGAGCGTCCGGTTCAGCAACCTTCACGGGCTTTGCAACCGCTGACGGGCAGCTCAACGGCACCAGCGGCAACGACGTTCTCGACCTTTCCACGCTGACCGCGACCGGATCACTCACCATCTTCGGCGGCGACGGAAACGACGTGATCACGGGTGGACGCACCAACGACACGATCCTTGGCCAAGCGGGCGATGACTTCATCGACGGGGGCGCCGGCTCCGATACTGCCAGCTATGCAGGTGCCGCTTTTGGCGTGACCGTCAACCTCGCAGAAACGACGGCGCAGGATACAGGAGGTGCGGGGCTCGACCAACTGGTCCGGATCGAGCATCTCGTCGGTTCGGCGGGTTCCGACAACCTGACCGGTAATGCCGGGGCCAACCGGCTGGAAGGTGACGCGGGCCATGACGTGCTGATCGGCGACGCCGGTGCCGACATTCTGATCGGCGGCGCAGGCGGCGACCAGTTGATCGCTCATCTTGGCGACTATTACGGCGATCCTGACCGATCAGTCGATCGACTGGATGGCGGTGCCGATGATGACCTGCTGATCCTCGGTTACAACGACATCGGCGATGGCGGCGAAGGTTGGGATCGGTTCGCACTCGATCTTTCGGGCGCCACCCGGGGAGCCAACCTCGATTTCCGGCTGCTGTTGGCGGGAGAAGCGATGCCTGTCGGTGTAACCGGCTCGCTCCAGAATGTTGAAACCTTCTGGAGCGTCTATGGCACCGACTACGATGATACGATCATCATCGGCGACATGCCGCGCCTGGACTGGGACGGGCGCGTAGGCGGCGAAGGTGGCGTCTTTGGCGGGTCCGGCGACGACCGCATCCTCGGCGGCAAGTTCGTGGACTGGCTTATCGGCGATGCCGGTCACGACCATTTGAAAGGCATGGACGGCAACGACTGGCTCGACGGCAATGACGGCGAGGACCTGCTCGACGGCGGGACCGGTAACGACGCGATGGATGGCGGCCGTGGCAACGACCTCTACATCGTCGACTCGGTCGGCGACGTGATCACCGAATACGCCGATCAGGGGATCGACGTAGTCCGCTCTTCCGTCTCGATGACGCTCGGCGCCAACGTCGAGGAACTCTATCTGGTCGGCACGCAGGAGATCGACGGTTTCGGCAATCGGGCCGCCAACACCATCGTCGGCAATGCGGCGGTCAACACGCTGGCGGGGCTGGTGGGTAACGACCGGTTGATCGGCGGCGCAGGGGACGATCACTTGCGCGGCGGCTTCGGCTTCGACGTGCTGACGGGCGGCGCGGATGCGGATCGGTTCGTCTTCGGGCGGGGTGACGGCGGCGCGACCGAGCGACTGGCCGATCGCATCACCGATTTCTCCAGCGCGGAAGGCGACATCATCGACCTGCGCGGCACCGATGCGATCGCGGGCGGGGCGGACGACGCCTTCACCTTCATCGGCGGCGCGGCGTTCAGCGGGGCGGCGGGCGAACTGCGCTATGCGGTCGCGGCTGGCAACGACTGGGGCATGCTGATGGCCGACACCAATGGCGACGGCGCGGCGGACTTGTATTTCACGCGGCTGGACGGCGTGCTCTCGCTGGAGGCCGCCAGCCTGCGGCTGTGAATGTCCATCCTCGCCTCCCTGCTTGCAGGGAGGGGCCGGGGGTGGGTTAGCGTCGATGGGGGCTCGAAGCCCCCGGAGGCGCTTATGCCACAGGCGGTGCGGAGTCTTTTGGGCGCGCAGACGCGCGCACCCACCCCCCAACCCCTCCCTGCAAGCAGGGAGGGGCGCTATCCGGTTTCCGCCCGCGGCGCCCTCATGCGTCGAGGATCGGGCGGAAGCCGCCGTAGATCATCCGCTTCATGTCGAACGGCATGGCATCCTGCATGCGCGGATCGCCCATCGCCTTCTGCCAGCCGGCATCGCGCGCTTCCTTGGAAGGCCATTCGATCCACGAGAAGACGACCACCTCTTGGTCGGTCGCCTGCACCGCACCCTGGAAATCGGTGATCTTGCCTTTGGGCACGTCATCGCCCCAGGCGTCGATCACGCGGGTGGCCCCGCTTTCCTGGATCACGGCGGAGACGCGCCGGGCGGACGTCACATAGGTTTCCTTGCCGTCGGCTGGCACCGCGCAGAGCATGCCATCGACATAGCCCGGCTCGCCGCCGTCGCCGATCTCGCTGACGATCGAGAAGCCGCCGTAGATCATGCGCTTCGCATCGAAGGGCATGTCCTTGGCCATCTCTTCCATCGCCGGGTCGGTCATCATCTTCTGTCCGGCGGAATCGCGGATCTCCTTGCTGGGATATTCGACCCAGGAGAAGACGATGACCTCATCCTCCTTCGCCTGCACGGAACGGCGGAAATCGGTCAGCTTGCCCTCCGGCACGTCGTCGCCCCAGCATTCGACCAGCCGCAGGCCGCCGAATTCATGGAACATCGGCGCGGCGTCGGCGGCGTGCTTGCGATACGCTTCCTTGTTGGCGGCGGGGACGGCGGCCACAAATCCATCGATATACGACATGGCGTTTCTCCTGCTCTCCTGGCGAAAATCTTGTCCGTTACCGGCACCACGCAACCAAACGTCGAGCCGGTCTCGATTTAAGTTGATATCAACCTTACCTCTTCCTGTCAAAATCCGTTGCCTCCGGCCCGGGACTCGGAGGGCGGCAGCGGGGCGGTTCACCCCCGATTCATAGCCTATTTCTCACGAATCCGCGTGACATCGGCCGCGCAGCCTGCAATCCATCGGTCGCCGCTGCCCGTTCATCGGAACCGGGTGCGCGAGGGAAACCCGCTCTCTGGACCGTTTGGTCCGTCTCGGCTAGCAGCGGCCTCCCTTATTCGTTCGAGGATCATCATGAATAACACCGAAATTGCCCAGCAGATCGCCGAGAAGCATGGCCTGACCAAGACCGACGCCAAGTCGGTCGTCGACAGCGTCTTCGCCGTCCTCGCCGATGCCGCCGCCGAAGGTGCGGAAATCTCGATCAACGGTTTCGGCAAGTTCAAGGTCAAGGAAAGCGCCGCGCGTGAGGGCCGCAATCCCGCGACCGGCGCGACCATCCAGATCGCCGCCTCCAAGAAGCTCGGCTTCACGCCCGCCAAGGCGCTCAAGGACAAGCTGAACGGCTGATCCCGAACCGGCCGGGCCGGGGCGACACCGCCCTGCCCGGCCGATGCGGCCGATGATACGGCCGCCACCGATCGCGACTGGACGAAGCCCGTCGGTCGACCTATATACCGATCGGTATGGAAACCCTCACTGCCCCTCCGCCCGCCAAGGGCCGTCCACGCGAGTTCTGCGTCGACGAGGCGTTGACGGCGGCACTCAGGGTCTTCTGGCAGCATGGCTACGAAGGCGCGTCGCTTGCCGAACTGACCGCCGCGATGGGCATCACCAAGCCCAGCCTCTATGCCGCGTTCGGCAACAAGGAATCGCTCTTCTGCAAGGCGCTCGACCTCTACGAGCGTGAGAAGCTCGCCTATGTCGGCGAAGCGCTGAAGGCACCGACCTCTCGCGGGGTGGCCGAGCATCTGCTGCGCGGATCGCTGGCGATGACCACGAGCACCTGCGATCCCAAGGGTTGCCTGGGCGTAATCAGCACGGTCGCTTGCACCGGCGAGAACGCTTCGATCAAGGAACATGTCGCCGCACGGCGCACGTCCTCCCACGTGGCGCTTGTCGCGCGGTTCGATCGCGCGCGCGAAGAAGGCGACCTGCCCGCCACGATCGCCCCCGAGGCGCTGGCCAGCTATCTGACCGCGATCATGCAGGGCATGGCCGTTCAGGCGGGTGCCGGGGCGTCCGTTGGCGACCTCGAGCGGCTGATCGAAACCAGCCTGGCGGTCTGGCCGGGCCGCTAAATCGCTGATCCGCAACGGTAAGTGAAAAAATCGTACCGGTCGGTACAGAAACAGTTTGACGCACCGCCGCATAACATTATATACCGCTTGGTATTGAAGATCGCCGGAAGGTTCCGGCGCGTTTCAGCGACATCGGAGGCGACAATGAAGGGCATGTCGACCTGACAGCCGGGGCGGTGCATCGCCGCCCGGGCACAGACCAACTTCGCGAATGGATCGCGGCGGCCGGGAGCGGTTCGCCGCAGGGAATCGCACGCGCCGCCAATGGCGACCGGGGCCACAACGCAGGGCCGCGGCCGGGCGGCGCTTGCCTGCAGGGGACCAGCTATGGCGTATCTCAATTTTTCCGAAACGCTGCCGGGGGCAGCACCGGGCGATCGTCAGGCGGCTGAAGTACAGCCGGCCGACGATCAGGTTATCGGCGAAGGCTTTTCCGCGCTCGAATGGCTGGTGATCGGTCTCGCGCGGCGGGACCGGCTGAGCAGCCTGGAACAGCAGGGGCCGCTGGCGCGCGCGATGCGCGGACTGGTGGGCCTCGGCACGGCTTCGCGGCTGGCCGACGAGCGGCTCGAACAGCTGCGGCGGATGGCGGTGCTCGCCTGGCATCGCGGCTGGCGGCTGCCGGACAGCGAGATCGGGGCCTTTCTCGGCCTGTTCAGCAAGGGGCAGCTCGAAACGCTGATGGCGTCGGTGATCCGCCAGAGGGTGCGACTGACCGGGAGGGCACCGGCATGAACATGATCAGCCATATCGATACGCCGCCGGACGACAGGGACGGCACGGCGCGCCGCCTGAAGCCTTGGCGGCGCGGATCGCTGGTCCTGCTGCCGGTCCTCGCGATCGCCGGGGTCGCTACCCATTATCTGGGCGGCAACGAGGCGTCGGCCGTGCCGATGACGCCGCCCACCGTCACCGTCGCCCCCCCGCTCGCCCGCGAGATCACGGAATGGGACGACTATGTCGGCCGCTTCGCACCCAGCCGCACCGTCGAGATCCGGCCGCGCGTCTCGGGCGAGGTCACCGGCGTCCACTTTCGCGATGGCGACATCGTCCGCGCGGGGCAGCTGCTCTTCACGATAGACCCCCGCCCCTTCTCCGCCGCGCTGGCGGAGGCAAGGGCCGGCGAGGCGAGCGCCCGCAGCGCGCTGGCGCTCGCGCGCACCGATCTGGGCCGCGCCAGCCGCCTGATCGAGGACGAAGCGGTTTCCGCCGGCGAGGTCGACGCGCTGCGCGCCGGCGTCCAGGCGGCGGAGGCATCGCTCGCCGCCGCCACCGCGCGCGTCCGCGCCCGTTCGCTCGATGTCGAGTTCACGCAGATCCGCGCGCCGATCGGCGGGCGGGTGTCGGACCGCCGCGCCGATCCGGGCAACCAGGTCTCGGGCGGCGAAGGCACCGGCGCGACGCTGCTCACCACGGTCAACGCGCTCGACCCGATCTACTTTAGCTTCGACGGATCGGAAGCGCTGTTCCTGAAGACGCAGCGCAACCGCAAGCCAGGTGGCGAGCCCGCCCCGGTGGAGATCCGCCTGCAGGACGAAGCCGATTATCGCTGGCAGGGCCGGCTGGATTTCACCGACAACGGGCTCGATCCGCGATCGGGCACGATCCGGGGTCGCGCGGTGCTGCCCAATCCGGATTACTTCCTGACGCCGGGCATGTTCGGCAACATGCGGCTGGCCAGCGCCGGCAAGACCAACGCGCTGCTGGTGCCCGACGAGGCGGTGCTGACCGACCAGGCCCGCAAGATCCTGCTCGTCGTCGACGCCAAGGGCATGGTCGCGGCCCGCCCGGTCGAGCTTGGCCCGGTCGTCGATGGCCTGCGCGTGATCCGATCGGGCATCGGCCCGGCCGACCGCGTCGTGATCAACGGCGTCCAGCTCGCCCCGCCGGGCACGACCGTCCAGGCGAAGCCCGGCAAGGTCGCGCTGCGCACCGCCGAAGCCACGACCGATCTCCCGGCCTCCTTGGCCGGCGAGGCGACTTTCGCGCGCTGAGTCCCCTCCCAGCTCAGCGCCGATCCGCGCGCGTCGCCTGCCCCCGGCGACGCGCGCCCCCTTTCTGACGGAAACTGTCCCATGAGACTGTCCCGCTTCTTCATCGACCGGCCGATCTTTGCGGCGGTGCTGGCGATCATCATCACGATCGTCGGGGCCATCGCCTATATGGGCCTGCCGGTATCGCAATATCCCGAGATCGTGCCGCCGACGGTGACCGTATCGGCCACCTATCCCGGCGCGTCGGCCGAAACCGTCGCAGACACCGTCGCCGCCCCGATCGAACAGGAGATCAACGGCGTCGAGAACATGCTGTACCAGTCGTCGCAATCGACTGGCGACGGGCGTCTCGTCATCACCATCACCTTCAAGCAGGGCACCGATCTGGATGCCGCGCAGGTGCTGGTCCAGAACCGCGTCGGCGTGGCGCTGCCCCGCCTTCCGGAAGAGGTGCAGCGGCTGGGCGTGGTGACGCGCAAGACATCGCCGGACTTCCTGCTGGTGGTGAACCTGATCTCGCCGGACAAGTCGCTCGACCGCGCCTATCTGTCCAACTACGCGATCACGCGCATCCGCGATCGGCTGAGCCGCATCGACGGCGTGGGCGACGTGCAGCTGTTCGGATCGCGGGATCTCAGCATGCGGGTGTGGCTCGATCCGGGTCGCGCCGCCGCGCTCGGGCTGACGGCGGGCGATATCGTATCGGCGCTGCGTGCGCAGAACGTGCAGGTCGCCGCCGGCACGCTGGGCCAACCGCCTTCGGCCGGCGACGCCTTCCAGCTCAACGTCGAGACGCAGGGCCGGCTTTCCGATCCCAGGCAGTTCGAACAGGTCGTGGTGCGGACCGATCCCGACGGACGGCAGGTGCGCCTGGCGGATGTCGGCCGCGTCGAGCTGGGTGCCGAGGATTACGGCACCACCAGCTATCTGAGCGACACCGATTCGGTGATCATCCCCGTGTTCCAGCGCCCCGGATCCAACGCGCTCGGCGCGGCGGAAGGCGTGAAGGCGGAGATGGAGCGGCTTTCCAAGCAGTTCCCCAAGGGCCTCGAATACCGCATCGTCTACAACCCGACCGAGTTCATCCAGCAGTCGATCGACGCGGTGATGGACACGCTGTTCGAGGCGGTCGTGCTGGTCGTCCTCGTGATCCTGGTGTTCCTGCAGAAATGGCGCGCCGCGATCATCCCGGTGATCGCGATCCCGGTATCCCTGATCGGCACCTTCGCGGTGCTGGCGGCGGTGGGCTACTCGCTCAACAACCTGTCGCTGTTCGGGCTGGTGCTGGCGATCGGCATCGTCGTCGACGACGCGATCGTCGTGGTCGAGAATGTCGAGCGCAACCTGGAACACGGCCTGTCCCCGCTGGAGGCGGCGCGGACATCGATGGACGAGGTTTCGGCGGCACTGGTGGCGATCGTGCTGGTGCTCTGCGCGGTGTTCGTGCCGACGCTGTTCCTCAGCGGCCTTTCGGGTGCCTTCTACCAGCAGTTCGCGGTCACGATCTCGACCGCCACGATCATCTCGCTGGTGCTGTCGCTCACGCTGTCGCCGGCGCTCGCCGCCGTCCTGCTGAAGCCCACCGAACGCGCACCCGAAGGCGCGCGCATCCGGCGGGCGATCGAGGCGGCGGGCGATCGCTTCAACCAGGGCTTTGCCTGGATCAGCGACCGCTATGCCGCGCTCACCGATCGGCTGGTCCGCCGCCCGCGCATGATGATGCTCACCTATGGCGGCCTGATCGCGGCCACCGCCGCCATGTTCTGGGTGACGCCGACCGGCTTCATCCCG
>Ga0160473_101415_pt1 | contig 11910 bp, 14 predicted proteins | sample HID1975I_E11MG_FD_108217 | JGI IMG/M metagenome (GOLD analysis project Ga0160473, IMG submission 108217) | Enriched soil microbial communities from UW Madison campus, WI, USA - HID1975I_E11 MG | ecosystem: Environmental > Terrestrial > Soil > Unclassified | place: USA: Madison, Wisconsin... | reverse complement strand
GCCCTATCCAAACGGCCCCGCCTATACTGCTGCGTCTTGCACCGGTTACCGTATCTAAAACAGTGTATTCTTCACGCCAGCGTAAAAGACCTATCAATGCCATTATGAGCGCTTCCTTATAGTTGATAATTGCAGGCTCAGGCACTACAACCTCTATGTTAAAAGGCTGGAGGGCCGCAGTAAGCCGTTGTATGAGAAAAGCATTTAAAGCGCCTCCGCCTGTTACCAATAAGCTGCTGCCTTGATTTACACCGGTTTTTTGAATGGCATACGCTATTTGCATGACTATATGCTCGGCATAGGTTCTCATTTTATCTGCAACAGATATATCAAAGCCGTGCAGCAAAGGATACACCTCGTCTGTACCAAAAGTATTGGCCAGTGATTTTGGGTGTGGAAGTGCATAATACCCCAGGCCATTTAACCGGGTAAGCAAAGTCGTATATATTTTCCCGGAGGCCGCTATGGCGCCGTTTTCGTCAAATTCTTTTCCCTGGGTCTGCGCCAGCATATTCATTACCCGGTTTGCGGCACAAACATCGAAGGCGATATAAGTATCGTTGCTTTTGTAAGTCAGGTTGGCAATGCCTCCAAGGTTAAGGCAGTACGTATAATCGCTGAACAACCATTTTTCTCCTATCGGAACAATTGGCGCTCCCTGACCGCCAAACGCAACATCCATTGCCCGCAAATCGCTCACTACATTTATTTCTGTGGTGGCAGCTATGGCTGCACCGTCGCCCAACTGGGCCGTCATTCCGGCTGCAGGCGCATGAAAAGTAGTATGACCGTGTGAAGCAATTAGTTGTACTTGATGATGCAGGTCAAACTGCTCAATAAACTCATTTACCTGTTCTCCGATGTATCTGCCATAGGCAGAATGAAGCAGCAAATAATCGTAAGCGGACAACGAAGTAGCGCTTTTTAGTTTTTGCAACCATTCCTGGGGGTAAGGCCGGCAGGCGGCCGCTTTAATTTCATAATTCCATTTACGTCCTGTTTCTTCAAATTCGATAAAAGCGAGGTCTAAACCATCGAGCGACGAACCGCTCATTATTCCAATCACTCTGTACAACATAATTATTTGAGATTTAAGCAGCCAAGTGTCATATTTGCTGTAATTTTCACGCCGCAATCTACAATTTGAAATCTGCAATTTTACTATGGTCATCAATTTAAGTGAGCAACACAGCCTGGTCAGCAATTGGGTAGGTGAACTACGAAGTACAGAAATACAGACCGACCGTATGAGGTTTAGGCGCAACCTTGAAAGAATAGCAGAAGTAGCTGCATACGAAATAAGCCAGTTGCTCGAATGGGAAGAGGTAGAAATACCAACGCCCCTTGGTACAGCAAAATGCAAAAGATTGAAGGAACAACCGGTGCTGGCTACCATTTTACGGGCCGGGTTACCGATGCACAATGGTATGCTCAATTATTTTGACAAGGCCGACAATGCTTTTATCTCTGCCTACCGCAAACACCGGCACGACGGCACCTTCGATATCAGTCTCGAATACATGAGTTGCCCTCCGCTTGCAGAAAGAGTAGTGATCATAAGCGACCCGATGCTGGCTACCGGCGCCTCGCTTGTAAAAACCATACAATTCATGAAGATGGAAGCAAATCCTTCGCAAATACACGTAGTTGCCGCCATTGCCTGCACCGTCGGCATTGAGTATGTGCAATTAGAGCACCCCGGCGTAAAGATCTGGTGTGGTGAAATAGATGATGAACTGACCGCTAAAGGTTATATTGTACCTGGATTGGGAGATGCCGGCGACCTTGCATTTGGCAGCAAAATGCAGATGTAGTCTAAGAAATTCAAAATTAAAAGCAACATGTTGTATATTAGATATGTCTAAATTACAAGCCAACCCAAACTAATGCGCAAAGTTTTCTTCATACTGTTTTTCTTCGGTTCACTGGTATCTGCAACAGCGCAGGACCCGCACTTTTCCCAGTTTTTTGCATCTCCGCTTACCCTAAATCCGGCGCTGACCGGTAAGTTTGACGGAGACCTGAGAGTTGCAGGTAATTACCGCAATCAGTGGCCTACCATAAACCGCGCTTTTACCACCACTACAGTTTCAGTCGATTTCCCTATCATGCGAAACCACATTGCACCCAATGACACCTGGGGAGTGGGTTTGATGGGTTTTTCTGATCAAAGCGCCAACAGTGCGCTCAAATTCAATTATCTTTCTGTTTCCACGGCTTTTCACAAAGGTTTAGACGAAGACGGGTATTCACAAATCGGTGGTGGCTTCCAGGCTTCTTACAGCAGCATGATGATCAATGTGAGTAATCTTAAATTCGAAGATCAGCTTACACCATTTGGTTTTACCGGCACTACAAGTGAAGTTTTCAACGGCTCCATGCTCAAAAAGAATTATTTCGATGTGAATGCAGGTATCATGTATTCGGGCAGCAGCACTGATAAGAACTATTATTATGCGGGTGTAAGTATGTACCACATTACCCGCCCAAAGCAGCAATTTACCGATACAGGCTTTTTTCTTTTAAATCCCCGCACCACTTTTCACGCAGGCACTTATTTTCCTGCCGGCGATATTGGCACTATACACTTTAGCGGATTATACAGCACACAGGCGCAGGCATCAGAAACGGTACTTGGGGCCGCTATGCAGCTAAATGTATCAGAAGGCGATAAACCCGTAAGCGTATATGTCGGTAGCTGGTACCGGTTCAACGATGCATTAATTCCTTATGTGGGCCTTGATTTTGATGATTTTCGTTTAGGCGCAACTTACGATGTAAACATGTCGTCTTTGAAAGCCGCTTCCCAATCAAGAGGAGGAATCGAAGTTTCGCTCATCTATATCAGGCGCCAGCCAGGCAGCGCAGGACTACCTTGTCCTAAGTTTTAATTGTTTTTGTACCGGGCATTTGAATGACTATTAAACATCGTTGTGTCACTCACTTGTACTTGTAGATACAATATTCAACGAAAACGGAAACTCCCGGTCGGCCATTTATCGACGCCCTTTTTCTTCCCCTCCGGATTATTAATTTTTGTGCTAAATTCGCCTTATGATAACAACAAGTGAGATTCAGTTATTTCGCATACTAAAAGAAAAATTAGGTGAAAAAGAAGCTGAAGCATTGGTTGATTTTGTAGATTTTAAACTTAAGAATGGAAATGATGCCAATCTTAAAATTTTAGCTACAAAAGAAGATATTTCTAATACTAAGGCCGAGATGATAAAATGGATGTTTATTTTTTGGATTGGTCAGATAGCAGTAACATTTGGTTTTATTCTTCTTTTTATAAAAAAGTGATTTTACTCTCGCTGTATCATCGATCACTTTTTAATAACCCATACCTTTCGACATCCGTCAACACACCGGTTCCTGTTCTGAATTCTCTTTTTAAGAGTCCTTCTTTTTCAAACCCGTTTTTCTCCGCAACTCTTTTGCTTCCCCGGTTTTCAGGGTTAAATTTTATGTACAATTTCTCCATTGCCAACTCTCTGAAAGAATGTTCTACCACCAACTGAACAGCTTTGGAGGTAACGCCTTTTCCTTCATAAGCTTCATCAACAAAATAAGCCAGTTCAGCTTTGGGTACTGTCCAGTCAATATTTTTCAGTAGTACGCTTCCTATCATTTCTTCGGTACGTACTAATTCTACAACAAAGTAAAACTGCTCTCTTTTTACTGCCTGCCACAGCTTTAATTCGGTAAACTTCTCAGCCGTTTTCAGATCAACGATCGCTTTTGACGTCTTTGGAAAATACATCAGCAATCGCTTCCTGTTTCGCTCAATGATATTGAACAACTCAATAAAATCTTCTTTGGCTATCGGCCTGATTGATATTTGTTCCATTTGCACAATAGATATTCTTTGCTTTAGTTGCGGATATAGTGCCGGCTCTGCTGCATACTGATCAAAAAGTACAAGAGTGATTTTCTTTTTTTCTTTCACTGAAAGAAAAACGAAAACAATTACCTAATTGCAAGAATGCTTCCTGTAGTAATACTGGCGGGCTCATAAAAAAAGGATCTTTTATTCAGCATATAAAAATTACTTTAGCTTCTTTCCACTTATATAATTATTTCCTTTTACAATGAACCTATAAGGCAGCAAAGCATCTTCTGCTGCATAATCCACTCCTATTCTTGTGGTGGCTACAATGTCGTTTTCATTGTAAGCAAACCCGTCATCTGCTATATATAGTTCCCCGCTTTCGAGGCTCATGCCGGTCTGGCTTGTATGCAAACCTAAAGCCTTTGCTACATTGCCGGGGCCGCGGGTGAGATCGAAACCATGAACCGTTTTATTAGAACGGGTAAGCATGACGTCGATACCGGCGACCGGTTCTAACGCTCTTATCAATATGGCGTTGGGAATGTCTTTTACATTGGTAACAATATTGAACATCTGGTGTATTCCGTAACACAGGTAGATATACGCTACGCCACCTTGTCCATACATTACCTCGGTACGTTTGGTGCGGCGGTTATTATAAGAGTGAGCGGCTTTATCAAAAGGGCCGTTATAAGCTTCGGCTTCAACAATTCTTCCGGCTGTTACCCGGCCGGCGAAGTTTGTGACCAATATTTTACCGATCAGTTCTTTTGTTATTGCAACGACGTCTGCTTTTTGGTAAAAAGACAGTGGCAGTTTCTTCCAGTCTTTTATGGTTGTATTGGCACCTGGTGTTATCAAGAGAGATGATTGTTAAAGTTAGAATGTGACTAATTGTTTTATTTGTTCCGGCTTTAAAAATACAGGCTAATTTTATGCTACAAAAAGAAAAATTGATTTGCTAAAAGACATTGTAATTGCGATACAGGCTTACGGAGAGGCGCATCAATTTATCCGTCGTCATAACCTTTGGAAATGGATTATTATACCGGGCATTATTTATATGCTGATGTTTTGTGTGAGCATGTATTTTTTTGGCAAAAGTGCAAGTAATGTAATAGAATTTTTAAGCATTAAGACCGGTCTCCGCCATTGGGTTGAAAGCTTGCAAAGCAGTATCGTGGGCTTTTTATTTACCATCGGCGGAATGATGCTTTGGCTGATACTGATGTTTTTCTATTTTTCGCTGTTCAAATATGTCTGGCTGATTATAGGCTCTCCTATTTTTGCATGGCTAAGCGAAAAGACAGAGGCGATAATGGAAGGAAAAGAATATCCTTTCAGTTTTTCCCAGTTGCTTAAAGATGTTGTTCGTGGTATTGGCATCGCACTAAGAAATACTTTATGGCAGTCTGTTTACCTGATTTCGCTGATTATTTTGTCTTTTATACCGCTGGTCGGCTGGGTTGTACCTGTATTTGCTTTGCTGATAGAATGTTACTACTACGGCTTTTCGATGCTTGATTACAGTTGTGAAAGGCACCAGTTGTCCGCGGCTGAAAGCATCAATTTTATAGGAAACAGAAAGGGACTGGCCATAGGGAACGGACTTATTTTTTACCTGATGCACCTTATTCCGTTTATCGGCTGGATCTTCGCTCCGTCGTATGCTGTGATCGCTGCTACTATAAGTGTGATAGAACCTGGATTTATAAGATTAAATGGATTAGGAGGAAATAAACCGCAGATTAGCACCTTAGCAAAATAGTAAATTTAAAAAATTATGGCTGGCAGCGTATATCTTATTCCAACTTTTTTGCATGAACAGGCGCTTGAAACGATTCCTGCTTATGTATTAGATGCTGTAAAACAGTGTAATGCATTTTTTGTAGAAAATGAGAGGAGCAGCCGCCGCTATCTAAAGCAACTCTGGCGTGAAATGGTGATTGACGACTACCAATGGTTTACCATACACAAAGCTGAGGAAGAAGTGCTGCAGTCGCTAACTCAACTATTGAAGCAGGGAAAAAACATTGGAATAATAAGTGAAGCCGGTTGCCCAGGTGTGGCCGACCCCGGACAAGTGCTGGTAAACGCCGCACAAAAAATAGGCGCAACTGTTAAACCATTAGTGGGACCAAGCAGTATTTTATTAGCGCTGATGGCAAGCGGATTGAATGGGCAGCAATTTAAGTTTAACGGCTATCTACCTATAGATAACCTGGAAAGAAAAACAGTTGTAAAAGAGCTGGAGAATGAATCGGCGAAGAAAAATTGCTCCCAAATTTTCATAGAAACACCTTACCGCAATAACTCGCTGGTAAAACAAATAGTCGAAACTTGTAAACCTGAAACAAAATTATGTATTGCTGTAGACATAACTGGTCCGTCTGAAATGATAGTAACCAAAACAATCGGCGATTGGAAAAAACAATTACCAGATATACATAAAAGACTCGCGATATTTCTTTTTTATGCAGAAACCCCCTCCAAAAATGAGCACACAATATTCAAGAATAAAACCTTTAAGTAAATATATTGAATTAGGGCTGTGGCAACATATTGTTGGGGCTGGTTATCTGGTAAATACTGTCTACAATAAATAATTGCATTCCTCTCCAGGGCAATGAACCTATGTATCTTTTATAATGCAGTTCCATGTCTTTACCGCTGTTTTCCATCAGTTTTTTAGCTACTCCTTCATCTGTTACGCTAAAAGAAAACTGGTTGCTTTGTATTGCTGTTGAGGGGTTGCCCCGAAAACCACTTTGTATTAACTGGCCTTCATACGTTTTAAACATAAATCCCTTCTTTTGAAAAGTATTTAAGACCCCGGCTTTTGTGCCTTCTGCAAACACAAAATAGTAGCGCCAATAAATAAATCCTGCAAGTGCAAGAACAACAATAGTAATAATGATCGTAGTTGCCTTACGCATATTTTAAGAAATTTATATACAATATATATTAATCATGCCAAAAGAAGAAGAAGGCGTGAAGAGACCGAAGGAGAAGGTGAAAGGAAAAGTGTAAGATCAGTGAAGGGTTTAAGGCGAAAAGGGAAGGGTGAAAGGAACAGAGAACAGCATTTTTTTTAATAAGAACTGTTTGTGAGACTGTTACCCTTTAAAGTTGTTTTCTTTACACGCTAAACCAATAACAGATTTTATTGTTACTTAGCAGGTAATTACATCAATGGAAAGCAATTTGCATGGATGACTAAAGCTCAATTAAATTCTACGGTACAAGAGTGCGACGCAAGTAAAGCTGAATAGAACACTCCTGCCGGTAACACAAAAACCAACTGCTAAAAATGCGTATAGGTATAGTTTGCTATCCTACATTTGGGGGAAGTGGCGTAGTCGCTACTGAATTAGGTAAGGCGCTGGCCGACAAAGGTCATTCGGTTCATTTTATTACTTACCAGCAACCGGTAAGATTAAACGTTTTTAGTTCTAATATTTTTTACCACGAAGTACGGGTGCCAACTTACCCGTTGTTCGATTATCCTCCGTATGAGGTAGCGTTGTCGAGCACGATGGTCGATGTGATTTTGAACCATAAACTAGATCTTTTGCATGTGCATTATGCCATTCCGCATGCCTCTGCGGCGTATATGGCAAAGCAGATCGTGGCGAAAGTCGGAAGAAAAATTCCGGTGATAACTACCCTGCATGGCACCGACATTACGCTCGTTGGCAAAGACAAAACGTATGCGCCGGTGGTTACGTTCAGCATCAATGAAAGCGATGCCATCACTGCAGTGAGCGACAACCTGCGAATGGAAACATTCAGATCTTTTGCTATAACAAAAGAGATCGACGTCATACACAACTTTGTAGATGTCACCCGGTTTAGCAAAAAACCCATCGACGCTTTTCGCCGTGTGATTGCACCAAACGGAGAAAGGATTTTGGTGCATGCGTCTAACTTTAGAAAGGTAAAAAGAGTAGACGATGTCATTCATATTTTTTCGAATGTGAGAAAGGAAATGCCTGCAAAATTGCTGATGGTCGGCGACGGGCCGGAAAGACCGGCAATGGAAGACCTGGTGAAAGAACTTGGCCTGGTAGACGATGTGCGCTTTTTAGGAAAGCAGGAGCAAATGGAAGAAATACTGGTAGTAAGCGATCTTTTTATCCTTCCGTCTGAATACGAAAGTTTTGGCCTTGCCGCATTGGAAGCAATGGCCGCCAGCATGCCCGTGGTCAGTACAAATGCCGGAGGATTGCCCGAGGTTAATATTGATGGCAAGACCGGCTACCTGTCAAACGTGGGTGATGTTGCCAACATGAGCAGGCAGGCGATCGAGATCCTCCGCGACGACGAAACATTGGCTATATTCAAACAAAACGCATATGAACAAGCCTGCAAGTTTGATATTCACAACATCATTCCCGTGTATGAAAAACTGTACAGCAGGTTTTGCACAATGGAGTGCAACGACGGAAATTAGATCGTGAATAATAATTTGTAACCGGTCGTAAAACCTTTATTCAGCATCGTTGTGTCACTCACTTGTACTTGTAGATTATATATGCAGCTTTTTACAAATTATGTTTTGTACGATGAAGTGCAGTAGTAATAATGATGTACAGCCGCGCTATAAAGTTTCGATAACCAGACGTTCTTATGACCTTTAAATTGGTTAATTTTATTATAAACGAATAGCGATGGAAGCAATAAAAAAAAGCCGTATTAAACTTAAAGGAAAAGAATTAGTGCTAACTCTGCCTGATTCATTTACCGCAGAAGAAGTAGACGTCCTTATTTGGCCATCAAATGAAGAATCTGCTGAGCTGAATAAAAACATAAGTGCAGATCTTTTAAAATGGCCGGAGATGACAGATGAAGAACTTTCATTGATAAATGAAAAAAGAAAACATCTGAATTCATGGAAATGATTTGCCTGGATACCAACATTCTTATTGCCCATAAAAGAGCAAAGCAAAAAAACTCGACAAAGCTTTACCAGCTTTCTATCCAGTATTCATTTGCTGCTACTACCATTACGGCGTATGAATTATACAGGGGTGATAATAGTGATGAAGATATTTTTTGGTCGAATTTCTTTTCGAAAATTTTCATGCTTGATTTTTCCGTAAAGGCGCAATAGAAGCGGGAAAAATATATAAGTACTTGAAATCAAAGGGAATGATGATCGATATAGAAGATATTCTTATCGGTGCAACAGCTTTGAGCAACGGCATGAAGCTGGCTACAGATAACAAAAATCATTTTGATAGAATTGAAGGGTTGGAAATTATTTAGAGCTTCTTAAATCTATTGTTTATATTATATTGCTATTTCAGCATTTGCAACAATCGCATCCCACCGCCCACTCATTTTACAACCGGATCTTTCTTCAGCTCGCCTTCTTTATTCACCCGCCTTAAGATGTAAATGCAAAGCGCCAGCCAAAGAGCACCCAGGCAAAACCCGGCAATAACGTCGCTGGCATAATGCACATGCAAATACACCCGGCTTAGTGCAACTGATGCAGCAAATAGAAATAATACTACCGTGCCCATATATTTCCAGGTTTTGCTAAGTTGCGATTGCCATAATATATAAATAAGAATACCACAAAAAGTAAAGGCCGAAAACGAATGGCCGCTCGGATAGCTAAAACCGCTTACATTTTCGATTAATGGATGCGGTGGTCTCGGTCTTTTAAATATGCCCTTAACAGCATATAACAATGCAATACTGGTTATGCCAATTGCAATAATATTGAACGACCTGATATTGTTCTTTTTAAAAATGATGTAGTAAAGCGCAAGCAGAATATAAGCCGGCAGCAAAAATTTTGTAGAACCAAAAAAGGTAAGAAAAGTAAACACCTTTGTATTTCCGGAATTGGTGTACCCGGCCAAAAACTCATAAACGGTCATATCAAAAGCCCCTTCTTTGTCTAATACGAGCTGGTGTGTAAGAAAATAGAGAATGAAAACAAGCAGTGCAGTTATCGACCAGACGATCATCAGCCGCAAAGAAATCCCTTTTACCTTTTCCTTTGCTTCAATAGTTTCATTTTTCATTCAGCCTGGTTTTAGATGGACTTGTTTACAGTGGCAGCTTAACTAAGCAAACGCTGATAGAGCTTATAAACAAGATTTTACTCCTTTTGTTTCGGCTATAGATTTCGATCACGCTAAGAAATATGCTGCTGGTTGCTCAATAATGATACAATGTACAAGAGTGCGATGCAACGATGCTCAATAGCAGCAATATTGCCGGGCTCATAAAAATTGTATTGTTTGCAGCTATTATATTATACGCTGCCAGGCTGTATTATCCCTGAAAGAAGACCCCTTCCACATTGGTAACTGGCAACCGGCAACGGGTATCTGGCAACTTTCCTCCTCTACCAGAAAACAGTATACAACGCGACCAGGATACCAACAATAATGATCGAACTGACAACAAATCCGGGCGACACGTTGAACATGCTTTTATCTACTTCGATTACATGAGTATCATTTTCTTTTTTAGGCTTTACCAGACTCATAACGATCATGAGGCCTGCTATCAATAAAAATGTTATTCCCATACGATCTAAGAAAGGATAATCGGGAAAAACGCCGTTCGTCCAATAGGGAAGAAATTTTAAGAGCGTTGAAATAGGTATAGTTAGTAATGCACCCGCCATGGCCGCAGGAGCCGTAGTTGGTTTCCAAAACAAGCCCAGCAGAAAAATAGCCAGTACGCCGGGAGAAATAAAGCCGACATATTCCTGTATGAACTGGTACGCCTGGTCGAGCGATTTTAATGCAGGCGTTACAATAGCGGCAATTACCATGGCTATAATAACAGCCCATCTGCCGATGTTGACCAACTTCTTCTCAGAAGCTTCTTTGTTTATGTATTTTCTATAAATGTCTAAAGAAAAAATAGTGGAAATACTATTGGCTTTACCGGCCAGTGAAGCAACTATTGCCGCCGTAAGCGCAGCAAATGCAACACCTTTAAGCCCGGCCGGCAGTAAATTCATCAATGTAGGATAAGCGTGATCTGGTTTAAGAACACCTGCGGCATCTGCCATTTCTTTTTGAAAGAGTCCGTTCTGGTGCAGTACATACATGGTAATACCTGGCAATACTGCTATCACAGGAATTAACAGCTTTAAAAAAGCTGCGAATAAGATGCCTTTGCGGGCTGTTTGCAAATCTGCGCCCAACGCTCTTTGTACAATGTACTGGTTACATCCCCAGTATGCCAGGTTGTTGACCAGCATTCCTCCCACTAACACCGACAGTCCGGGCAAGTCTTTATAATATGGGTTCGATTTATCGAAGATCATGTGAAAATGTGTCGGCGCTTCTTTGCGCAGAACTGAAAGTCCTTTTATAATATTTCCACCAAAACCAAACTGTTCTGACAATAAAGACAATGCGAGATAAGTAGTAACAAGACCGCCCATAATTAATACGATCACCTGCACAACGTCGGTATAACCTATCACTTTCATTCCTCCGAGCGTTACCAGGATCGAGAAAAAGCTTAAACCGATAATAGCCACCTCAAAATTGATATTTGTGATGGACGAAATAGCCAGCGCACCGAGGTAAATAATAGAAGTAAGGTTAACAAATACATACACCAGCAACCAGAACACCGCCATAATGGTACTTACTTTATCATTGTATCTTTTGGCCAGGAACTGCGGCATCGTGTAAATCTTATTCTTCAGGTATACCGGAATAAAAAAGACCGCGACAATAATTAAGGTGGCAGCAGACATCCACTCGTAAGTAGAGATAGCGAGACCAAGGGCAAAGCCTGATCCCGACATACCAATAAAATGTTCGGCGGAGATGTTCGACGCAATCAATGAGGCTCCGATTGCCCACCAGGTTAAAGAACCTTCTGCCAGGAAATAATCCTTTGAGCTGGGCGCTGCAGACTTTCTTTTGTGATATACATAATAACCATAAGACGATACCCCGATAAAGTAGATAAAGAAGACAATAATGTCAGCAGTTTGTAATGTATTCATTTGGTTGCAATGTTATTTCTTTCGCTCGAAAAAAAATCTTTTTTGTTATGGCAGTTGCAATATTATGAAACTTTATTTGCTG
>Ga0160473_101413_pt1 | contig 11915 bp, 11 predicted proteins | sample HID1975I_E11MG_FD_108217 | JGI IMG/M metagenome (GOLD analysis project Ga0160473, IMG submission 108217) | Enriched soil microbial communities from UW Madison campus, WI, USA - HID1975I_E11 MG | ecosystem: Environmental > Terrestrial > Soil > Unclassified | place: USA: Madison, Wisconsin... | reverse complement strand
GGCTTTATAAGAGCGGAAGTCATAAAATATACAGATTTCATAAAATATGGCTCAGAAGCCGCTTGCCGTGACAACGGAAAGCTGGCGGTACAAGGCAAAGATTATGTAGTAGAAGACGGCGACATCATGCACTTCCGGTTTAACGTATAAGTTTTAGATCAGTTTTCTTTAAAAAAAGAGATGGGATTGCCATCTCTTTTTTTATGTGCATCTACATCTTACTTGTCATTAAAAGTAAGCCGCTGCTGTTGACTCAATAACTGCTGTTTAAGTTTTTCATAACTCACCTGCTGCACGTTGATCTGTTCATCGATTGCGATGGATGCAGCGGTAGCAGCAGATTCGCCAAGAATCATAAAGACCGGTTCCATGCGGATAGATCCAAAAGCAATATGAGAACTGGATAAGCAAACAGGGACAAACAAATTTTTACATTCAGCTTCTTTAGGAACGATAGCCCGGTAAGAGATGCCATAAGGTTTTGGTGCGTGTACGCCAATGTCTCCTTCATTTTGTACATACCCGTTAGACTTTATATAGCGCTGGGCATTATGAGAGTCTAAAGTATAGGAGCCCATGCCAATCGGCTCAGGCACAGCTTTCCTCGACAATATTTCGTTTTCAGTCATCACATAATCGCTGATCATCCTCCTCGCTTCGCGAATATATAACTGGTGCGGCCAGTTACCGTTGTCAGTAAATTCATCTTTTGCCAACCCCCAGGTATTCAATTCCTTTTGCAGATTGGCGGGAATTCTTGGATCAGTCGCCATGAAATACATCAGTCCTTTCTGATACGTTTCGTGCTCTTTAATGATCTCTTTCCGTCTTTCATACGAGCCTTCAGGATAGTCATAATTCATCCCGATATTATCAGTGCTAAATGGCCCATGATTATTCGTATCGGTTTTCCAGTTCGGAATTAGATCAAACTTGTCAAACAATTTCTTTCCATCCTGAATCGAACACCCGTACCAGCAGTTCATACTGGGCCGGGTCGTATCCATCCGGCTTTGGAAAAGGCACCCTGTTTTCCGGGCTTTTCGTCAGGCACATGCGGAAACAATAACTTTGAATCCTTTTATCTTCCTCTCCCTTTTCACCAGGTTTCTCTGCACTGATGCGTGGAAGAAGTCCGCTGGAAGCGTCTCCTGCAACTTTATACGGATCTATATTATTTTTAAAATAATGTCCGTGCTGAAATACTTCGGTTTGCACGCCATTCCATTGCTCCTGGTACACGCTGTTAGCTTCCCTGCCAACATGAAAACTGACTCCTGCAGCCGCCATCAGATCGCCTTCATAAGTAGCATCAATGAACATTTTACCCACAAAATTTTTTCCACTGAGTGTACGAATGCCTTTTATTTTACCTCCCCCGAGTTTCATTCCCTTTTCGCGATCAAGCCATTCATCACGCAATACTTTTATCTCATTTTCTTTCACGAGATCTTCAAATACGTTTTCAGCCACGTGCGGTTCAAAGATCCACATAGTTCTGTCGTTACCATCCATTGCCGGCGTGCCCTGGCCCTTATTTCCATATTCTTCCTTTTTTTGCCATTTCCAGGCGGTGTCTTGCTGATAGTGTAAAAAGATCCTGTGATAAAACTCCCTGGCTAATCCTCCGATAACCGATTTATCGCCTGTATCTGTAAACCCAAGCCCACCCGAGGACAAGCCGCCCAGGTGTTTATCCGGAGAAACTACCAACACACTTTTTCCTAATTTTTTAGCTTGCACGGCTGCAACGACAGCAGCAGGCGTGCCTCCATAGATAATGATATCAGCTTCGTATGTATTCTCATCAGCTTTGCCTTTACAAGATAAAAGCAGCAACAGGATGCCAATGATTTGAAATCTCCAGGTAATTTTTCTCATATAAGTTTCTTTTTTGGATAAGTGGCTTTAGGTGGAAAATAACAAATTATCAGCGAAAACTGCGAAAAAGCGACCAGTAACATGAGCGCAAGCCAAAATGAATAAATGCAGGCTTGTAAACTGCCTCATCAACAACTATTTTAAAATTAAATGGCATAATTTTTTTTAACCATACGAAGCTTTACGTCTTGTCATTTATCAATAACCACTTAAATAATCTTTACATGAAAGCTGCAGTATTTCACAATCCAAAAGATATCAGGGTAGACAATGTGCCTGATCCTGAAATAAAACAACAGGGAGACGCCATCATTAGAGTTACTTCCACAGCCATTTGTGGTTCGGATCTGCATATTTATAATGGCATGTTTCCGCAGCCAAGAAATATGATCCTGGGACATGAATTTATGGGTATAGTCGAGGATGTGGGAACTAAAGTCAGCAGATTGAAAAAAGGAGATCGTGTCGTTGTACCATTTCCAATTGCGTGTGGCGGATGCTATTTCTGTACACACGGAATGGTGCCACACTGCGAAAATTCCAATCCCGATCACTATGGTCCTGAAGGCGGATTACTGACAGAAAAAGGAGGTGCTTTGTTCGGATACACCGATCTCTACGGAGGATACGATGGCGGACAGGCAGAATACGTAAGAGTTCCATATGCAGATGTCGGCCCCAGAATAGTATCAGATGCACTTACCGACGAGCAGGTTTTATTCTTAACTGACATTTTGCCTACCGGCTACACTGCTGTAGAATGGGGCGGTGTAAAAGGCGGCGAAACAGTAGCCATATTTGGATGCGGACCTGTAGGATTGATGGCGATGAAAGTTGCCTGGCTGCGGGGTGCGTCAAAAGTGATTGCGCTCGATATTGAGGATTATCGTTTAACAATGGCGAAGACAGTGTGCGGCGCAGAAATAATCAACGTAAAAGACAATGAGAATGCTATTGAAGAAATAAGGTCTATGACAAACGGCCGCGGTGCAGACGTCGTTATCGATGCCGTAGGCATGGAAGCCGACCGTAGTTTTCTCGACAGGGTAGCCAGCGTAATACGTTTTGAGAAAGGTACCATCAATGCGTTGCGTATGTGTCTTTCAGCAGTTCGCCGTGGCGGAACCGTTTCTGTGGTAGGCGTTTACGGCTATCCTTACGACAACTTTCCGTGGCACCAGATCTTCGACAAAGGCCTTACCATTCGTGCCGGACAAGCGCCTGCCCATACTTATATTGATGAGCTGGCCAGTTGGGTAGAACAAGGAAAGATTCGCCTGGATGACATCATTACGCATCGCCTTCCACTTTCAGAGGCGGCTCATGCTTATGACATCTTTAATAAGAAAGAAGACAATTGTGTGAAGGTTATATTGAAACCATAAAGCCAAATTGTATATATATAATAGAAAAGGTGGTCATTTGGCCACCTTTTCTATTATGCACTTACCTGATTATACACTCAGGGATTTTTTTGTTACCGGCATTTGTAATTCAAGTCATCATCGTTGTGTCACTCCCTTGTACTGTATATTTTCATGGGAACGCCCATGTTGTATTACTCGCTGCAAGGAAAGATAAAATTTTCAAGGGCACCTTCATATACTTACCCAAAAAGCATATACGATAACGGAATACGACCGGCGTTGTTGCATATTGTTCCAACAGTATAAGTGTGCGACGCAAGAATGTTTAATAGTAGTAATTCTGCCGGGCTCAAAAAAATTCATCACTTTTTTATGTTGCAAAAAGTAACACAAAGACTACAACAAAGTATTGTTTAAAATGGTAGCATTGCTGACGAGATCGTAGAACTCCGGCCTGGTGGCAAGTTGCTTTAAGTTGGCAAGATGTCGTTCGTGGTGCATATCGGTGCCTAAAAAATCGACCATCTGGTTCTTAAATAGCTTCTCGGCGGTTTTCTTTACATGAGGACCGTAACCGCCAGACAACGACAACAGGTTGACCTGCAACTTGCAGCCAAGATCTTTGAACCGTTCGTATTGCTCAAACTGGTGATGATAATAACTATATCGCTCGGGATGAGCTAAAATGGGTTGTAAACCCAACATACGCAGGTCAAAAATAACCTGGTCAAAATTAGGCGAAGGAGCCAGGTAAGACATTTCAACAAGAATATAATCGCCGCCGATAGTCAACAAATCCTCTTTTTTTGATTTAGCGATCAGGTCGGCGAACATGTGATCTATCATGTATTCTGCCGCCGCTTCTATAGGCATGTCGACATTCGCGGCTTTCAGCGCGTCTCTGACCAAAGCCAGTCTCGGTAAAATAGTTTCGGGACTGTTGGGATACAGATCTGATAAAATATGGGGAGTGCAATAGAGTTTTTTATATCCCAGGTTCTTTAAATCACGGATAAATTCAACGGACTGCTCTACTTCCTGCAAACCATCGTCGATGCCGGGCAAGAGATGCGAATGCATATCGATACCTATAAACGACAGATCGGCGGGAACAGGTTTGGGAGATTTTTTAAAAAAATTGAACATTGGACAAAAAATTCAACATGCAAGTTATCTACTATCCGTGAGAAGTAAAGGTGGGTGCGAGTATTTCTTCATCCATCGACTCGTAAATAGAGTTGTTACTGATATATTCGGGAACGATACGTTTCATTTGTTTTACCACTTCCTCGTCTTTATTTAGCAAAGCAATACTTACTACCTTATCTATGCTTTTAGACACTTTCTCATAATCGTACTCCATTACCCGGGCGATAAGTATTTTTTTATTGTGCGTTGGAATAACTTCTTCCTCTTTATTGAATAATTCTTCATACAGTTTTTCCCCGGGTCTTAAACCTGTAAATTTAATGTCAACTTCCTTGCCCGGTGTCAGCCCTGCCAGCTTGATCATTTTTTTAGCGAGATCAAGTATTTTGACCGGTTCGCCCATATCAAACAGAAAGATCTCGCCTCCATTGCCCATCGTAACCGCTTCCAAAACAAGCTTACAGGCTTCGGGAATAGTCATGAAGTAGCGGATAATATCAGGATGTGTTACTGTCACTGGACCGCCCCTGGCTATTTGCTCCTGGAAACGTGGTATTACCGATCCGTTAGATCCTAATACGTTGCCAAACCTGGTAGTAATAAATTTAGTCTTGTTACTGCGCGGGGTTAGCTGAATGATGCCTTCGTCTATAACCGGCGTGTTTTTTCTCGTTTGTAAAGACTGACAATAGATCTCGGCGATCCTTTTTGAGGCGCCCATCACATTGGTAGGGTTAATCGCTTTGTCGGTAGAAACGAACAAAAACCGCTCAACAGAATAAAACTCGGCGAGGTCGGCTAATACCTTTGTTCCTATTACATTGTTCCTGATCGCTTCTGACGGGTGATTCTCCATCATGGGAACATGTTTGTAGGCAGCGGCATGAAACACAATATTCGGCAAGTATTGAGCAAACATATTGTTCATTGCTTTCTCATCCTTTACATCGCCTAAGAAAACCTTTAAGCTGTTGCCGAGGTAGTATTTCTTTTGTAATTCATATTCCAGTTCATACAAACCTGTCTCGGTCTGGTCGCAAACGATCAACGAATGTGGACTGATACTGGCTATTTGCCGTGCCAATTCACTTCCGATAGAGCCTGCGGCGCCTGTGATTAATACCTTTTTATTTCGAAGCATGTTCAGCACATGCTCGTTTTTCAAATTAATCTGGGGACGGCCTAAGAGTTCATCAATCTTTACTTCCCGCAGTTGGTTTATGTTAAGATGTCCCTGAATCCATTCACGCATCGGCGGAATGTTCATCACCTTAATGTTTTGCTCGAGGCAATAATCTACTATTTTATTTTTCTGGTTAAGGTCAAAATCCTGCCTTGCAAAGAACAGCATTTTAATCTGCCATGACTTTATCACGTGCTGAACCTGGCTGAATGAGTAGATCTTTACATTATCGATCGTTTTTCCAAACAGGTTTTCATCATCATCAATAAATGCGACTATTTTGAACCGGTCGTTAGAAGTTTGCTCAATTGTTTTCTTCAACACAGATCCGTTTAATTCGGCGCCGTAGATAACGATATGTATATGATCTTCCTGGTTTACGCTAATGTGATACAAATGCTTTACGAGCAAACGGTAACCAAAAACCGAAAAAGAGGAGATGAAGAAATAAATGAATAATACCGATGTAGGAACAAAAGGGTTCATGCCGAAACCCTGCAGCCCTACATTGATCAGGAGCATTATAAAAAAAGAGTAGAAAACGGCAGAGATACTTCTAAAAGCCTCCTGGAAACCTGAAAGTCTTATGATACCGTGGTAAGTGCGAAAAATATAAAATAAAACGGAGTTAATGAGAATGGTAGCAGCTACATCGTCGATGAGGTCGGTAGCGTGAATGAGATTGAGGTCAAAATTTAAACGAAGATAATTGGCGTAAACAATAGCGAGACAACAAATAGTAAGGTCGAGGACAAATATGAGCCATTTAGGTGCAATACGGTTACGTAATAAAAATGTCCTTAAGTTTTTCACTTCCTTTTTTGTTTATTTGAACAGGAATATCCGATTCAATCAATTTAGAATTTTCTCAAAACTTGAAATTTTACAAGAAGAATAAATAAATTTATAATCGTTACCCCTTACAACTCAACTTGTTTTGCGCCTTTTCTCCTCATTCTTTAACAGACGAAAAAAGGAAATGAAAGGTTGCTTGAATTTATGAACAAGCTGCACTCACACCCTTTTTTTACCGTTCACTTTGCTGTGTTATTTACCTCTTACAGAAGTAAATACTGTTTTGGCAATGATCTTAAAATACTCCCTCAGACAACGGTTCTTAATGTATAAAAAGTTTAGCTCTATCTTTTTAGGCATTATTTCATTTACATACAATTCTTCGGGATTTGCAGCCAAAGCAAGTAAATCATTTTCATTTCTAAAAGCGATTGACGCATAATCTGTAATGCCGGGACGTACCTGTAAAGCTTTCCTTTGTTCTTCAGAGTATAGTTCTACATATCTTCTCACTTCAGGCCGGGGACCCACAATACTCATTTCTCCTTTTAGCACATTAAACAATTGCGGCAACTCATCCAGCTTGAATTTGCGAAGATAGAATCCTACCGGTGTAACCCTGGTATCTTTTCCCCCAACTGTTAATAATCCTTTTTTATCTGCGCCAACCGACATGCTCCGAAACTTGTACACCTTAAAATCCCTTCCCTGCTTACCTACCCGGTTCTGTTTAAAAAAAACAGGTCCTTTCGATGTCAGTTTTATAATCAAAGCAACCAATATCAACAGAGGCGACAGAATAATTAATCCTGCCAGCGAAAAGAAAACATCAAACCACCTGATAATGTCCATTACCCAAGTATTTCTTTTACAGCATTTCTCACTACCCTAACGATATGTGCGCAGGTCTTATTGTCTAATTGAGGATATACGGGCAAAGATATCTCTCTTGAATAATTATCAAAAGATACAGGATAATCTTCCATTTTATAGTTCATTTCTTTGAAGACGGTTAGCATCGGCAGTGGTATAAAATGTACGTTTACCGCTAGTTCCTGTTCAGATATCTTTTCGATGATCTTATCGCGCTGTTCTTCAGTTGCGTTAAGTAATCTAAGCGGATACAAATGATAACTGCACCGGGTTTCCCCGTGTACAAAGTCGGGTAACTGTGCCCATTCGTTATGCGAAAAACTATCGGTAAAAAAATCGAAAACCCGTTTCCTTTCCTGCAAAACCGCGTTATCGTATTTTCTTAGCTGGGCGAGACCAATGGCAGCACACACATCTGGCATGTTAATCTTAAAACCGGCATAAACAATGTCATATTTCCAGCCGCCTGCCTGGCTTTTCGAGAACGCATCTTTGGTCTGCCCGTTCAGGCTCCATAACCTAAGCTTCTTATAGATTTCTGCATTGTCAAACGGCGATGGAAGCGTAATACAAATAGCGCCTCCCTCAGCAGTTGTCAGGTTTTTGACAGCGTGAAACGAAAAGACGGTTATATCGGCAAGACTGCCGGTTCTTTTGCCTTTATATTCTGCACCAAAAGAGTGAGCGGCGTCTGAAAGTATGGCGACTCTTCCAAGTTTTTGCTGAATATCTCCCTGAGCCTTGAACCGGCTTTTAACTTCTTCTGCATTTACGACCGTAAATAAAGCATCATAGTCGCAAGGCCAGCCGGCAAAATCGACCGGTATAATTGCCTTTGTTTTAGGGGTAATGGCAGCCCTTACTTTGTCCGGATCTATATTAAAATCTTCCCTCACGTCGACCATTACAGGTGTAGCGCCTACATGTATAACTGCCAGGGCAGTAGCGCAATAAGTGTAGGCCGGTATAATCACTTCGTCGCCTTTGCCTATGCCCAGCCAATGCATCATGACCATGAGACCCGAGGTGGCAGAGTTTACACAAAGCACGTGTTGAATACTTGCATATTGCGCAGTTTCCTGTTCGAGCGCTTTCACTTTGGGTCCGGTAGTGATCCAGCCGCTGTCGAGCGCCGACATAACTTCATCTTTTACATCCTGGTCTATAAATGGAGGCGAAAAAGGAATTTTCATTAATTGACTTGAAGATTTATTGCTGCAATAAACTCATAAAACGCTGTGGTGCAGGAGAAATTATAAAAGTGAACTTTTTTTATTTCCCGGAAGTGATTTTATACAGCAACAATTAGAATAAAAATGATGGTACCAGCATTACTACTCCGGTTGATCATCGTTGCGTCGCAATCCGTTCATCGGCAGGTTAATAATGTAGCGTCGAAGCGAAGGTACTTGTAATTGGAAAAACATACATCGTGAATACTGACCTTGTTTGCACAAAACATGAACAAGGCTGATCTCTTGATGCGGTACAAGTGTGCGACGCAAGAATGTTTAATCAGAGATTACATGTTGGGGCCCAAAAAAAACATAGAGGGAAGAAATGCCGGGAGTTAATTTAGGATTGTCCTAATCTTTGTCTAAACCATTCAGGATTGCGGTTATGGTGAATTATTGCAATAACCCGGATTTGCCTGTTTGCTTCATTAATTCTGTACACGATACCATAAGGGAACTTTTTGAGAGAAGCACTTCTTGCGTCTTTTATAATGCAGGACGCAAAATATGGGTTACGGCTTATTTTACTTATCGTTGCTTCAAATTCTTTAATGAAATCAAAACCAAGTTCCGGCTTTTGTTCCTCGTACCCAAACAAATATTTCATCCAAATCAATTTGAGCTTCTCTTTTTATAACGACTTCAAAATTCATTGAGCGTCATATTTCTTTCTTAACTCACTCCATGAAATTACATCCGATGGATTATTTTTATCCAAAGCAATTCTCTCCTCTATAAGTCTTTTTTTCCATTCAGGAATCGGCTGGCGGGCAAATTCCTCATCAATGCTATCCAATAATTCAAAAGCAAGAAGGCGTTTTTCTTCAGTATTTAATTGCAATATTTCATTTTTATCGAAAGACATAAAAGCGGTTTTATTAAAATTAATAAAATTATTATCAACGGGTTCAATAATAATATTCAGTAAAAGTGCGTATCGGACAATTCTGACCGAGCAGTCATTTTAAAATGGAGTAGTGTACAGAAATTAGAATAACTATTTCGAATAAAACTCTTCAACAGCATTTGCAACATATTCAATCATTTCTATTGTCAATTCGGAATACATCGGCAATGAGAGGATCTCGTCTTGGTATTGGTAAGCCACCGGAAAGTCGTTGGGAGTAAAGTGTAAATGGCTGTACGCCTGCAGAAAAGGCAAGGGCGTGGGGTAATGAATACGGGTCTCTATTCCTTTTGACAAGAGGAATTGTGCAAGCTGGTCGCGGTTTTGAGCCCTGATTACATACAAATGATACGTATGCGCAGTATTTGCTCTGACCATAGGAATAATAACGCGGGGAATGCCGGACAAGGCTGCGTCGTACTGCTTTGCATTTTGCTGTCTTTTGGTGTTCCAGCCGGAAATATAGGGAAGCTTGGCGGAAAGAATAGCAGCCTGGAGGCCGTCCATACGGCTATTGATACCTTCTGTTGTGTGCGCATGCTTTTGCAGAGCGCCGTGTTGTGCGAAACGGCGACAGTTTTCTGCCAACGCATCGTCGTCGGTAATTATACAGCCGGCATCGCCATAAGCGCCCAAATTTTTGCCCGGATAAAAACTGAAGGAACCGGCGATACCAATCGTTCCGGCGAGTTTGCCTTTGTAAGCAGAGAAATGCGACTGTGCGCAATCTTCGATTATGTAGAGATTGTGCCTGGCGGCGATCTCAGAAATAACATCCATCTCACACATCTGGCCGTGTAAATGAACGGGCATGATCGCCTTTGTTTTCGAAGAAATCTTTGCTTCGATCAGCTTTTCATTGATAGAATAATAGTTAGGATCAATATCGACAAACACAGGTTTTGACCCGGTTTGGCTGATGGTCTCGGATGAAGAAATCCAACTATTGGCAGCGGTAATTACTTCATCTCCGTCTCCGATGCCGAGCATCTTCATTATAATATACAGGCTGTCGGTGCCGTTTGCGCAACTGATACAATGTTTTGTGCCGTATAGCGCAGCAAATTCCTTTTCGAAAGCCTCCACAAACTTTCCGCCTACAAACGCAGTTTCAGCTATTACAGATGCAATCGCCTGGTCTATATCATTCTTAATAGCCTGGTATTGAACCTTCAGATCAACAAACGGAATATGCATTGCTTAAAATGGGTGAACCGTACTTTATGAATTAACGGTAAGCTCTCTTGGCTGAGAAACGAGCATCTTCTTTTTCTCTACCGGATTTTTTGAAGGTTTTAATGACAGGCCTGCAATAAATCCTGCCCCATAAGCGATGTGGAGTGTTAGATAAACGCCGGGAATGAGCAGCATTTCTCTAAAAGGCGCTTTACTGTTAAAGGCAAATGCTATTGCGGTTGCCAGATAAACAGCGAGAGGCATTAGGGCAAAGTAGAAAGAGCAAAGTAAAAAAAGCGGCAACAAAGCCAGGTAAACTACAAATACCGAAGGAATAATGTGCCTGAAATTGGTAGCAGTTTTATTCTTTTTAAGCACCAGCGGCTTGTAAAGTCCATACTGGTAATATTGCTTAAAGAGCAGCTTAAAGCTTTTGCGGGGATGATAATATAATTCTATTTCAGGGTTCTGGTAAATGGTAAAACCCATACTTTTTGCCCGGTAATGAAACTCATCGTCCTGGTTTCTTTTGAAGGCGGGATCGAATAAGCCGGTTGTATTAAAGATGTCTTTTCGCCAGGCGCCAAGATAAACGCTGTCGGTAAACCCTTCAAAATTTGTAAAGTGAAAAGAGCTGTTGCCCACCCCAAAAACGGTTGAAGTAGCATAGCCGATGGCATTTTGTGTAGGGTTGCCGGCAGCGATCCGCATAGGGCCGCCTACAATATCGGCGCCGGTCTTTTTAAACGTCTCCAGTATCTTCTCAAAATAATGAATATTGTAATCAGTATGCGCATCCAGCCTTACAATAATATCTCCTTTAGCAACAGCAATTGCTTTGTTCAGCGCAAAAGGAACATAGCGGTCAGGATTGTGCAAAAGATGAACATTGTCATGTTGTTCCTGGTATTTTTTTATCAAGGCGCAAGTGGCATCGGTAGAATTTCCATCAATTAAAATCAATTCTTTATCTGCCGGCATTGCCTTTGTAAAAAAACTGAGGACCGAATTAATATAAGCAGCCTCATTGAAAACAGGACAAATAACAGTTATCATTGCGGTATCGAAGATGTAATTATAGAGTAGTTATATTTTATACAACCAATGCAAGATAACATTAGAATATGTAGAGTTGCAACTGTCATGGGTTTAGTTTTTTTTGAGCAAGCAGAATATCATTATTGAACTCCGGTTGTGTCACTCCCTTGTACGGTATCTTTTTATGGCGGCTTTGCTTATGTTTTGTTTGTTTTGCCACGAAGGCACTAAGTATAAAATTTGTGTCTTTATGCCTTTGTGACTCATCAATACCACATGGAAAAAGATGCACAATGGTTTGCCGATGAACG
>Ga0160473_101408_pt1 | contig 11931 bp, 10 predicted proteins | sample HID1975I_E11MG_FD_108217 | JGI IMG/M metagenome (GOLD analysis project Ga0160473, IMG submission 108217) | Enriched soil microbial communities from UW Madison campus, WI, USA - HID1975I_E11 MG | ecosystem: Environmental > Terrestrial > Soil > Unclassified | place: USA: Madison, Wisconsin... | reverse complement strand
TCAAAGCAAATTTATCAGCCATATTAAATCCGATCCCCTTGAAGCTGTAGTTATTTTGTTTTAGGCAAAACCTGATATGCTGTTCTTTTACGAGTTTGGAATTGCCTGAGTCAACGACGTTTCGTGCTACAAAAACAGGCCGCAAATTTTCAGGTCCATACGGCTCCATCTGCTGAATAATATTATAAAACGACATGGTAAGCTCTTTAAAAGAAACTTCAGCATCAATCACAATTTCCGGAACCAGAGAATCAGGATGAATGGTTTTACTAACTACCTGTTCAAATTTATTGGTAAAAGCTTCTACGTTTTCAGGCAATAAAGTCATGCCTGCAGCGGCGAAATGGCCGCCATATCCGAGCAAATGTTCTTTACACGCATGAATGGCCTCATACAAATTAAAGCCGGGAACACTTCGTGCACTTCCGGCAGCGACTTCGCCGCTCCTGGTCAAAACAATGGTCGGTCTGTAGTAAGTTTCGATCAGGCGTGAAGCAACAATTCCGACAACTCCTTTATGCCAGTGCTCCTGATAAACCACCGTAGATTTGCGGTTGACCATTTCAGCATTTTCTTCTATAAGGGAAAGCGCTTCTTCTGTAATGGTTGAATCTGCAGTTCGTCTTTCTGTGTTATCAATGTGAAGCATTTCAGCAAATTCTAATGCTTTATCGCAATCTTTTTCTATGAAAAGCTGTACGGCTTTTTTGGCATCATCCATTCTGCCGGCTGCATTTACCCGCGGCGCAATAATGAATACAAGGTTTGTAATAAACATTTCTTTTTGTACTCCCGCCAGTTGCATTAAGGCTCTTATACCATTGCAAGGGTTTTGATTTACTCTTTGCAATCCAAAGTATGCCATTACCCGGTTTTCTCCTGTCATTGGTACAATGTCGGCAGCAATAGCCGTTGCAAGCAGATCTAAATAACACAGATAGCTCTCGTCGGGCAGACCTAATTTATTTGCCAGTGCAGTCATCAGCTTAAAGACAACTCCGCAGCCGCAAAGATCTTTATAGGGATAATTGCAATCAGCCTGCTTAGGATTAAGAATAGCCGTTGCAGGCGGCAATTCATCATCAGGAAGATGGTGGTCGCAAACAATAAAATCGATGTTTATGGATTTTGCATATGAGATGAGTTCAATTGATTTGATGCCGCAGTCGAGTGAAATAATTAAGGTAAAGCCGTTTTCTTTAGCGAAATCAATTCCTGCTTTTGAAACACCATAACCTTCGCGGTAGCGGTGTGGAATATAATAATCAGTTTGGGGATGAAGTTGTTTTATAAACTGAAAAAGACTCGCTACGGAAGTTGTTCCATCGACATCATAGTCTCCATAGATCAGGATTTTTTCGCCGTCGTTTATTGCCGAGAGTATTCTGTCGACAGCCTTCCTCATGTCCTTCATCAACCACGGATCATGAAGATGAGATAATTGCGGGCGAAAAAAATTTTTTGCTTTTTCAAATGTATCAAAACCCCGTTGTACTAAAATCTTACAAATTGTTTCATTTATTTTTAACGCATCTTTCAATGCAGTTATTTGTTCCTCTCCTGCTTTTACTATTTTCCAACGTTTTTGCATATTTAGTAATTGCGATCTGTGGTATATCTTACCAATTCTTCTAATCCTTTTCTAACCTGACTTTCTGGAAATTGATATAAAACGCTTAATGCTTCATCTCTGTAAACGAACATTTTCTCTTTTGCATATTCAATTCCACCTGCCTTCTTTACTTCTTCTATCACAAACTTTACTTTGTCTTTATTCGTGTTTTCGTTTTTTACAATATAGATTATTTTTCTTTTTAAAGAGGGATTTACATTATTTAAAGTGTAGATGAGAGGAAGGGTTAGCTTTTTTTCTTTGATATCGTTACCGGTCGGTTTACCGATATCGGCGTTTCCGTAGTCAAACAGGTCATCTTTTATTTGAAATGCGATGCCCACTTTTTCTCCAAACGTTCTCATTTTCTCCACTTCTTCATCAGTTGAGAACGTAGTGCAGGCTCCTGCCGCGCAAGAAGAGGCCACTAAAGAAGCCGTTTTATTGCGGATGATCTCAAAGTATACATCCTCTTTTAGGTTCAGATTTCTTGCTTTTTCAATTTGCAGCAGCTCTCCTTCACTCATTAGTTTTACGGCAGTAGAAAGAATTTTCAGGATCTTAAAGTCATTATTATCAAGTGATAAGAGTAACCCTTTTGATAATAAATAATCGCCTACTAAGACTGCCACTTTGTTTTTCCATAAGGCATTAATTGAAAAAAAACCTCTTCTTTCAATGGAATCATCTACCACGTCATCATGCACTAAAGTAGCTGTATGGAGAAGTTCGACCAAAGAAGCCGCTCTATAAGTCGCGTCATTTATATCTCCCCCAAGTTTGGCACTTAGCAAAACAAACATCGGCCGGAGTTGTTTTCCTTTTCTTTTAACTATGAACTGCATTATTTTGTCGAGAAGCGAAACATTACTTTTTACAGCGTCTTTAAAATGCTCTTCAAACTCGGTTAATTCCTTTGATATGATTTTTGCAGCTAATTCCATTATTACAATGCAAGTTAATTGTATTCGTATTAACAGGATACATGAAAATAATTGTTTAGGTATTGGGAAAAAACTTCTACAGAGCAGATGCAGCACTCTCCCAAAATTATTGTCTAATTTATTCATTCTAAGACTGGTATAATTTTTTATACTCTAAAAAGAAAATGTAATTCTTTGGTTATTCATTCTCAAAGCATATTTTTGCACGGGAATCTTAACATTGGTTTCTATTACAAAAAATATAAAACACTTCTATGGCAAGTAACAAGTACACATTAATGCTAGGCTTAATCAGCCTCTTCTCCTCTGCAGCTTTTTCGCAGCAGAGTGATGCAGGGTATGATTGGAGAGATTCCTCCAAAATCGCAACCCGAAATCTTCCTCAACAGAGTGAGTTTTTAAATAATCAATATCCTTACCCCGCTCAGCCCAAAAATATGTGGGAACTTGGTTTTAGTGCTGGTAACAGTACAATATTTGGGGATATTAGTAATACGGGCAGTATTGGAGACAAATTCGGTTTAGGCGGAAGTATTTCTCTAAGAAAAGCTTTAAGCCATACTTTCTCTTTACGAGGAGCCTATTACGGTGGTTTAACCCAAGGCAAGACTAATAATTACAGAAGAGTAAATAATGGCGATCTTAACTACAAAACATGGTTGCACCAACTCGGATTTGATCTCATTGCTTCTCTTAACCCTGCGAGTCAATATAGAGGAAACCCTAAAACAAATATTTATGCTTTAGTCGGCTTGGATTTGATTGGAGCAAAAGTTCATTATGAGTCACCGAACGGAACTCAGTTAAATAATGAGTATAATACCTTTTATGGTCTACCGAGAGCAGGAGTTGCTGGTGCATCTAAAAATGGTACATTAGGTAGTTTTGGAGGGGTTGAAGTAAATGATAGAAAAGGTTGGAGTTTACTGGCAGGTGCTAGCGCAGGTGGCGGTATAGCATTTAAATTAAGTAACAAAGTAAATCTTGGTTTAGAACAACGGTTCACATTTACTCCGTATGATTACTTGGACGCCAGCGCAGGTGGTAAAAGTAACGACATCATAAGTTATACTAGTGCCAGATTCAACTATAACTTGGGTAGTTCCGCAAAGCGTGTACAACCATTATGGTGGCTTAATCCTAATAATTTCGTTTATAATGAAATTAATAGCCCTCAGCATATGAAATTACCGACACCAGTTTTACCTGATGCAGATGGTGATGGTGTAACTGATCAGTTCGATATGGAACCTAATACTCCAGCTGGAGCACCGGTTGATGTTAGAGGTGTTTCTAAAGATACTGATAGTGATGGAGTACCGGATTACAAGGATAAAGAACTTTTGACTCCTCAAAAATGTTTCCCTGTTGATGCAGATGGAATAGGAAATTGCCCTGAACCAGCTTGCTGCACAGAATTGAGAAACAGGCTTGACAGTGGAAACTTTGGTAACAATTGTAACATTGGAAATCTTCCATCAATACAATTTAGGTCAGGTAGAGCAACTCTTAGTAATGATGCTATGTCAATATTAGCAAGTGCTGCTGCTCAAATAAAAGGTACACCTGATTGTCGTGTGAGAGTTATTGGTCACGGTGCAAGCGATAAGAGAGCCCAACAGTTAAGTTGGGATAGAGTAAATGCTGTTATCAGATATTTGGTCGAAAGACAAGGTATTAGTGAAGACAGATTTATTTTCTCATACGGAGAAGAAGGTGATGCTAACACAGTAGATCTAATTGGAACAAAAGAAAGCGGTCCTAATACAGTACCTGCTCCCCATCCCAATCTTCAGAGATAATCGTTATTTGACAGGATAATAAAAAAACCCTTCGTTTTCGAAGGGTTTTTTTATATAAAAACGAATATATTTTAACAATAATGCAACTTTTTTGCTTTCTTTGCCCTCTTAAATAGTTCATCCTATATCCAATAACTATTAGGAATAATTACAAATAACTAACATGATTAGATTATGAGAAAAGTATTTACATTACTGGTTATTTTCTGTTTTTTAGCCAGCCAAAATTTTGCGCAACTTGGCGGCACACATAATTATTTAGATACTTCCTATATTGCTCCCAGGAACTTATCTCAACAGCAGGATTTTCTGAATAACAATAGCAACTTTCCGGCAAAACCACGTGACATGTGGCAGTTAGGAGTATTCGTTGGTTTGCCGTTTGTAGATGGTGATGGTCCTATGGCTGTCAAAGGTGCCGGCTCCGGCTTAGGTTCTATAGCATGGGGTGGCGGCATTTCTCTCAGAAAAGCCATTGGCTATGTGGTTTCCATCCGTGGTTCACTTGCATATTACAATATGCTGGGTTTAGATTACCAACGTAATAGAAACTATAATAACCATCCTTTTATTGAGCAGAACTATTTAACTTCTGCCAGGGGGTACATTCATAATTATCACACTACTGCAATAGTTCCTTCCGTTGAGGCATTGGTTTCATTAAACAATATAATGTTTCATAATAAGCAGGGAAGGTGGAATTTGTATGCTTTAGCAGGTTATACTGCCTTTGCTTATAAGACGAAAATGGATGTTGTTGATGCTGCAGGCGCTCCTTATCCTTTTCAAAATATCGATGTTTCCCTAAAAAGAAGTGATATCCGTGGTCAACTTAGAGATATGCTCGATGGAGATTATGAAACACTGGCATTGACAAACGACAGAAGGCCGGAATTAGGCTCATATAACTTACGGCATTCATTCAGTGCAGGTGCAGGAATTGAGTATAGAATTGCGAAAAAGACTTCTCTTGGTGTGGAGTACAAACGTATTCAAACCAGGGATGATTACGTTGACGGTTGGTTTCGCCAAAGTGGAGATTTAGTTAATCCTGTATTTACTTCCGAATGGGATAACATTGGTTTTTTCTCCCTAAGTGTTAATCAGAATCTTGGTAATTCTAAAAAGCGTGTTCCGCCATTGTGGTGGATGAATCCGCTCGAATTTGCATATAGCGAATTAAGCAATCCAAAGCACATGAAGTTACCTAAGGTAAAACTTGATGATGCAGACGGAGATGGCGTAACAGATCAATTCGATTTAGAGCCAAATACACCTCCAGGCGCACCAGTCGATACTCATGGGGTGTCTAAAGATACAGATGGGGATGGTGTTCCTGATTACAGAGATAAAGAACTACTTACACTACAAAATTGTTTTCCTGTTGATGAAGACGGTGTAGGTAATTGTCCTGAACCTGAATGCTGTAAAGAATTGAGGGAATCACGTGGGGTACCAGTTAGCGATTGTAGAATTTCTGATCTTCCAAGTGTACAGTTTAATAGTGGCAGCGTGAGACTATCAAGGGAAGCTCAATCGATCTTAAACAGTGTTGCAACCCAACTTAAAGCTAATCCTCCTTGTAAAGTAAAAGTTTCAGGTCACGGAGCTTCAAATAAAGCGGCACAGCAGTTAAGCTGGGATAGAGTGAATGCTATTATCCGTTATCTTGTTGAAAGACAAGGTATTTCAAACAGCCGTATAATTTTTGAGTACGGAACAGAGGGTGATCCTGCAACTGTTGACCTAATGGGAACCACTGAAGAAGGACCTAATACAGTTCCTGCTCCACATCCTAATTTGCAGAAAATTAAATAGAAATCATAATTAGATAATAAAAAAGCATCCTCTTGAAGGGTGCTTTTTTATTATCTAATTATTAACTAAATATATTGCTGCTTTCCATCTCCCCTATCTTACTTTGCCAATTAAAGGCTAATTTTGCACACTTCTATGATCAGGAATTATATTTTACTTGTTTTAATTATTGGGTTGGCTTCTTGTTCTAATAAGCTTACTAAAACGCTGAAGAGCACTGATAGCGAGTATAAGTTAAAGGTTGCCGAGAGTTATTATGCTGAGAAAAAGTACAATAACGCCCAAGTCTTATTTGAAGATCTTTTCCCGGTTTTTAAAGGAACCGCAAAGTTTGAAGATCTGTATTATAAATATGCCTATTCTGCATATTATCTAAAAGATTATATAACAGCAGAAAACCTCTTCAAAACATTCGTTGAAACATTTCCAAACAGCGGAAAAGCTGAAGAGGCAGATTTTATGAGAGCTTATTGTTTTTATAAACAATCTCCTAAACCCGCGTTGGATCAAACGAATACCACAAAGGCAATGGGACAAATGCAGGCCTTTATTAATAACCACCCACTTTCTGCCAGGGTGCCTGAAGCTACATCGATCATCGATGAGGCAAGAGCCAAACTGGAGGTAAAAGACCTTAAAAGTGCTCAGTTATATTATGATTTAGGCTTTTATAAAGCGGCTGCTATCGCTTTTAGTGCATTGCTCGACAACTACCCCGATACACGCACAGCAGATGAGTATAAACTAATGGTAATAAAATCTTATTATCTTTATGCCAATAATAGTATAGAAGAAAAGCAGGTAGAAAGGTATGATAAAGTAGTCACCGAGTGTACAGAGTTTATAGATAGGTTTCCCGAAAGCAAACTTATTACAACTGTAGAATCATATAAAACACAATCATTAAATAATATAAATTCAAAAAATGAGCAAGTTAAGAAGGCAGCTTAGTGCGAATACTGCAAGTGTAGTAGAAACAAAAAGCCTTATTGATATTAAAGATAAAACGGGTAATTTGTACGAATCTATTGCCATCATAGCAAAAAGGGCAAATCAAATAAACATTACCTTAAAAGAAGAACTACATAATAAATTAGAAGAATTCGCCACTCATACCGACAGCCTCGAAGAAGTGCACGAAAATAAGGAGCAGATAGAGATTTCCAGGGCTTATGAAAGAATGCCTAATCCGGCTATTCTTGCTACTCAAGAATTCATGGATAGTAAGATCTATTATCGCAAAAATGACGCTGATTTATTTAGCTAATAACATTTGAATTTTAAGATAACAACGACAGTCATTAAGCTGTCGTTTTTTGTTATTTTCAGTTGAGATAGGTTTGTAATACCAGCATTAGTATTTATAGCATCATCGTTGCGTCGCAATTACTTCATCGGCAAATCAATTAGCAGCTTTAGTCTTCTTTCGAAGCTTTCAAAAATCTTTAGATTCTTAATGATAAAAGGAAAGAAAATACTTGTAGGAATAACAGCCAGTATTGCTGCTTATAAAGCTATATCTCTTGTTCGTTTATTGATTACGGCCGGAGCTGAAGTAAAAGTCATCCTAACACCAGCCGCTAAAGATTTCGTTTCGCCTCTTACCCTAAGCACGCTAAGTAAAAACAACGTTTATTCTCAATTGGCAGATGAAGACACCTGGGCTAACCATGTTGACCTCGGTCGCTGGGCAGATGTAATGCTAATTGCTCCTCTTAGCTGCAATACTTTATCAAAAATGGCCAACGGAGTTTGCGATAATTTATTACTGGCCACTTATTTGTCTGCTACCTGCCCTGTAGTCGTAGCCCCTGCTATGGACGAAGACATGTGGCTGCATCCGGCAACAAAAAGGAATATTCAAACAGTTAAAGAATTTGGGAATACCGTTATCCCGGTGTCAAAAGGCGAACTTGCAAGTGGATTATTTGGCGAAGGAAGAATGGCGGAACCGGAGCAAATAATTCTTTATCTGGTTGAAAAGTATTTTCGTCGTAAAGATCTGCATGGTAAACTTGCCATTGTAACTGCCGGACCAACCTTTGAAGCAATTGATCCTGTACGGTTTATCGGAAACCATTCGAGTGGTAAAATGGGGTACTCGATTGCAGAAGCATTATATGAGCGGGGCGCTACTGTAAAACTTATTTCAGGTCCCGTGGGTATTACAACGCAATACCAGGCGATTGAAGTAATAAAGGTAACTTCTGCTGAGGAAATGTATAGCGAAGTGATAACTGTTTTTCCTTCTGCTGATGTCACCGTAATGGCAGCAGCAGTTGCCGATTATACACCTGAGCATGTTTCCACACAAAAAATTAAAAAAAACGATGCGCTCTTTTCTTTAAACCTTTTAAAAACCCGCGACATCTTAAAAACTTTAGGAGAAGTGAAGCGTGAAAATCAGCTAATAGTTGGGTTTGCCTTAGAAACAGAGAATGAAAAAGAAAATGCTTTGAAAAAGCTACATGAAAAAAACGCCGACTTTCTTGTACTTAATAGCTTAAAAGACCCGGAAGCGGGATTTAAAAAAGACACTAACAAAGTGACTATTTTTGATAAGACCAATAACACTTATTCGTTCGACGCTAAAAGCAAAAAGCTGGTGGCAGAAGATATTGTAGAATTAATAATAAAAAAGCTTCATGAAAAAGCATAGCCTTTTACTCTTATTTGCGTGTCTTGTATACTTTGCAGGTGTAAGCCAGGAGTTGCAGTCGAAAGTAACGGTGATGGCAAGCCGTGTTCCTAATACGGTGGATAAGAAGGTGTTTCAAACACTGCAGACACAACTCACAAACTTTATTAATAATAGAAAATGGACTTCGGAGGTCTTTCAACCAAATGAGAGAATCGAATGCAGTTTCTTACTGAACATTGAAAGTGTTGTTGAAACGAATGTTTACAAAGCAAGCTTAACTATTCAGGCAGCCAGGCCTGTTTTCAATTCTACTTATTCCACTGCGCTAATCAATTTTCAGGATGCGGATGTTACTTTCAGGTATGTAGAGTATCAGCCTGTTGAGTTCAACGAAAACAGGGTGCAGGGTTCCGATGCACTTGCCAGTAACCTGACCGCCACTTTAGCTTTTTATGTAAATATCATTTTGGGATTAGACTTCGATTCGTTTGCGGCAAAAGGTGGGGATGTGTATTTTCAAAAAGCGCAGAATATTGTAAATAATGCACCTGAAAACCGGAACATAAGTGGCTGGAAAGCATTTGACGGATCGAGGAACAGGTATTGGTTAGCTGAAAACCTTTTAAATACCCGTTTTAATTTAGTGCACGACGTTATTTACACTTACTACAGGCAGGGCCTCGACATGATGTACCAGAACGAGGCTGAGGGCCGGGCCAAAATTTTAAATGCGTTGGTTCAGTTGCAAAGCATTAACCAGGAAAATCCCAATTCGATGATCGTCCAGTTTTTTATGCAGGGCAAATCGCAGGAACTGAGCAGAATATTTAAAAAAGGAACAGCGCCGGAAAAATCGAGGGTGCTGGAAGTTTTGCAAAAACTGGATGTTGCCAACGTGTCTAAGTATCAACAGGAAATAAAATGAGGAAAGCAGTAAATTTATTCCTTACACTCGTTTTCGTGGCTTGCGCTTCAAGTCCTGTACCGAAAGGTGTTCTTCCTCCGGACCAGATGCAAAAAATTGTGTACGACCTTATTCGCACAGATGAGTTTATAAATAATTTTGTAATAAAAGACACGGCTGTCGATATAAAAAAGAAACGAAGTACCTTATATGCACAGGTCTTTAAAGTAAATAATACTAACCGTAAAGAATTCTATTCAAGCTATAAATATTACCAGCAACACCCTGATATACAAAAGGGACTGTTCGACTCTCTGTATAATAGGCTGAGCAGGCAAAAAGACGAGCCGGATACTACTAAAACGGTAAGGCCTGTTAAATAAACGTTCCTTTGTTTTTGTCTGCAGGTTACATTGCTGCTGTTTAGGAAAAAGTACAAGAGTGCGACGCAACGATGTTCAATAGAAATTCTTCAGTTTGGCTCATAAAAAAGATCTCATTCACAGCATGAAACTTTCTGCGATGAATAAAACAGTGAATAATGCCGACGAGGCAATATCTGACATAAAAGATGGAAGTGTAATTATGTTAGGCGGCTTTGGCTTGTGCGGAATTCCAGAAAATTGTATAAATGCTTTAGTAAGGAAAAATGTAAAAGGTTTGACCTGTATTTCTAACAATGCGGGAATTGATGATTTCGGTTTAGGCAGGTTGCTGGTAACACGGCAGGTAAAAAAAATGATGAGCAGTTATGTGGGAGAAAATGCAGAATTTGAACGACAATTACTTGCAGGTGAGTTGGAAGTAGATCTGATACCGCAAGGAACCCTGGCCACACGAATACAGATGGCCGCAATGGGTATTCCGGCGTTTTTTACTCCTGCAGGTTATGGAACTGAGATAGCCGAAGGAAAGGAGGTGAGAGAATTTGATGGTAAAATGCATTTAATGGAAATGGCCCTGCATGCAGATTTCTCGATCGTAAAAGCATGGAAAGGTGATTCTTTAGGTAACCTTGTCTTTAGAAAGACCACCCGGAATTTTTCGACGTCCATGGCTAAAGCAGGTAATATAACCATTGCTGAAGTCGAGCAACTCATTGCTCCCGGAGAACTTGATCCTGATGAGATACATGTTGCCGGTATTTATGTTCATCGAATTTTTCAGGGCAAAGATTATGAGAAAAGAATAGAGAGAAGAACCGTTCAGCTAAAGCAAAAACACCAAATCTGACATGTTTATTTCAACAAATCATTTAGTAGAAAATTATGGATTGGATAAGGAGATTGCCCGTTTTTTTGTTGACCGCGAGCCTCCCGAAAACAACCTTTACTGGCACGAAAAGCTTCTTTATTTAAGACCTACGCCAGGCTACTTGTTTATACCGCTCATAGTCGATCTGTTGTACAAACTTGGCATTGATAAGCACCAGTTGTTGTCTGAGGAGTTTGTGGTAACAATGGAACAGATAGGGCACATCAGCGCTTTAGAAGAAACACGGCAATTATCTGTAGCAGATGCTATAAGCCAATGCAGGCAACTGGTTGCTGATAACTGTAAAAACAAGAGGTGGTTCAGTCTTTTGAACGACTATTTTAGTGACGTGACGGGAAATGTACTCAGCAAATTAGCCACGCCCTTTAAAGCATTGCACCGGGGAGATGCCTTTTTGTTTTCAATATGCACTGTAGAATTTGCAGACACATTAATGGAAAGTATCGCCGAACAATGGTTTGCACTTATAAGCACTTTACTGCTTTTGGATGATGCGGTTGACGTACCGGCGGACCGCAAAACCAGCGATGAAAACGCATTTTTAGAAAGTGGATTAACGCCCCAAGGTATTGCTAACCTGCAACAATTGGTTGACCGGAGCGTAATGAAGATCGCTGAAGTAAATGTAAGAATGGCTGATGAGTTAAGTCACCGGTACAAAGAGTTGCTGAAAACACCTCATATTTCTCAAATGCTTAACCAATCATAATGAGTTTAGACAAATTTGGCATTGCCCGCCGCATCGCAAAAGAACTGCACGATGGTATGTACGTCAACCTGGGAATTGGTATTCCAACCCTGGTCAGCAATTATATCCCTGCAGGACGAACAGTGATTTTTCAAAGCGAAAACGGAATATTGGGTATGGGGCCCTATCCTTTGGAAGAGGAGATGGATGCGGATCTCATAAATGCCGGTAAAGAAACCGTAACTGT
>Ga0160473_101406_pt1 | contig 11934 bp, 8 predicted proteins | sample HID1975I_E11MG_FD_108217 | JGI IMG/M metagenome (GOLD analysis project Ga0160473, IMG submission 108217) | Enriched soil microbial communities from UW Madison campus, WI, USA - HID1975I_E11 MG | ecosystem: Environmental > Terrestrial > Soil > Unclassified | place: USA: Madison, Wisconsin... | reverse complement strand
GTGATCGATCCCTTGTTGTTTTCCTCCGCCGCCGCATAGGCCCCGTTCAGCGTGTGGATGCGGATCGCCTCGGCCACCGTCACGCGCTGGTTGAGCCCCCAGGTCTTGCCGTCCCATCCCTTGCGGGTGACGATCCCCTGGATGCCCATCATCGGCGAGAAGGGACCGGGATAGAAATCCGACCCGGCAGCAGCCGGAATGCCCGCATCGAGGAAGCTGCGGAACGCAAGCGAGCGGCTCATGATCTCTTCGCCGTAGAAGCCGAATTTGTCCGAGTTGTAATAGGCGTAGGTGTTGAACGCGGCAGGCACCGCATCGATCGCCTTGATCCGCCGGATCAGATCGTCGTTGACGATGGTGCAATGGGTGATCTTCGGCCGTCCGTTGAACACGGGGACGAGCTTGAACGCGCGCTCATAGGCCTTGAGCGCGGAATCGATAGCGGCATCGCCATTCGCGTGAACATTGACGCGAATGCCGGCGCGGTGGACGCGCTCGACCCAAGCGTCGAGCACCTCCTGCGGGCGTACCTCGATACCCAGATAGGGCGGCGTGATACCAGGATAAGGTGCCTTCAGCCGCGCGGTGCGCTCCGAGAAAGAGCCATCCGCCGTGTATTCGGTGGTGGCGCCAAGCCGGATCCAGTCGTCGCCGAAGCCCGACCGCACGTTGTTCGCGATCATCGCCTCCAGCAGCGCATCCGCGACCTCATAGCTCACCCGGTGCTTCAGCTGCCCGAGCTGGCGGATCTGCTGGAGCGCCAGCAGATCGGCGACGTCCCAAGTGCTCTGCTGCACGGTGGTGAGACCGTATTGCACAAGCGCCTTGGAGAAATATGCCGCCCCTGCCCGCGCGCGCTCGGCCTGCTCGGCGGGCGAGAATTTCTCGCGCTGGCCGACGGCTGTGAGGACGCCGTTCGCCAGTTCGGCGACGCGGCCGGACAGCCCGGTCTCGTCATGGAAGAACTCGCCGCCCGGCGGGTTCGGGGTTTCCTTGGTGATCCCGGCAAGTTCGAACGCCTTGCTGTTGTAGAAGGAGGTGTGGCCGCCGCGATGTCGCACGCAGACCGGATGCTCGCGCGAGACCTTGTCGAGATCGAGGCGGTTGATCAGCCGCCCGTCCTTCACCTTCATGTCGTCGTAGAAATAGCCCGTGACCCAGAAGCCGGGCGGGGTTTTCGCCGCTCGTTCGCGCAATTTCTGGATGATGCTGTCGATGGTGACGAATTCGACCTCGAACGGATTGCCGACCTGCACCTCGTACAGCAGCATCTGTCCGTCGGCGTGGAGATGCGCGTCGTTGAAGCCCGGCAGCACCGTCGCCCCACCGCAATCGATGCGTTTGGTGGCGCTGCCCGCGAAAGCCTTGATCTCGTCGTTGCTGCCGACCGCGACGAAGCGCTCGCCCTTCACCGCAAAGGCCTGCGCCCGGGGCTGGGCATCGTCGACGGTGTAGACCTTGGCGTTGAACAGGATCATGTCGGGATAGGCGGAACCGGCCGCCAACGCCGAGCCGGCCCAGTTCGCCGCCGACAGCGAAGCGAGGCTGAAGCCGGTGTTCTGCATGAATTCACGTCGACCAAGGTTCTTCGACACTGGACCCCCTTCCGCTCGCCGCGAGCGCCATTCCCCGATCCCGCCGGCCGGCAAACCCGACAATGCGATGATCTATCGGTTAGGGCTAACAGCCCCGGCGAGCGATGAGATGGCGACAACGCCGATGGGCTGGTGCCATGCGGGCAACGCAAGGTGGCGAGAGCGGCGCGCGGCATACCCGATGCCGCCGGCTGCTCGTCGGGATCAGCCCCGGCGTCCCCCGACGGCGCGCAGCGGTTCTATAGCCACAACCTCCTCCACCGGCTCCGGGGCGGGAAGCGCGGGCGGGGCCGCGAGATAGGGCGGGACGACACCGATATCGCGATAGTAACGCTGGATGATCGGATCGAGCAGTTCGAAATCGGTGACCGTGCCACGGCAGAGATCGGTGTTGCAGCGGCATTCCATCTGCCAGCCGCTGTCCGACAGCGTGGTCGAATAATCCCAGGTGATCTCCTCGCCCTCCTCGATCTCCCGGATGGCGACGAGGGTTATGCCGGTTTCGGCGAAGCGCAGGCCGGCATTGGGATCGCAGCTGTGGTTGACGAGGTCGTCCACCCCACCCGATTCGCCCATGTAATAATCGCGATCGACCTGGACGAACCGGTCGCTCGATCCGCGCACGCTGGTCGGCAGCTCGCTCTTGTGGACGCGCGGACCGGTGAAGCGGACGATCGCGGCGCCTTTCGGAAAATAGCGCGCCGCGAACACCGCCTGGCCGAGATGGTTCTCACCGATCGCGAAGACGTTGGAGGTATGCTTGTCGACGTCGAGGACGAAGAAGCGGCCCCGGCGATAGCCGAAGGAACGCAGCGGATTGATCGTCGCGAGGCCGATCATCACCCAGATGCTCGCATGGCTGGCCAGCTCGACCCCGATATAGGGGAGCTCGCTCCAGTCGATCCCGGCAGCCGCGCCGGTCATGGTGGCTGTCACGGTCGCGCCGGTGAGGATCACCATCAGCGTCGCGAAGTCGCCGACCGTCCACAATCCCCAGGAAGGGGACCGCTCGTGCCGGGGATCCTGCCACACGCTTATCCAGGTTGGCACGAAGCTGATCGGTACCGCGACCACCACCAGCATGTGCGCCCAGAAGGCGTTCTGGAAACCGAACCATATCACCATCGCGGCGAGCGCGAGGCCCATGCAGAAGCTCTCGATCGGCGTCGGCTTCTGCCAGCTCGACTGGCGCCACACCGCCACGGTGACGGCAAGGCAGCAGAGCGACGACACGACGAACACCGCGTTCTGCAGAGTTCCCTGGTTAACTGCTTGATATGTCAGAGCTTCGATGGTCGTCGACACGGCCCAGATAAGCCACGACGCCCGGTTCGGCTTCACCAGCTGCCGACGCAGCCCGAACCAGTAGAACAGATAGCCCGCAATGTTGCAGGCCACCGCCAGGAATAACCAGAGCTGTGCCATGAGGAGTAAAGCCACCGTCCCGCTGCGGAGGCTTTATGAATCCTTTTTTAACCGGAAGATAGGGTAAAAAGCCCGTTAACCATATTAGGGCGCGGGGTTCACGGAGTCCAGTAGGAAATAACCAACCAGGCGGGCCAGGCGGCCAGGGCGAGCAGTACGCCGAACGGCAGGCGATCGGTCGCGGTGACCGCCCGGCCCCGGATCAGCCGCAACGCGACGACGACGAGCCCGGTCATAGCCGCCCCGAAAAGCACCGCCGGAAGCGCGGCCCAGCCCAGCCACGCGCCGATCGCCCCGAACAGCTTGGGGTCCCCCCCGCCCAGGCCCTGTCGCCCGCGCCAGAGGCGATAGCCGGCCGCGACCAACGTCAGCCCCCCCCACCCCGCAACGAGACCGATGGCACGGGATTCGAAAGAAGGCTCCAACCCCAGCCCCGCCGCCGCGAGCCCCGCCGCCGCCAGCGGCAGCGTCAGCCGATCGGGGAGCCAGAAATGCTCGGCATCGAGAACCAGCAGCAGCAACAGCGTCCAACCGAACACGCACCCCGCCACCCCGGACCAACCGGGCGCGACCGCGAGCGCGCTCGCCCCGATCACGGCGGCGGCGAGTTCGATCGCCGGATGTCGCGGATCGATCCGATCGCCGCAACGGCGGCAGCGACCGCGCAACAGGATCCAGCTTGCCAGCGGCACGAGATCTCGTGCGACCAGCGTTACGCCGCACCCGTCGCAGGCCGACCGGCCGCCCATCGCAGATCGGCCCTGTGGCCAGCGGATCGTGACGGTCGCCACGAAGCTGCCGATGATCGCGCCGGCGGCCGCGCCGATGAGCACGAGGAGGATCGCCATGCTGGTCACGGATAGCCTTCGCCAAATTCCGGTCGCGTGGACCGCGTGGCCGCGATAGCATGACGTCCACAGGATGAAAGAGAATCGGAATCCGGCTCGCCCCATCGACGGCGCGCCAGCAGTTTCCGGCAACCGACACGATGACGCCATCACGACCGTGATCGGCGGATCGCTGAGCGCATCGACATCACAAAAGGGGAGGACGCGCGAAGATGGCGCAATTCGATTTCGGGCAGCCGCATGGCGGGATCATCCAGATGGCTTACATCGTGAAGGACATCCAGGCCGCGATGCGCCACTGGATCGACGATCTGCGCGTGGGCCCGTGGTTCCTGCTCGACAGCTTCACGGGCATCGATCCGGTCTACCGTGGCACGGCCTCGAAGGCGGATACCACGATCGCGATGGCCTATGCCGGCCATATGCTGATCGAGCTGATCCAGCCCAAGGACGACCATCCGTCGGTCTATCGCGAGGTGATGGACCGGCGCGGGCCGGGCTTCCACCATTTCGGCGTGGCCAGCACCGATATCGCGGGCGACGTCGCCCGTCTGTCGGCGCAGGGCTATCAGGAAGCGTTTCGCGCCGGCGTGCCCACCGGCGGCGTCGTCGTCTACATGGACGGCGGGCCGGATCAGGACGGCATGATCGAGTTCATCGAGGCGAACGACGGAATGGAGCGCGCCTTCACCGCGTTCCACACGGCCTCGATCGGCTGGGACGGCAGCGACCCGATCCGCTCGTTCGGCTGAAGACCGCACAATCATCGCCAGCCGCCCGGCAGAGGCGCGCAGGCGACCATCACCCTGGGGGGATTCCTTAAATCATGACCATCGCGACCACCGGTGCCACCGCCGATCCCGGCACAACCCGCAGTTACCAGCTCACCCTGGTGGGGCTGCTCAGCCTGAATTTCGGCATCCTGTTCTTCGATCGCAACGCGCTCAATTTCCTGATGCCATTCGTCCAGCCGGACCTGAAGCTGAGCTTCACCGAGATCGGCCTGTTGGGTTCGGCGCTGTCGCTCACCTGGGCGCTGGCGGGTTTCTTCGTGGGCTGGCTTTCCGACCGGACAGGCAAGCGCAAGATCATCATCGTGGTCAGCACGCTCGCCTTCTGCGCCTGTTCGGTGCTGTCCGGCCTCGCCTCGTCCTTCTTCATGCTGCTCGGCGCGCGCCTGCTGATGGGACTGGCCGAAGGCGGCGTGATGCCGATCAGCCATGCGCTGGTCGCGGCGGAAGTGTCGCCGGAACGGCGCGGGATGGCGATGGGCGTTACCCAGAACCTCGGTTCAAACCTGCTCGGATCGAGCGCCGCACCCCTGATCCTGATCCCCGTCGCGATGGCGTGGGGCTGGCGGGAGGCTTTCTTCCTCGCGGCCGTGCCGGGGCTGATATCGGCGCTGCTGATCATATTCTTCGTCAAGGAGCCCGCCAAGGTCGTCCACGCGCCCGCAGTTGGTGACGATACGATCGCGGCGGCCGGCCGATCGCCGTTCCTGCGCCGCAACCTCCTCGTCTGTGGCGCGATCGGCATATTGCTCGTCTCGTATCTGGTCGTCTGCTGGGCGTTCATGACGCTGATCCTGACCCAGTTGCGCGGCTATGATCCGGACACCGCAAAATGGCTGATGGCGACGCTCGGCTTCTCGGCGGCGATCAGCAGCTTCGTCGTCCCCGGCATTTCCGACTATGTGGGGCGCAAGCCGGTGATGATCGTCGTCCCGCTGATCGGCGTGATCCTGCCCCTGGGCGTGCTGTTCTACGGCGGATCGCCCTGGGTGCTCGCGGTGATCTTCTTCTTCGGCTGGGCGCTGAACGGCGTATTCCCGATGTTCATGGCGACGATCCCGTCCGAAACCGTCGAGGCGCACCACATCGCGACCGCCGCCGGGCTGGTGATGGGGACGAGCGAGATCCTCGGCGGCGTGCTCAGCCCCTCGCTGGCGGGCTGGTTGGCCGACGGTCATGGGCTTTCCGCGCCGCTGTGGCTGATGCTGGTGCTTTGCATCGGGGCCGGATTGCTGGCTTTCCTGCTTGAGGAGACCGCACCGCGCATCGTGGCGCGTCGCGCAGCCGCCACAGGCCTCTGACGTCGAAGGCGATTTCATCGAGTGAAACAGTCTGGCGGCACCACGCTTCTCTTTCGTGCCGCCAGATGAAATAAGCGGGATCGAGAAAGAGCCGCGAACCAAGCGGCCGTTTTCAGGAGAGGGCGGTTGATGGGTACCATCGAGCGTTTTGCGACCACCAACGTCGATCCGGTCCACCGGCTCGACTACTGGAATCGCATCGTTGGTGAGACGTTCCTGGGGCTGAAGGTCGATTCCGACCGCCAGACCTTCAAGGCGGAAATGCTGCGCTGGCGGCTAGGCGATCTCACCATGATCCGGCCGCGATCGGCCGAGGCTGTCGTCCATCGCTGGCGCGACGACCATCCCTCGCGACAGGACAGGCTGATGCTCCATTTCCAGCACAGCGGCCATAGTCGCCAGTTCCAGCGCGGACTGGAGGCCGATCTTGGCGCGGGCGATTTCGTCCTTGCCGATGGAAACGAATATTATCGCCTCGATATTTCGCCCGCCAACGATGTGTTGGTCGTGGAGATGGCGCGTTCGGCGATCGCGGAGCGCCTGCCGGAAATCGACGACATCATGGCCCGGCGCATCTCCGGCGCTTCGCCGAGCGGGCGACTGCTCCACAATTTCATCCTGTCGCTGTGGCAACAGGGCGATCAGGCGCAGACCGACGATGCGTGGAAGGATGGCGTCGCCAACATCTTCCTCGATCTGCTGGCGCTCGCCGTCCGGGGTGCGGCAGCAACCCCCGCGTCGATCGCGGGAAGCGGCGTGGTCGAACGACTGACGGCGCTGATCGAGACGCAGCTGGGCGATCCCGAGCTCAAGACCTCCGCGCTCGCGGACGAACTGCGCATCTCGATGCGCTCGGTCCAGCTTGCCTTTGCGGCGATCGGCACGACGCCATCGGCCTATATCCTCGAACGGCGGTTGCTGCGGGCGGCGGATCGGCTCGTCGCCGATCGCAACCTCAGCATCACCGCGACCGCCTTCGATCTCGGCTTCAACGACAGCGCCTACTTCACGCGCTGCTTTCGTCACCGTTTCGGGGTTTCCCCGAAGGCCTATCGTACAACGCACTAGGGCTGTTGCGCCACGGCCACAGTCGCCGGCGATGATTTCAAAGGGAACATCGCCTGCGTCAAAGTCTCCTTGGTCTGCGCTCCAGTCCAAGACCGTACAGTTCCGTTACGATCAAAGTCATCATCGACCGTACAACCACGGCACCAAAAAACTCCTGGGGGAGGTTACCATGAAGAGCTGTCTAGCCGTCATATCCATAGCGGCGCTCGCCACTGCGATCGCCAGCCCGGCGCTGGCACAGGAAGCTGCCGAGCCGGCCGCCGCCGTGCCCGAAGCCGCCGAGACCGGCGGCATCGCCGAAATCGTGGTGACCGCGCAGAAGCGCGCGGAGAACGTCCAGGACGTTCCGATCGCGATCTCGGCCTTCACCGCGGATTCGCTGCAGGAGCGCGCGGTCACCAGCGTCGCCTCGCTGTCGAACATCTCGCCGAACGTCACGCTTGACGGCGGCACCCCGTTCTCGGGCTCGGCCGCGGTGCTGTCCGCGTATATCCGCGGTATCGGCGCGAACGACTTCGCGTTCAACATCGATCCGGGCGTCGGCGTCTATCTGGACGGCGTCTACCTGGCCCGTTCGGTCGGCGCGAACCAGGATCTGCCCGACGTCGAGCGTATCGAGGTGCTGAAGGGCCCGCAGGGCACCCTCTTCGGCCGCAACACGATCGGCGGCGCGATCTCGATCGTCACGCATGATCCGGGCGACGAGTTCCGCTTCGTCGGCGACGTCACCACCGGTCGCTACAGCCTGCTCCAGGTTCGCGGCACCGTCGACCTGCCGATCACCGAGGGCCTGTCCTCGTCGGTCAGCTTCAGCACCAAGAACCGCAAGGGCTATCTGAAGCGTGTCGCCTATCCGGGCTTCGAGAACACTCGTTCGGATGCGATCACCAACTTCGCCGCCGCCGGGTATGAGAATATCGGCCTGGGCCGCGAGGGCGGCGAGGACGTCTGGAACCTGCGCACCAAGCTGCGCTGGGACAATGGCGGCTCGATCCGCGCCACGCTGTCGGGCGACTATTCGAAGAACAATTCGGATCAGATCGCCAACAAGGTGATCGCGACCACCCCGAACCTGGCGGGCGGCGCGTTCAACGTATTCGTCGGCACCTATAACTGCGCGATCGCCGGGCAGACCGAGGGTTGCGGGGGCGGTCCTCCGTCCTTCATCTTCGATTATGGTCGCGGTGGCCTGAACACGATCTTCGACAACCCGGCGATCTTCGGGGTCAATGTCGACGACGATCCGACCAACGACCGGCTGCCCTACGACAACCGCTTCGTGCATCCCGACAAGGACACGAGCTATGCGAACGGCAACAACTTCTCGAACATGAAGAGCTATGGCCTCGCCGGCACGATCGAGTTCGATCTGACCGACGACATCATGCTCAAGTCGATCACCGCCTATCGCGAACTGCACTGGGCGGCGGGCATGGATCTCGACAACTCGCCGCTGAACATCCTGCACACCAGCTTCCGGATGAACCAGTGGCAGTTCAGCCAGGAACTCCAGCTGCTCGGCAGCGCGCTGGATAGCACCCTGAATTATGTCCTCGGTGCCTATTACTTCAAGGAAGCGGGCGATCTGAACGACTTCGTGACCTTCGCCGAGGGCGCGCTGCAGGTCGACGGCCCCAACGACCTGTGGACGAAGAACATCGCGTTCTTCGGCCAGATCGACTATCGCCCGATCGAGCTGGTCGGCATCACCGTCGGCGGTCGCTACACCGACGAGAAGAAGCGTTTCGAGGGCTTCCAGTCCGACCGCAACGGCCTGACCTACAAGATCCTCAATCGCCTCGGCGTGCCGGGTTGTGAGGACATCACGACGATTTCGGATGCGTGCCGCATCGCGGCCGGCTTCCCGAATGCGGGCGAGCCGAACCGCTATTACATCGCGGGCGTGCAGCGGAAGAAGTTCTCCAACTTCTCACCGAAGATCGGCCTGCAGCTGCATCCGACCGAGGACGTGATGGCTTACGGCAGCTGGTCGCAGGGCTACAAGACCGGCGGCTGGACGACCCGCCTGTCGAACCCCCTGCCATATGCGCCGGACTTCGACGAGGAAGAGGCGACGACCTGGGAAATCGGCGTCAAGTCCACGCTGCTCGATCGCCGGCTGCAGATCAACGCCGCCGCCTTCACGACCAAGTACAAGGACATCCAGCTGAACTTCCAGCAGGGTGTCAGCCCGACCATCCAGAACGCGGGTGACGCGCGGATCAAGGGCTTCGAGATCGAGCTGGTTGCCGCCCCGGTCGACATGCTGACCATCACGGGTTCGGTCGGCCATCTCGACGCCACCTACACCCGCGTCGATCCCGGCGCGCGGGTCGCTCCCAACGTCCTGCAAGCGGGCGTCGACAAGGGCGTGTTCCTGCCCAAGACCCCGAAGTGGAAGTTCAACGTCAGCCCCCGCCTCCAGGTGCCGCTCGGCAATGGCGGCAAGATCGTCGCACTGGCCGACTGGACCCACGCGACGAGCATGAAGAACGACACCGAGGGCACCTATCTGCTCAACCGGCCTTCGACCGACATCGTGAACGCCAGCCTGTCCTATCAGGAGCCGAACGAGCATTGGACGCTGACCGTGGGCGGAACCAACCTGACGAATGATCGTCACCTGACCACCGGACAGGCGCAGCTTGCCGGCGGCCAGATCTACGGCACCTACAGCCGCCCGGTCGAATGGTACGCCAAGCTCGGCGTGAAGTTCTGATCGAAAGGGATAAGCGCGGGCGTCGGATGGGAGGAGAGGCGATGAAGCACGATCAACCCGAAATTCCCCGGCCCCGCGCCAATCCCCAAAGAAGCGAAGGACGTTATCTGCGCAACGCCTGGTATGTCGCCGGGTGGAGTGACGATCTGGCGGGCGACCCCATCGCCCGCACCTTCCTGGACCAGCCGGTCGCACTGTTCCGGGACGACCAGGGGGTGGCGCACGCAATAGGCGGTCGCTGCCCCCACCGGTTTGCCGCATTGGGCCACGGCAGGATCATCGATAACCAGGTCGAGTGCCCGTATCACGGCCTGCGGTTCGACGTGGAAGGTCGCTGCGCCTTCAACCCGCACGAGAAAGGCGTCGTACCCCGCGTGTCGGTGCCCCGCTATGCGCTCGTCGAGCGCCATGCGCTGATGTGGATCTGGATGGGCGAGGCCGATCGAGCGGATCCCGCCATGATCCCCGATTTTTCCTGGCTCTGCGATCCCCGGTTCGAGGCGGTGCGCGGCACCGCGATCGCCGAGGGCAATTACGAGCTCTACAGCGACAACATCCTCGATCTCAGCCATTCCAACTACGTCCACCCGGCGCTTACGGCCAACGGCTGGACGGTGGGGAAGCGGCGGTTCCGGCAGGATGGCAATGTCGTCTGGTCCGAATACGCCCATCCCGACGACTATCTGTCCGAAGGGATCTCCGCCGTGCTCGGCACGCACGGCCGCAAAATGGATTTCTATTGCGACATTCGCTGGAACGCCCCGGCGGTGCTGTTCCTCGATTATCGCGCCGGTGATCCGGGCACGCCGAAGGACGACACGACGTCGCTGCCGTCGCTCCACGCCTTCACCCCCGAGACCGAGGGTTCGACCCATTATTTCTGGGCGGTCGCGCGCGACTTCGCACTCGGCGACGAGGCGTTCAGCGCGGCGATGCACGCATCGATGGAGCATGCCTTCGAAAGCGAGGACATGCCCGTCATCCGCGATGCCTGGCGACTGATGAACGGCGGAGAATTCTGGGATCTTCAGCCGGTGGTGCTGACCGGCGATGCCGGCGGCGTCCGCGCGCGCCGTATCCTGGAAAAGCTGATCCGCGAGGAAGAGCGGGAGGGCCAGATCGCCGCCGCGTGAGCCATCCGATGAGATCGGTCAGGATCGGCACCCAAATGCCGATCACCTGACGGCGTCGCCACGGTCCGCCCCGGGGCGACGCCGACAAGGTCACCCGCACGGCCACCACCGCCTCGCTCGCCTCAAGATTTGCGATCGACCGGCCCGGTCCCCAGATACGAGAAACCCCGCGAAGCCCAAAGGGCTCGCATTTCGGAGAGACGACATGGCAGACGCCCCCACCACAGAATTCTGGCGCGGAATCAAGCCGATCGCCAACAGCTTCAAGCCCGGCGTCCTGCCGGAAGTCTACATGCAGGATCCGGCCAACAGCGACGAGCGATACTTCGTTCCGATCAGCGAGACCGTGTCGTCACGCCCGGTCTGGATCTCGCCCCAGCGCAACATGTGGGCCGATATCCTGATGTCGAAGGCGGCTGGGCTGGTGAACCGGCATTACCATCCGCACCAGATCTTCGCCTACACGATCCAGGGCAAATGGGGCTATCTGGAGCATGACTGGACCGCGACCAAGGGCGACTTCGTCTACGAGACGCCCGGCGAGGGCCATACGCTGGTCTGCTATGACAGCGACGAAGCGATGAAGGTGTTCTTCGTGGTCCAGGGGCCGCTGATCTGGCTGGACGAGGAAGGCAACGGCTTCGCCCATTACGACGTCCACGACTACATCGCCGATGCCCGCAAGCATTATGCGTCGAACGGGATCGGCGCGGATTACGTGGATACGCTGTTCCGCTGAACGCCGGCCGGCAGCAAATCCCGGCTGCCGCTGAAAGGGGCGTGTGTTTATCGCGCCGCCATGCTTCATTCGCGCTCCAGAACAAAAGGGAGAGTGAGGCATGGCGGCAGGCGACACGGCCGATCGGAATGCGACGGTCCTGAGCGAGCGGCGCGCGTGGTGGTGCGTGTTCGTCTTCACCGTCGCACTGATGTTCAACTATCTCGACCGGCAGGTGATGACCCTGCTGATCACCCCCATCAAGCAAGACCTGGGGCTCTCGGATACCGAGATCAGCCTGCTCGTCGGCTTCATGTTCGTGCTGTTCTATCTCGG
>Ga0160473_101401_pt1 | contig 11964 bp, 7 predicted proteins | sample HID1975I_E11MG_FD_108217 | JGI IMG/M metagenome (GOLD analysis project Ga0160473, IMG submission 108217) | Enriched soil microbial communities from UW Madison campus, WI, USA - HID1975I_E11 MG | ecosystem: Environmental > Terrestrial > Soil > Unclassified | place: USA: Madison, Wisconsin... | reverse complement strand
GCAGCTAACTTCTCGGGCTGCAACCAGATACGCATGGCATAACGCTTCTGACCCAAGATATTTACGGCACTCACTTCATTGATGGTTTGAAAACGCTCAAGCAGCACGTTTTCGGCGTAGTCGCTTAGTTCGAGTAAACCTTTTGTACGGCTTTGCACTGCAAGCAGTATGATAAACTCGCTATTAGCATCTGCCTTACTCACTATCGGAGGTTCGTCCAGATCTTCGGGCAAACGTCTTGCCGCCTGGCTCACTTTATCCCTCACGTCATTTGCTGCTGCTTCCAGTGGCACAGCCAGGTCAAACTCGACCGTAATATTACTCGATCCGGCACTGCTCGAAGAGGTAATACTTTTAATACCCGGAATTCCATTGACCGCCTTCTCCAGCGGTTCGGTGATCTGGCTTTCTATAATATCAGAATTTGCACCGGTATAAGTAGTCCGCACATTTACAATGGGCGGGTCAATCGCAGGATATTCCCTGACGCTTAAAAAGCTAAAACCAACAATTCCAAACAGTATAATCAAGAGGTTGATTACTGTTGCCAGTACCGGCCTTCTTAGTGATAATTCTGATATATTCATTGCAAAAAGTTCTCTGTTTATTAGTATTATTATGTAACCGGCAGTGAATCCCTATTCAACATTCTTGCGTCGCACACTTGTACTATATATCCTTATTTAACCATCAAAAGCGGATATGTCATCAGCCTTTTGTAAGAGGTAACAAAAATTAGTTTGCTACCGGTTGCACCGTTAAAGGTTTTACTTTTTTCACTTCGCCGGCCGACATCTCCGGTACTTTATTTACTCACTTCTTTTAGTTCTTTTACACTTCTTACTACCACATGCCCATCAGGACGGGCAAATAATACACCGGTTACTACTACGCTATCTCCTTCATTCAGGCCACTGGTCACCTGTACCGTTCCTTCCTGCCGCACACCGGTCTCTACATCAACAAACTTCGCTTTGCCACCTTTAACTATTACCACCTGCTTTGCCCGTGCATCAGGTATAATTGCATTTGCCGGAATCAGCATTCCATTGGCGCTGCCTGCGTTTACATATACCTTCACAAAACTTCCGGGGTTTACCTTCGCACCTTCCTGCAATCTTGCCCTTACTATTACATTACGTGTGACTGTACTAATCTGGGGTTCGATGGCAATAATGGTGGCGTTGCTTTTTACTCCTCCACGTGCATCGGTCTCAACAAGCACAGAATTGCCTCTTTTTAATGTTCCGGCATACATTTCAGGTAACGTAAAATCAATTCTTACTTTTCCCATCTGTTGCAGTGTTGCCAAAACAGTAGTATTACTAACAATAGCTCCGTTACTTACCTGTCGCAAACCAACTATACCTGTAAAAGGAGCACGGATCACTGTCTTTGCAAGATCAGCTTCAATAATGCCTATATCAGCTTTCAGGCTGTTAACCTGATTTAGCGCCACATCATATTCTGCACGGTTAATTCCCTGTATATCTAATAACTTCTTAAAGCGGTCAACAGTAATTTCTGCCAGTTCTAACTGCACTTTTACTTTGTTTAGCTGTGCCCTGAGATCAGCATCGTTTATCCTGGCAATTACACTTCCCGCGGCAATTTTAGATCCTTCTTCCACATTAAGATAAGTTAAACGTCCCCCGATCTCAGGTCTGATCTCTACAAACTCCCCCGCTACAACACTTCCGTTAGCTTCTACAGTGTTAGTGATGGCTTGTGAACTAACAACAATCACATCAACTGAAGGAGGAGGCGCGGCTTGATTTTGCCTAACGTCTTTTTTTTTGCTCTTGCACGAAATAGTAACCATACTCAAAACCAGAATTACAGGGAAAAAATACTTCATCTTATATTCAAACATTTAATTATGCAATGGAATAAAGATAGTGCGGAAATGGCAGATGTATAAGAAACAGGTTAAAGGTTAACAGCATAAAAACGAAAGTCATGATAAACGGGTGAAACAGGATTTTAGAAGGGTGAAAAAAAGAAGATTTGCTACATAGGTTTAGGACTTTATAGGAATCAGCGAAAAAATACTATATGTTCTTAAAACACTACGTTTCTCTGTGTTTCAAATCTTCATTTTGGTGGGCGAAATTTTTTTAAATACATAGGTTCATAGGTAGAAATGCCTCTGTATCTTTTTGTTTCATTTCGTCTTTGATTGGGCAGGGTGTGAAAAGACAGGCGGTCTCTGTAATTAAAAAACTGAAGATGCACAATGCAATACAGTTGAACGGAGCGTCGCAAGTAAAGCATCATTGAAGAACAAACGACCACACCAAAAACGAATGTTACAACCTGCTTGTTCTTAAGAGCGCACCATTCTTACAAACGGGCAGCGCAGTTTTAAAGATCCATTTTATTACAATGGCGTAAAATTTGAAACCCGTGGAATATGAATCGTACATATATTCCTACTCGCGGGTCTTTCCTGTTTTTGTCTATTTCGCTATTAGTAACGGCTTGTACCACTTCAGGGCCATCAGGCATCTTTGGAAAGAAAAGTGCACACGAAGCCTACGGCGATAAAATAAAAAACGCTGGTTTACAGGAAACTGCCTTAGGCAGGCAATGGTTTGCTGTAGCAGAGCAAACCTTGAAAGCGCCGCTGTCAGTTAAAATACCATATAAAGAAACCGGCTACTTTCCTGCCCACGAACCTAAAGCCGTGGGAATTATTTTTGCCGCGCAACGTGGTGAAAAACTGACCATTGATCTAAGTAAAAAACCGGCTACGGGATTTGCCATCTACCTCGACCTGTGGCACCCTGAAACAGAGGGAGATACAACACCGAAGCTTTTATTATCAGCAGATACACTGTCGTCCACACTAAACTATGAAGTAGAAAAGGACGGAAATTATATTATCAGGGTGCAGCCTGAATTGCTGAAAGGCGGCGAGTACACTTTATCAGTCACTTCCGGCCCTTCACTGGCTTTTCCGGTAACGCCAAAAGTAAAAAGCAATATGGGAAGCTTCTGGGGCGCAGGCAGAGATGCCGGCGCAAGGAAACATGAAGGAATAGACATTTTTGCGCCCCGGCGTACTGCATTGATAGCAGCCGCAAATGGTATTGTGACAAGAGTTAACGAAAATACTTTAGGGGGAAAAGTTGTTTTTCTCAGGCCGCATGATAAAGACTACACTTTGTACTATGCCCATCTTGACGAACAAATTGCACAACCGGGACAAAGTGTTGTTACCGGTGACACCATAGGTCTGATGGGAAACACCGGAAATGCGAAAACGACCTCACCTCACCTGCATTTTGGTATATATACATCAGGAGGAGCGATAGATCCTTTGCCATTTATAAACAGGGTGACCACTACGCCGGAAAAGATAACAGCATCTCTGAATAACTTAGACAAATGGGTGAGAAATAAAAAAGCATCTGCACTAAAAACCGAACCATCGGCAAAGGCAGGTGAAGTTGTAAAACTTGAAGCAAACACACTTATGAAAGTAGAAGCCGCTACCGGAGGATGGTATAAAGTTTCATTACCAGGTGGACAACAGGGATTCTTGCCTGATGAGATTGTTACCGATGCTTCTTCAGCAATTCGTAAAGTTAACTTGAAAAGCGTTGAACCGCTGTTAGATGAGCCAAATATTTTAGCAGCTAAAAAAACGACTTTGCCAGTGGGAGGTAAAGTAAGCGTTCTGGCCTCTTACAACGACTTCTATTTTGTTACTGACGAAAAACAGGAAGGATGGATCCCGAAAAAAGCACTTTGATGCTGTTTAAGAACCCATTCTTCCTGCCTGATAATTATCGCTTATTTGTTTTTTCTTTCGCCGTCTACCAGTCGCCAGATGCCTAAAGGATTATCATCTTTTAATTCTGCCGGCAACAAACTCTGGGGGAAGTTCTGGTAGCAAACAGGACGTGTAAAACGATGAATCGCCAGGGTTCCGACCGAAGTAGTTCTGCTATCAGTTGTTGCGGGATACGGGCCGCCATGCACCATTGCATGACAAACCTCTACGCCTGTCGGATATCCGTTGAGCAAGAGTCTGCCTACCTTCTGTTCAAGAATATTTATTAACTCAGCATACTCCTGCAGATCTTCTTCTGTTCCGTGGATCGTTGCTGTAATATGGCCATTTAATTTTTCCGCCGTCTGCAATAGCTGCTCTTTACTATCAGCAGTTACAGCGAGGGTGGACGGACCAAACACTTCATGCTCTAATTCATTCTGCTGAAGAAATAAAGCTGCCGTTGCGTGCAACAGATGTGCCGTTCCTCGCGACCCGTCACCTTCACTTCGTCCCTTTGCTAATACGGCAACACCTTCAACGCCGCTCAGTTTTTCAATTCCTCTTTGATAATTATTTTGAATGCCGGAAGTTAGCATTACTCCGGCGGCAATGTCATTCACCTGTTTAGATAAATTATCCCTGAACGTATTTTCGTCTTCTGATTGCCCGACAAATACAAGACCCGGATTTGTACAAAACTGACCCACACCCAATGTAACAGATGCTGCCAGGTCCTGTGCGATCTTTTCTCCTTTTTCTTTTAAAATACGGGGAAGAATAAAAACAGGATTAGTGCTGCCCATTTCTGCATACACAGGAATGGGATCGGGTCTTTTATTCGCTTCGTCAAACAGCGCCTTACCACCAAAAAATGAACCGGTAAAACCAATCGCTTTAATTAAAGGATGTCGTACCAGCGCCATTCCTACATCGGTGCTTCTTCCGTTGACCATAGAAAAAGTGCCTTCAGGCATACCTGTTTTTTGAATGGCTCTCTGTATAGCTAAACCAACCAATTCACAAGTACCCGGCTGTGCCGGATGTGCTTTAAAAACCACAGGACAACCGGCTGCTAACGCAGAAACGGTATCTCCGCCGGCTACTGAAAATGCCAGTGGAAAGTTAGAAGCGCCAAAAACACCAACTGGTCCCAGCGCTTTTTGCATACTGCGTATATCTGTCTTAGAAAGCGGTTTACGTTCCGGTTCTGCATTATCGATCCGTGCATCTACCCACGAGCCGTCGCGAAGCAATTGCGCAAACAGTTTTAATTGTCCCACTGTTCTTCCCCGTTCGCCTGTCAACCGGGCATCAGGTAAGCCACTTTCCTGCGAAGCACGGCTAATTAACTCAGTATCTAAAGCCGTGATTTCTTCTGCAATAGCTTCTAAAAAATCAGCCTTTTCACGACCTGTTTTATTGCGATATTGTTGAAAAGCCTTGCTGGCTTTTTCTATAGCTTCATTTATTTCTTTCTGAGAAGCTTCGTAAAAGGCAGGTTCCAGCCGTTGCCCTGTCGCAGGGTTCTCTCCATAAAACGTGGTGTCGTTATCTCGGGAAAGCTGGTTGCCAATAATGTTTTTTCCTGTTAGTGTCATATTACTTTACGGTATTTACGAGTGTGCCTATCGGCTGAATAGTTATACGGATCTCATCGTCTTTTTTCAACGTAAAATCACTCGAAGGTACAATTCCTGTTCCTGTCATCACCAGGCAACCATGAGGAAAAGAAGTTTCGCGATACAGGTAAGCGACCAGGTCGGTAAATTTTCGTTTGATCTGGTCAATGGCTACCTCTCCTTCAAACACTACTTTGCCATCGCGAAGTATTTGCATCTGAATCAGCGTGTCTGCACCCAAAGGTTCTTCTGTTACAAAGATACATGGGCCTACAGCGGCACTTCCGTCATAAGTTTTTGCCTGCGGCAGGTACAATGGATTTTCACCTTCAATGCTTCTCGAGCTCATATCGTTACCTATGGTATATCCCACGATCTTTCCCGAAGTGGTAACGGCTAATGTAAGTTCGGGTTCAGGCACATCCCAGGTAGAATCTTTCCTGATGTGTACTTTTTCACCCGGCCCGACGGTACGGTTTGCGGTAGCTTTAAAAAATATTTCAGGGCGTTCAGCTTCATACACACGGGCATAAAAATCAGCGCCGCCCGAGGTCTTGGATTCCTCCTGCCTGCCGACCTTACTCTTAAAATAAGTGACACCACAGGCCCAGATCTCCTGGCTTTGTATGGGCGCCTGTATTTCCGACGTAATAAAATCTTTTGCTTCAGCATTTGCCGTTAGCTCTTTCGTCGCCTGCTGCAGCTTAGAAAATAACTCGTCATCGTTTACATAATAATCCCAATCCTGGTCGCCGACCAGGTAATAATTATCTTCGTTTTCTACGATTATCCCTTTTTTTGTTTTGTACAATTTCATGTCAATGTTTTACTAAAATATTAAAAGTACGCTCTCCAATTTTCCTGTGCGATTATCGTTCAAAAAAATAGCCTGGTATCAGAAACGGTGAACGACAATACTAATACAAGCGCTGTTCGCCGAAAATGATACCCCCAAATACCATTCAACCCCAACTTCTATACAAGAAGCTGTGGAACTACAGGGAGTTTTTTTATGAGTCCGGCAGAATCACGTTGATGAATCATCGTTGCGTCGCACTCTTGTACCGCATAACCAAATTCATCGCCGAAGCGAGGTCTTTGCAAGAGACAAATTAGCGACTTTTTATTTTGCTGAATAGAGTTACTAAAAGTACAAGAGTGCGACGCAAGAATGTTTCATAGTAGTAATTTGGCTGGGCTCAAAAAAAATCCTGTTCACATTTTTACCATTATCCTGCCAGCTTATACGAAGAAGGGTACATTTGGTATTGCATATTTCTTCATCGCCTCTTCATTTATTTCCACACCCACACCCGGTTTGTCTGACACGGTAATAAAGCTTTTGTCTACCCACTCACCATCATATTTTACGATCTCTTTAAACATGGGATCAGTATGAAAATAAGATTGCCACTCCATAATTAAAAAGTTAGGGACCGAAGCACAAACATGGGCACAGGCCATAGCTCCCAGGAACGAGGCTACCATGTGCGGGGCAAAGGGAACGTAATATAGATTAGCGAGGTTAGCAATACGCTGTCCTTCGCCGAGGCCACCGGTTTTTTGCAGATCAGGCATTACAATATCTACAGCGCCGATCTCGAGCAGTCTGCGGAAACCGTAAGCAAGGTAATGATTCTCACCGGCACAAATAGGCGTACTGGTAGAATCGGTGATGAGTTTGTAGGCTTCCACATTTTCAGCAGGTATCGGTTCTTCCAGCCACATCAGGTTTAAAGGTTCGAGGCGTTTTGCTATCTGCTGCCCGGTTACTGCGTCGTAGCGTCCGTGCATATCCACACATATATCAATGTTAGGACCGACAGCTTCACGTGCTGCAGCTATCTGGTCATACATGCGCTGCAACTCCAAAGGGCTGGCCGTCCAGTTATAGAAATCATATTTGTTCGGATCATTTGCCTGGTCGAGATCAAACTTGATCGCATTAAAACCCATTTTTTTTGACTTTAGGGCAGCTTCTGCAAAGTCCTGGGGCGTAGGTAAAGTGCGTTGGTACAAAGCTGTATCGCAATACACCCTCACCTTATCACGAAACTTTCCACCCAATAATTGGTATATCGGTAATCCCAATGCTTTACCGGTAAGGTCCCACAAGGCGCTTTCTATAGCAGAAAGCACTGCTATATACATACCCGACTGCCCTCCCTGAAAAAATCCTCCTTTTCTAATGTCTTCGAAAAGACGATGAACGTTTAAAGGACTCTTTCCTTTGATCCTGTTGCCAAAATCTTTTACGAGGTAGTAGGTGCCAGGTATTGCGTCAACTCCTTCTCCGCATCCCCATAGATCCTGGTTAGTATAAATTTTTACAAACAGGCTGCCTTTTATATAGCCACATTTAACATTGGTAATTTTCAAGTCTGACGGCGGTGACGCTTTTGGCATCTTTTCTACTGCATCTTCAATACCTTGTCCGAAAGTAGCCAAGGGAGCTATTGGTGCAAAAGCAGCAGCTATTGCAGCTTTAGATAAAAATGATCTTCTCGAATTTGTATTTGACATTTTTTAATTTTTTTAGATGATTTGTAGTTGGCAGTGTGGTAGTGCATTCACTACTCACCGCTCTTACCAGGTACGCTCTTTAAGATATTCCTGAATTTGTTCTTTAGGCACAGAAAGCTCATCGATATGGTCGTTCAACCATTTTGAGAAATCTTTCTCTATCTCATCTGACCAGCGGGCATCTATCTGGCCCGCACCATATTTACCTTCTTTTAAGCGGAGGTGTCCAAACATATCTCTTAAGCTAACCACTTCGGAAGTCTTCACTACTTTTTCAACTAAATGAGGAGGGATGAAGATGACGATGCCATTTTTTCCTAAAACGATATCACCTGGCATTACGGTTACCTGGCGGATACGGGTGGGCTGGTTGATACCGATGATCATTGTATTGAGATCTCCGGGAGGATTGTGATAAGAAGGATCGTAACTGGTGAAATACGAGGTAAAGCCGCCAATTTCTTTCAGGCCTTCGATATCGCGTAGGGCTCCGTCATACACAATACCATTGCCGGTTTTGGCATAAATGGCATTACCCACATTGTCGCCTATTGTGGGACCGTTTTTATGAGCACTAAACTGATCGGCCACATATACATCGCCTTTGACCAGGATGTCTACCGGCCAGCTATTCTGCCCCTTTTTTCCTGCTTTTTTACCTCTTGCATCGATTGCGCCCCATACATCCGGACGGGCGGGCATAAAAGTGGCTGTTACTGCGCGGCCGACTAAAACACTGTCGGGATTGATCTGCTGCCAGCCTTCTGCGATCTGGTAACCATACCCGGCATTTTTCATAACAGCCCAGGCCTCTTCTACGCTTACCTTCTTCATGCGTTGTATGAGGTTATCTGGTACTTTGGGCCTGCCATCAGCAAACCTCTCCCCTTTCCATTCGGGAGTGAGAAACAAGAGTTCTTCTTTAGAAATTTGCTGAGATCTTGCCTGCATAAAAAATATAGAAAGCAGGAAGACCAGTACAAGAGATTTTGATCGTAACATAATATTTTAATATAGTTGAGTGTGAGTAGCCCTCCGCCCTAAGGGAGCTGTAAAAGACATGGAGGGCTTTTTAATTGATTGTCTTTGTTTTCCGGCTTTTGACTTGCGACTTTCGACGTGCGACTTTTGACTTTTGACTTTCGACTGGCTGATTTCTTGATGCCGTACAAGAGTGCGACGCAAGAATGAAAAATAGAATTCCTTTTGCCGGGCTCAAAAAAAACTTCTATACCTGTACAAGACCGGGGTTCTGAACGCCCTTTTTATCTTGCTTTTCTTCTATATCGTCGTCGGGTAAGCGACTGTGCCACCAACTTGAGAGCGAAGAACCGGTTATGTTCATCAATGGTCCGAAAATAGCAGGAGCCAGGCCAACAGTCGCCATCTTACCCATGGTAAGCGCAAGGCCGGAGGCAAGACCGGCATTTTGCATACCTACTTCAAGTGCTATGGTGCGACAATCGCGTTCGGGAAACTTCAATAGCCGACCCGACCAATAACCAAGGAAAAAACCTGCGACGTTATGAATGAATGTTGCAATGATCAGCAACCCGCCGATCTTGAGAAGGTTGTCTCTGCCGGCTGCTACCATTACGGTAAGTATGACGGCGATACCTGCCATTGAAAGAATGGGCATAGCCTTGTCGAGCCAGTTGAATTTTCCGTGAAGGAGGTGGTTAAAAAGCAGTCCACCCACAATTGGTATAATTACAATTTTAGTAATATCCCAAACCATCTCCCAGAAATGGATCTCAACAAAACTGCCGCCTAACATATTCATCAACAATGGAGTTAAAAAAGGAGCAAGTAGTGTTGAAATAGTGGTAACAGACACGGAAAGCGCCAGATTAGCTCTTGCGAGGTACGACATTACGTTAGAAGCGAATCCGCTGGGGCAACAACCTACTAATATAATTCCTGCTGCGACCTCGGGTGGAAAATTAAACAGGTTAACCACGCCGAACCCGATGAAAGGCATAATGGTATAGTGGCAAACAACACCGACAATAATTCCTCTTGGCATGCGCAGCACCTGTGCAAAATCTTTGAGGCTTAGTTCGGTACCCATTCCGAACATAATTATCTGGAGCAAGGGAACGATAAGCGCAGAATACTTAAAGGCGCCAATGCCGACAAAATGTTGAGGATAATACATGGCCAGGCTTACTACTGCCAGGATAATTACCGTGAAGGATAGTCCTCTTAGAAATTTGTTTCCCCGGAATGCAATTGCAAGACTGGTAAAAAATAACATCAGGATCCATCCACCTGTATCATGTATTTGCTGCAGTGAAATAAAAAGATAGGCAACCAAAAGCAGGGCTGCGAGTACATAAAAATAATTATAAACTGATTTAGTTGATGATCTCATAAAGTAAGGTTAGTAGTAAAAGGGTAAAAAGCAGAAAAGAAGCCCGGAAAAATTCTCCGGACTTCTTTTTTATACAAAAATTCCAGGCATAACCTTTTTTACCAATATCGTTGAGTTTTTAATGAACGATTTGCATTGAAAAGCCTATTTATCCCACCAAACTTTTGTGTCCATTTTATCCGCTCCTTGCCTGGCAATCGCTTCGTTTACATTTGTAGTATTTGCAGAGATCTCTGACACGGGATAAGTAATTCTTCTGATAAAAGTGCCGGCAGGAATATCGCCGGTGTATGGATTAGCGGATAAGGCCGGGTATCCGCTGCGTCTGAAATTAGACCATGCTTCAGGTCCATTGAGAAAGGAAGCTACCCAATATTGGGTGTTTATTTGTTGCAGAGCGGTTTCAGTTGCTGCATTCAGCGGATTAGCGTTGATGTATATCTGAATCGCAGCTTCAGGAACAGCGGAAGCGGCATCATACATGGCCATTTGATCCATATGTGCTCTTATTCCTGCATGATAATACTGTTCGGCAGTGCCCGCAGTTATCCATCCTCTCTGGCGGGCCTCAGCAAGTAATAACTGGTTTTGTGCAGCGGTGACAAAAAATTCAGGAGCGGTTCCTTTTGTCATTCGCCTGCGGTCTACCTGGCTGTAATCGTAATAGCTGACCAAACCATCGGCGGCGGCAGCGGCCACTACTGTACCATTGTCTTTACCCATTGGCATTCCGATTTGTTTAGATGGATCAGTAGAGCCCATAGCGGGTGTTTGGTCGGGCCCTGAAGTAGCGCCTACATACCGGATAGCTATAGCAGATAAACGCGGATCGCTGGTGCTTTTCAACTGATCAACAAAAGGCCTGGTGAGGTAGAAGTTGGCACCTTCGGTTCCATTCAAAGTATTGCCAATGGGCTGTAAATAGTTAGCATCGTGCCTCATGAAGGTATTGTCGCCATTGGCGACAATAACACCGCCTGCAAAAGCAGCCTGCACTGTCTGTTGAGCTTTGGCCACGTCTATTTTACTCAGCCTCATACCTGCTCTCAACAGTAAAGAGTAACCGAATTTCTTCCACTGACTGATGTCTCCTCCGTATAAAATATCTCCTGCCTCAATTTGGCCGGAAGTGTTTAATGCTCCGGAAGCCTCTGTAAGTTCCTTGATGATGTCTGTGTAAATCGCCTGCTGTGCGTCATATTTTGGCAGAAAATTTTGTTCCAGATATCCTTTTCCTGCTTCAGTATAAGGGATGTCTCCATAAGTATCGGTAAGAATCATAAATGCCTGGGCCTGTATGATTCTACCCATGTTCAACAGGTTACTTCTGGCAGGATTGTCTGCAGTATGAGCAATAACATCCCTGGTATTGCGAATGACATTGCGGTAATAAGCCTGCCATATAGGTGATAAGGGACTTCTGTTATCCTGGTTAAAATTAGCCCCGGCTAATACGCCGCCATTTGGAGAAATGACCTGCTGAACGATACCCATGTCGTACACCAGTGTGCTGGTTGAAAACGAGCTATTGATCACGGCATTGTTTAACTGATACAGGGGATCAATAGCAGTGGGGGTGGTCTTGTTTACATTTAGTTCGCTCAGGCCTTTATCGCACGAGGAAATAAATAGTAAAAGAAGCAACGGGAGGCTATAATTGAATATTC
>Ga0160473_101398_pt1 | contig 11976 bp, 12 predicted proteins | sample HID1975I_E11MG_FD_108217 | JGI IMG/M metagenome (GOLD analysis project Ga0160473, IMG submission 108217) | Enriched soil microbial communities from UW Madison campus, WI, USA - HID1975I_E11 MG | ecosystem: Environmental > Terrestrial > Soil > Unclassified | place: USA: Madison, Wisconsin... | reverse complement strand
TCATAGTAGTAATTCTGTCTGGCTCAAAAAAAGCCTGTTCACTCTTGTACATACTATAGACAAGTGCATGTGACTAACCTATTAAACAGCACTGCGTAAAAAATTAAGGATTCCTGTAGAGGTAAATGGTATAATTTGCACTCCTTTTTTAATAGTATGATACAATACGACAGATTTGTTTTAGATAATGGTTTACGGGTAATTGTGCATGAAGACCATAGCACACCAATGGCGGTAGTAAATGTAATGTATGATGTAGGCGCAAGAGATGAAGACCCAAACAAAACAGGATTTGCTCACTTGTTCGAACACCTGATGTTTGGTGGCAGCATTAACATAAAAGAGTACGACGATCCGCTGCAAATGGCGGGTGGTGAGAACAATGCTTATACAACAAACGATCTTACCAACTATTATATCCAGCTTCCTGCAGAAAATCTGGAAACTGCGTTCTGGCTGGAAAGTGACCGAATGTTAAGCCTTGCCTTCAGCAAAAAAAGCCTCGACGTGCAGCGTAAAGTAGTTTGCGAAGAATTTAAAGAGCACTACATAAACAAACCTTACGGAGATACCTGGCATAAACTAAGAGAGTTGTCTTACAAAGTACATCCCTATAAATGGATGACGATCGGCAAAGAACTCAGCCACGTAGAAAATGCAACATTGAGCGATGTAAAAGAATTTTTCTTTAAACATTACCGGCCTGTAAATGCAATTTTAGTGGTTGCCGGCCATGTAAACCTGGAGCAGGTAAAACGCCTTTCCGAAAAATGGTTTGCCCCTATACCAATGGGAGAAAAATACCTCAGAAATCTTCCGCAGGAGCCAAAACAGACTGCACCCCGATACTTAGATGTAGAAGCCGATGTGCCGCTCGACGCGTTTTTCAAAACCTGGCACATGGCATCGAGATTAAGCAAAGGATATTATACTGCAGACCTTTTGAGTGATGTTCTTAGCGGCGGCGGATCGTCAAGGTTATACCAGGCGCTGGTAAAAGAAAAACAACTATTCAGCAGTATAGACTGCCACCACATGGGAAGTGTTGATACCGGCTTGCTGACCATAGAAGGCAAACTGGTAAAAGGCGTAAAAATGGAAGATGCAGAAAAGGCCGTGCAGGAAGAAGTTGAACGAATGAAGACAGAACTTGTAAGTGAAAGTGAACTGGAAAAAGTGAAGAATAAAACCGAAAGTATGATCGCCTTCGAAGACATGTCTGTAATGAACCGTGCAAACAGTCTTGCCACCTACGAGTTGTTAGGCGATGCAGACATGATGAATACAGAACTCAGCCGGTACCAGCAGGTAACAGTTGAAGATATAAAAGAAGCTGCCAAAGAGATCTTCGACGACAATAACAGCAACACCATGCATTATTTCAGTAAGAATTAAGTAGTAAATTTGAAGAAACGAATTGTATGCTAACAAAAGAACAGGTGTTAGAAAGCATAAAGAACATGCCTGAAGAAAGGTTTGATGATATGGATGTATTGCTTGAAAGATTGGTGATGTTGGATAAAATACACACAGGCATAGAGCAGGCAGATAAGGGAGAACTCGTTTCTATAGAAGATCTCGTTCAAGAAATGAAAGAATGGCAGTAATCTCCTTTACTTTGCAGGCAAGGAAAGACCTTAAAGAAATAAACCAGTATATTTCTTTACAATCACCATTGCAAGCACAAAGGGTTACAGAAAAAATTATACAAGAAATACAAAAGCTCGCTGTACGTCCTCAGTTTATTGAAAACAATCCCGGTTTACAAGGTTTCTTTGAAGAATAAGCACAACTAAAAACTATTTCTATGTTAACAAAAGAGAAGTTACTGGCTTCAATTAAGGCTATGCCCGAAGACCAATTTGAGGATATAGATGTTTTGTTAGAACGCATAGTCATATTGGAAAAAATTGAAAAAGCAGAAAAAGATATAGCAGATAGAAACGGTTCTTCAACGACGGAAGCAAAAGAAAAACTATCTAAATGGCTGAGATAATAGACAACAGCAAGGCTTTAAAAACTTATTTGAAGAAAAGAACAGTAGTATAAATTTCATGTTAAACAGAAAGATAGCCCCCGAAATAAAAGATGCTGTTGATTTCAATCTTCAGCTTAAGCAAAGCGAACAATTTACATTAGACAACGGAATTCCTGTCTACAGCATCAACGCCGGTGCCGAGGAAGTTACCATGATCGAGCTTGTTTTTTATGCAGGCAACTGGTACGAAGACCAAAACATTGTTGCCGGTACAACTAACTTTTTATTGAAGAACGGTACTTCTAAAAGATCGGCTTTCCAGATCAATGAGCACTTCGAGTATTATGGCGCTTATCTCAACCGCAACTGTTACAACGAAACAGCAAACATCACACTCCATTGCCTGAATAAGCATTTAAAAAATGTTTTGCCGGTAGTAGAAGAGTTGTTGACCGATTCTGTTTTTCCCGAAGAAGAACTGGCTATTTACAAACAAAACCAGGGGCAGCGTCTCAAAGTGAGCCTGCAAAAGTGCGATTTTGTAGCTAATCGCTTTATCGACGAATACCTGTTTGGTTTCAATCATCCGTATGGCCGTTATACTTCGATACCTGATTTCGAAGCGCTGACAAGAGAGCAAATAGTACAGTTTTATAACAACTATTATCGCAATGGCAAGTGCATTATTTTCGTAGCAGGCAAACTGCCTGCTGATATTTTTCAGCAACTAAACGATGTCTTTGGTCGCCTGCCGCTCAACCGCAAGCCGCTGGCCGAAAAAAATTACCAGGTTACACGAACCAACGAAAAGAAGCATAGAATCATCAATGATGCAAACGGTGTGCAGGGCGCCATCCGAATGGCAAGGCCTTTTCCCAATCGCCACCATCCCGATTTTATAAAATCGCAGGTCTTAAACAATGTTTTCGGCGGCTTTTTCGGGTCGAGGCTCATGAGCAACATCCGCGAAGACAAGGGCTATACGTACGGCATTCACAGTTACTTTCAGAGTCACGTGCAGGAATGCGCCTGGATGGTAAGTACCGAAGCCGGCAGAGATGTTTGCGAAGCAACCATTGCCGAAGTGTATAAGGAAATGAAGATCCTGCAGGAAGAACCGGTGAGTGAAGAAGAATTATTGCTCGTTAGAAATTTTATGATCGGCAGTATTTTAGGCGATCTTGACGGGCCTTTCCAGATAATAAACCGATGGAAAAATTACGTTTTAAACGGCCTCGACGAGTCTTATTTTTACAATTCGATCAACACTATTAAAACCATAACAGCGGAAGAAGTGCAGCAACTTGCGCAAAAGTATTTTGTTCCAGAAGATTTTTACGAGCTGGTAGTTGTTTGATTTTTTTACGGAAAAGCGGTCACATGGCCGCATTTTGTTTTATACATCTTATTGATCCGGCATTTGAATAAGAATTAGACATCGTTGTGTCACTCCCTTGTACCGCAAATCTTTATTCAACTTTTCTCACACAGTTTGCAATCCATAGTTAATAAGAAAGTTGCCTTCCATTACAATAAAAAATCATGCAGTGAATCTGCATGATTTTTTAATAATCCATTGAAATAATTACGCTTTTTCTATCTTAACCTGTCCAGGCTTTTTACCAGTTTTTCATCTTTCCTGATGTTTACGGCCCCCAGAATAAAAAAGATGGTCATCGCAATCGGCAGCAATGCACCCCACGAATAAGTGCCTCGCAAGATGGAATTCGTTCTGCCAAATTCTGCTACCTGCCATACCTCTAAAGCTATCAGCGCTACCGATACAATTACGCCGGTAACAGCCAGCTTCATCTGCAATTTCCGGTTCTTAAAGAGAAATACCGCCACTAATGCTAATAGTGCTGCTATTATAGTTACTGCAAATAATAAGAGGTTTTCGGTGGCAGTGTAGGTTTTTACCACTTCTCCAACCAATGTGCCGGCGTATAATGGAACACGGGTGATTAAAAACCCCGCAATAGCGGCCAACAAAAGCCAAATGGTTTGTTTTCTCTGTATCATATAGTTTGGTCGTGTTTTAATCGTTTTGTTTCTACCTCTAAACCGGCAAGCTACAATAGTGATCTTAGCCTGTTGCTCAATAGAGAGAAAAAGTACAAGAGTGCGACGCAAGAATGCCTCATAGCAGCAATTCTGTCCTGGCTCCAAAAAAGACTTCTTCCCCCTCCGAATTTACTAATTCCTGTTTAGCTACTTCAATAATTTAGCCATGCAACGGTTACACTTTGCTACCCCAATTCAGGATATAATGCAAACTGCTGCATAAACTCATTCACCTGCTTACGAACAGTAAAAATGGTTTTTTCATCATCAGCATTCATCAATACACGATCGATCGCATCTACCACAAACGGCATGTGTTCTTCCTTCATTCCACGGGTGGTGATGGCCGGAACGCCAACACGGATACCGCTGGTAACAAAGGCGCTTTTATCATCAAAAGGCACCATGTTTTTATTTACAGTGATGTCTGCTTTTACCAGCACGTTCTCCGCTTTTTTACCGCTGATATTTTTGTTTCTGAGATCGATCAGCATCAGGTGGTTGTCTGTACCGCCACTGATCATCTGGTAATCTTTGTCTGCAAGCGCTTTTGCCATTGCCTGCGCATTTGTTACAATTTGTTTGGCATAAGCGGTAAATTCATCGGTAAGGATCTCGCCGAACGACACCGCTTTAGCGGCAATCACGTGCTCAAGCGGACCGCCCTGTGTACCTGGAAAAACAGCCATGTCTATCAGGTTACTCATCATGCGGGTGTTGCCTTTTACGTCTTTTAACCCGAAAGGATTTTCGAAATCTTTCTTCATCAAAATGACTCCGCCGCGGGGACCACGTAAGGTTTTATGTGTAGTAGAGGTTACAAAATGGCAATGTTCAAAAGGGGAATCTAACAAGCCTTTGGCAATTAAGCCGGCAGGATGTGCCATATCGCAAAATACAAATGCACCTACTTCATCTGCCACTTTCCTGATTCTTGCATAATCCCATTCGCGGCTATAAGCGCTGGCGCCGCAGATAATCATTTTCGGCTTTACTTCTCTTGCTTTTGCCTCGAGCATTTCATAATCAACAAGTCCTTCTTCACGGGTAACTCCATAAAAATGTGGCTGATACAATTTGCCGCTAAAATTTACGGGACTACCATGTGTCAGGTGACCGCCCATGCTGAGATCGAGACCGAGAATAGCATCGCCGGGTTGAAGAACGGCCAGCATTAAAGCTGCATTTGCCTGTGCCCCGCTATGAGGTTGCACATTGGCATATTCGCAGTCGAAAATTTGTTTCAAACGATCAATTGCCAATTGTTCTACCTGGTCAACGATCTCGCATCCGCCGTAATAGCGTCTGCCGGGATAGCCTTCGGCATATTTGTTGGTTAAAACGGTGCCCATTGCCTGTATTACCTGCAGGCTGGTAAAATTTTCAGAAGCAATCAGCTCTATTCCATGTCGCTGACGTTGCAATTCTTTATTAATAAGGTCAAAAATTACGGTATCTTTTTGCATGTGCTGGTTTTAAAAAAAAGCAAAAATAATCTTATTTGGATTATGTAGCTTCCCCACATTTGCACACCCCGGGAGCAGAATGTTGAGAACCAGCATGAATAGCTACGAACAGTTATTGTACGTTTTCTTAGCAGTTAGTTTGTTAACTGTATTACTTCCCACATCATTTTTCAATGCTATACAGGCAGGAAAAACGGTAAGAGTGTATCAAAAGCTGGGTGTCACTTTTATCAATAAATTCACCCAGAACGGACAAGTAATAAATGGACTGATAAGAAAACGATTTCCTCATTACAAGGTTGTTTATAGCCGCAAACGTTCGTTGAACAAATTTTTCAACAGACCTATATGTTTGAAGTTTCACTTCGTTCTGTTTATATTTTTTGTTTGCACAACCGTTTATGCACAATCATAACGAGCTTGCATGAGCATTCGTCCTGTTGGTTACCAACATTCTCTACAATGTATATCCCTGCCTGCTGTAACAATACATCAGAATCAGGTTGGGGTCATCGATAAAGAAACGGTGAAAATGGTCTCAAAGAAAGTGATGAACCGATTGACATAAAACAAACAGGCCCGGCTTTTTTAAGAGCCGGGCCTGCCGATCAGAAATGTATAAAATATTAGAACTGTGCTAATAAAGGTTCGGTGTCTGCATTTTGATAAGTGGCTGTGAAACCAGCTTCTGTTTCATGTATTTCAAACATGATGTTTTCAGATTTCCATTCGAAACTGTCGACCATTTCAGCCTGCGGCATGCCATATTGTTTGATCATATCTTCACGAAACTTTTCTCCGTTTGCTTTGTTGAATACCAGTGCCAATGTTTTAACAACTCCTTTTTCAGATATGACCACAGCGTCGTCCAACTTCGCAGCGCCTGTATTAATGGTGCTCACTTTTACATTATGAGAAGTGACTTCATTACTTAGTTTCGTCTTCTTATTGTTAAGAAAATTGCTCACTGTTTCTACCTGTGTACCAAATTTGAAGTTTTTTGGCTTAATAGATTCTTCAGAAGAATTGCCGGCTGATGGAGCAGAGAATGCTAAGAAAGGCAACATTAAAAAAAGTAGAGTAAGTTTCATGTTTCTGATATTTGAAGTAAAATTAGGCTTACTTACGGGCCGTATAGCTGCCTAAGTGCTTTACAAATACCCCGATCAGACATTTTAGGGTTGCAGAATACAAGTTACCGGTTACCGGTTGCGAGTTATCAGCATGTAATAAAAATTGGAAACGGTTTAATAGTACTGCAAATGTTGAATGGAGCGTCGCAAGAATGTTTAACCGGAGTTTCAAAAGCCGGCTAACAAACTATCTATACTGTCTTACACAATTAGAGAAGCAGGATCTTGGGAGTGATGGAGATTGACTTTACGTTACCTATTCTACAAAGCTGATGGGATAAACATATTTGAGGTATAAAAAGAAGAAGGCGATAGACAAGGTTAATATGATTAATCCGATGACCGCCGTACTGATCTTTATTCCGTCTTTACTAATTTCCATTGTATTAGTAGCAAACACCTCACCGGGAGAAAGGTTACTGATAGTAGATGTTTCAGAAACACTTTTAATATCGGTAAGGGTATTGCCTGCAGTTTTAACCGGGTTAAGCAACCGTTCATTTAGCTTAAATTGCTTGTACGATAAAACCATTCCAAGAATAACAATTACGATCACCATAAAGAAAATGATTATCCCGCTATGGTATTGCCAGTTAAAAGAACGTTGCTGATGCATAAATTTATATTCGTTAGACCTGTTAAGCAGATCGGGAGAATAACCTGTATTGACAGAATCAAGCGCAACAGCCGACATTTCAATACTGTCTTTTAACTGTAATGCTTTTTTAAAAGCATCTGCTGTGCTATTACTGTCCTGCCCGTGCGTAACAACAGTTATTAATAACATTACACACAGCAACCGGATTTTACCGATTATATTTTTTGTCGTAAGCATCTTTTAAAACTTTTATAAAAGCTACCCGGACTGCCAAAAGCTTATCCAGGTTTTGATTGGTACTTCAGTCCTTTCGAGCCGGATGTAATCAGCAAAGTTATATTCGAACATTTGCGGGTCATTACAAACAGTGCGAATACAATTGAGAAAATCAGCCGCATACTTCTTTTTATTGTTTGTATTGCCCTGCACTATTAATCGTGGAAAAGTAAGCCGGAGCACCTGGTTGGGAGCCACAATTTCCAGGGGTTTAATCTTAACGAGTATAATACCATTAGTAAGCAAGCTACTCATGTACGGATAAAAACGCTGCAGCCACGCATCGTTATTTGCTATCTTTATTTCCAGCGGAACGCCTAATTTAAGTGCCCCGCTATCATATGTAGTATTTATAGCTTTGAAAGTAATCGTCATATTTTGCAATGCGCCGCCTATTGTAGTATCAAGCTCTATAGATGTTGATTGCTTTAAGGATAAATTTTTAATCTTACCAAAATCTTTCTGCTCAACATGCTCTAATAACCGGTACAGGTTCAATTCGTATTGAACCAAATCCTTTTCATCCCGGCAACGCCAAAAATCTTCTACAGCCTTGTTATACGAAGCTTCAAGACCCTCAAATTCTGCAATTAGCCGGGCATGATCTTCTCCTACAGCTTTTTGAACATTCACACTCTTTATACTACGCTTTAAGCTATCAAACGACACTTGTGCTGAAGCAGTAATACCAGCAAAAAGCATTATCAAAAGAAGCCTGATCTTACCCATGTAGCAATAATCTTTATTAAGAACAAAAAATGACAACAGCAGCTATTGAAAGTAATGCTTAAAGCGCGAATGTGCTAATTTCTGCCCTTTTATTCATAAAGAATGGCTCATAGTCATCTATCGTCTGAATTAGAACTTTTAGGATTTGTGGATTGGAAGATGTTGTTATAAGTTTCAGCTCCGTATTCATTCCGTTATCTTTTAATCATTAGAACAGACAAGTACACAGCGGATATCCTATCCTCTTTAAATCCTACAAATCATAATTCCGACAATTTTGGTACAAGCTGAAGCAACTCCGATTGATCATCGTTGCGTCGCATTCCGTTCATCCGCAGAATAAATATTGGGCTTTTTTTATGATTGATCTATTACGTGATCCTTCTTGCGAAGCGTCTCTCCTGCACCGCCTTCAAACAACACGTTATGTGGCACAACTACTGCTGTCATGCCGCCAGCTTAAGCATCAATCGAATGTGCTGAACGAAGTTCAGTTGCTTGTTGCTCGTGGTTGCCCAGAAGTCTTGACGGTTATAGGTAAGGTCTTCTTTTTCCTGTTCGCCTTCTTCGTTGGTAAAGGTTTAACTGCTCTTTTTGCCAAAGGATGAATTGGCTAATACATAATCGTAATAAACACCCGGAGGAGCAATCAATGCATATGCCGGAGATATATTATTATCGCTGTCAATATCGCCAATGTTGTGCAGGAACAGGTTCATCAGCGCAAGCCTTCTTGTGCTGGCAACTATCTCGTTACCAATAAAAGATATTTAACTTAAGGAACTTCTTTTGTTCCCTGTCTAAGCGAACACCGACTATTCTAACTCAACCTTACAACAGTTTATCAGGCGTAAAAGGCAAATTTCTCAACCTTTTTCCGGTAGCATTAAATACCGCATTTGCTATAGCAGCGGCAACGCCGGTAGTACCGATTTCTCCAATGCCGCGTGCACCAATGGGTGATATATGCGGATCTGGTTTGCCGATAAAATGTACGTCAATATTAGGTACGTCGAGGTTTACGGGTACATGATATTCCGCCAGTGACCTGTGAATTGGATTGCCGTATCTTTTGTCATAAGCGGTCTCTTCCATTAAAGCAGCGCCAATGCCATACACGATACCGCCGATTATTTGTGAACGAGCCGTTTTTTCATTCATAACACGACCGACATCCTGTACACTTAAAAACCGTTTTACCCTGATGGTTCCCAGGTCAGCATCTACCCAAACCTCTGCAAAATGTGCCCCAAACGAGTGAAAGGAATACATTTCTTCATTGCGGTTCTCGCTATCCGGTATTTGTGCCGGCATGCAAGGCGCCTCGCTGGTACCCTTGTTGCTCGCCGGCTTAGCCGAGATACAGGCCTCCATCATCGTCTTATTGTTTCTGCGTAAAATATCGGTGTAACTATCCCCTTTTGCCGGACTGCCTGCAACGAAAAACCTGCCTTTTTCAAAAGAAATATCTTCCGCCTTTCGGCCCTTTAAAGGCGACTTAGGGTCGGCAAGCGCCAACTGAAGCATGTCATTCCGCAACATTTTCGCCGCACTCAATACCGCAGGGTTTACACTTGCCGTTGTTTGAGAACCTCCACTAACTGGTGCAGGCGGAAGGGTTGAATCTCCCAGCTTTACCGTAACCTGTTGCATCGGAACGCCCAAGGCAGCAGACGCAGTTTGAGCAAGAATGGTATAGGTACCGGTACCAATATCCTGTGTAGCACTTGATACGGTCACCTTTCCATTCGATTGTATTTGTATCCTCGCCGAAGCAGCACTCCTGTTAGCCGGGTAGGTAGGAGTTGCCATTCCATATCCAATAAGGTAATTTCCCTTCCGGTTTTGGCCTGGTTGCATCATTCGTTTCGACCAGCCAAATTTTTCCGCGCCTATCCTATAACAGTCCAACAAATTTTTGCCTGAAAAAGGATGTTTCTTCAAAGGGTCCACGGTCGCATCATTCAATATTCTAAAAGCAATCGGGTCCATATTGGCAGCAAAAGCCATTTCGTCGATAGCGGATTCCAGAGCAAATGTTCCCGGTGTTTCCCCCGGCGCTCTCATGTAGGTTGGGGTACCAATATTCAGTTTAGCTACTTTGTACGTAATCTCCCTGACCGGAGCGTTATACATCACCTTGGTTTGCTTACCGGAAGGCTCAAAAAATTCGGAAAGATTACCGTATGTATCCGTGTGATGTCGGATGGCGGTAAGTGATCCTGCATTATCTGTCGCTAAAGCCACCGATTGCATGGTCTCCGGTCTTCTGCCTACATTGGTAACCATCATTTGCCTGGTGATTGCAATCTTCACCGGTTGATTTACGACTTTAGCACCCATCGCTGAAAGAATCACGTGTCCCCAAACTCCGCCCTTTGATCCAAAACCGCCTCCTATAAACAATGAAATCAGGTGCACATTTTCCTTTTTCAAGCCAAATAAATAAGCCATAACACTGCTGGCACCTACCACGCCCTGGGTAGCGTCGTAAATTGTAAGCTGGTCGCTTCCCTCCCAAATCGATATGGTAGCATGCGGCTCCATTGGGTGATGATTTTCGGTAGGAGTGCCATACACCTGGTCGGTTTTCAACACTGCGTTTTTAATAATGTCATCCGTTGCGCCGGGGTTTATCTGTACATTTTCACCCTTCGACTTTTGTGGCTTTTCAGCACCAGGCAAGGCTTCCACCAAGTCAAGCTTTGGCTTATCTGCATCATATTTCACTTTTACCATTCCTGCCGCTGCACGTGCCTGCTCATACGTTTTGGCTACCACCAGCGCAATGTATTGACCATAATAATGCACCTTATTATCCTGCAGCGGTACCAGTTGCTCTCCCAGGTTACCGGCGGTTTCTTTAGATTGATCGGTATCTATTTCTTTTAGGCGCGGTGCATTTTCATGCGTTAAAACAGCTAACACACCAGGGCTTTGCATGGCAGCAGTTGTATCAATAGACGCAATAGAACCTTTTGCAATGGTTGCCCGTACCGGCATTCCATATACCACGCCCGGCACGTTAAATTCTGCAGCGTACTTTGCTTTTCCTGTCACTTTCAATACCCCGTCCACACGGTTTATTGGGTTGCCAATCATTGCCATAGTTTGGTCCTTTTTAAAATGATTTTTCAAATACACATCACCCTTTCACCTAATTCAACCTGATAGGTTTCATCAACTATCTTTTTCTTGATACCAGCTAATCTTTTCATAGCGTCATCGTTGCGTCGCAATCACTTCATCTGTACATCTTTTGGCAACTTTAGCTTCATTCACACAGTCGCCTTCTTCACTTCTAACTGTTTTGTTATCAAGATTTATCAATTTCATTCATTGCCTGTGTCAAAGCCCTCACAATTGCCCTACGTCCCAGTTCTACTTTAAACTGGTTGTGTTCCAATGGCTTTGCAAATGCCATTTCTGCATTAGCTGCTGCAGTGAAATTCTTTACGGATGCAGCTTTGCCTCGCAAAGATTTTTCAGCTTCTAAAGCACGCCAGGGTTTATGTGCTACTCCACCCATCGCTATCCGCACCTCGCTGATTGTATTGTTTCGAACTTCTAAACCCGCTGCCACTGAAACCAGCGCAAATGCATAGCTCGCCCTGTCGCGGACTTTAAGATAATAGGACTTATTTGCGAAATCATTTGGTGGAATTTCGAGTGCCACAATCAGGTCGCCATGCTCTAAAACATTGTCTTTTTGCGGCATGTCGCCCGGTAATC
>Ga0160473_101391_pt1 | contig 12045 bp, 9 predicted proteins | sample HID1975I_E11MG_FD_108217 | JGI IMG/M metagenome (GOLD analysis project Ga0160473, IMG submission 108217) | Enriched soil microbial communities from UW Madison campus, WI, USA - HID1975I_E11 MG | ecosystem: Environmental > Terrestrial > Soil > Unclassified | place: USA: Madison, Wisconsin... | reverse complement strand
CCGCGCAGGGTCTTGTGGGTGGTGGTGGTGACCACGTCGGCGAACGGGATCGGGTTCGGGTACAGGCCTGCGGCAACCAAGCCGGCAACGTGGGCCATGTCGACGAACAGCAGCGCACCGACCTTGTCGGCGATGGCGCGGAAGCGTGGGAAGTCGAGGGTCTTGGAGTAGGCCGAGAAGCCGGCGACGATCATTTTCGGCTTGTGCTCGACCGCCAGGCGCTCGACTTCGTCGTAATCGATCAGGCCGGTCTTGGTGTCGATGCCGTATTGAACCGCGTTGTACAGCTTGCCCGAGGACGACACTTTGGCGCCGTGGGTCAGGTGGCCGCCGTGGGCCAGGCTCATGCCCAGGATGGTGTCACCGGCCTGCAGCAGGGCCAGGTACACCGCGCCATTGGCGGAAGAGCCGGAGTGCGGCTGGACGTTGGCGTAGTCAGCACCGAACAGCTGCTTGGCGCGCTCGATGGCCAGTGCCTCGACCTTGTCCACGTGCTCGCAGCCACCGTAGTAGCGCTTGCCTGGGTAGCCTTCGGCGTATTTGTTGGTCAGGCCGCTGCCTTGGGCCTGCATGACGCGCTGGCTGGTGTAGTTCTCCGAGGCGATCAGCTCGATGTGATCTTCCTGGCGCTGTTCTTCGGCATTCATCGCCGCCAGCAGTGCGTCGTCGTAACCCTGGATCTGGTCTTGCTTGCTGAACATCTTGTTGTCTCCCGGCAGCGATCGTTTCTTGTCTGTAGAGCACTGTGGCCCTTTGTGGCGATGGTATGACTGGCCGGGGTGGGTCAGATGCCTGCGCACGCCTTGCAATGGCGCGTTTACGACATTCGCTTTTGTGTTGTGCATGCCGGCCTCTTCGCGGGGCAAGCCCGCTCCCACAATGGCCGCGTACGCAGGGCCATTGGGGGAGCGGGCTTGCCCCGCGAAGAGGCCCGTTCAGACAACCCTGAAATCAGCTTATGTCTGGGTTGTATAGGCAACTGCTGAATCGATGGTTTAGAGTGCTGTTCTGCGTCGTTCACAGGACCGTGTCATGACAGATAAGAGCCAACAATTCGCCAGCGACAACTATTCCGGCATCTGCCCCGAAGCCTGGGCCGCCATGGCCAAGGCCAACATGGGCCACGAACGCGCCTATGGCGACGACCAGTGGACCGAGCGTGCCTCGGAATACTTCCGCAAGCTGTTCGAAACTGACTGCGAGGTGTTCTTCGCCTTCAACGGCACTGCAGCCAACTCCCTGGCCCTGGCCTCGCTGTGCCAGAGCTACCACAGCGTGATCTGCTCCGAGACCGCCCACGTAGAAACCGACGAATGCGGCGCGCCAGAGTTTTTCTCCAACGGCTCCAAGCTGCTCACCGCGCCCAGCGTCAACGGCAAGCTGACGCCTGAGTCAATCCGAGAAGTGGCGTTGAAGCGCCAGGACATCCACTACCCCAAGCCACGTGTGGTAACACTCACCCAGGCCACCGAAGTGGGCACCGTGTACCGCCCCGACGAGCTCAAGGCGATCAGCGCCACCTGCAAGGAACTGGGCCTTAACCTGCACATGGACGGCGCGCGCTTCACCAATGCCTGCGCGTTCCTCGGTTGCAGCCCGGCGGAGCTGACCTGGAAGGCCGGCGTCGATGTACTGTGTTTTGGCGGTACCAAGAACGGCATGGCGGTGGGCGAGGCGATCCTGTTCTTCAATCGCCAGCTGGCCGAAGACTTCGACTACCGCTGCAAGCAGGCCGGGCAGTTGGCGTCGAAGATGCGCTTCTTGTCTGCGCCCTGGGTCGGGCTGTTGGAAGATGGCGCCTGGCTGCGCCACGGCACGCACGCCAACCACTGCGCGCAGCTGTTGGCGTCGCTGGTGAGCGACCTGCCGGGGGTGGAGCTGATGTTCCCGGTGGAGGCCAACGGGGTGTTTCTGCAGATGCCAGAGCACGCGATTGAAGCGCTGCGGGGCAAGGGCTGGCGGTTCTATACCTTTATTGGCAGTGGCGGGGCCCGGTTCATGTGCTCCTGGGATACTGAAGAAGATCGGGTGCGTGAGCTGGCGGCGGATATCCGCGCGATCATCACTGCCTGATAGATCGCATTCGCGGGGCAAGCCCGCTCCCACAGGTCCTGCACAGTTTCAGCATCTGTGAGGACCCTGTGGGAGCGGGCTTGCCCCGCGAATGCGATGGCAGCAGCTCCAACAATCTAAAGCTTGAACCCACCCATCTGCCGCGCCAAATCATCAGCCAACCCACGCAACGCCTGGCACTCCGCCCGGCACCCCTGCACCTCCGCCGCCGTCTCCCTGGCCAGGTCGGAAATCCCCTGTACCGTCCGGTTGATCTCCTCCGTCACCGCTGACTGCTCTTCAGTCGCTGTCGCCACCTGATGGTTCATGTCGCTGATGTGCTCGACCTTGTCGGTAATCGCCCCCAGCGAGGCACCGGTACGTTGGCTCGACTCAACGCCGCTACCCGTCGCCTGCTGCCCTGCCTGCATCGACGTCACCGCCGAGCCTGCGCCCTGCTTCAAGCGCTGGATCATCTGCTGCACTTCATCGGTAGACAGCTGCGTACGCCGCGCCAGGGTACGCACCTCATCGGCGACTACGGCAAAACCACGCCCCATCTCCCCTGCCCGCGCAGCTTCGATGGCCGCATTGAGCGCCAAGAGGTTGGTTTGTTCGGAAATACTACGGATCACCGCCAATACTTCATCGATCGAGGCGACTTCGTCGGCCAACTGTGCGACCGCATCCGCCGCCTTGCCGATGTCGCCGGACATGCCTTCAATACCCTGGATCGAGCGCCGCACCACGTCACGCGCCTGCAAGGCTTCGTCGCGCGCCGATTGTGACGCTTCAGCGGCATTGCCGGCATTGCGGGCGATGTCCTGCACGGTCAGGCCCATCTCATGCACGGCTGTGGCGACCATTTCGGTCATTTCCTGTTGGCGACCGGAGCGCTCGGCCGTGTTGTCCACCACCTGCGTCACCTGTTCGACGGCCAGGTGCAAGCGTTCAGTCGTGCGCAGCACCTCGCCGATCAACCCCCGTTGGCTGTCGAGGAAGCGGTTGAAGCCACGGGCCAGATCCCCCAGTTCGTCCTGGCGCGAATCATCCAGGCGGTGGCTGAGGTCTCCCGCGCCGCTGCCGATCTGCACCAGTGCGGCCGTGACGCGGCGGATCGGCCGTACCAAGCCGCGCGCCAGCAACACCACCAGCAGCAACGACAACAGCGCCACGCCGCCACCGATCAAGGTGGTCAGCCAGACCGCCTGATGCATCTGCGCGTAGATCTCGGCCTCAGGCACTTCGGCGACCAAGGTCCAGTTCAGGTCGCGCAGTGGCAAGCCTAACGCCAGGTAGCTTTCGCCATCCCGCTGGAAGCGGCTGGTACGCAGGCCCTGGTCGCCACTCATTACTGCTTTCGCGGCCTGTGCGTCTAGCTGGTCGACAAGCTGGCGCTTGCCGCTGAAGGCGCTGTCCGGGTGCACCTGGATCAGCCCATCGTTGCGTACCAAAAATACTTTGCCGTGCTCGCCAAAGCTGAAATCGTGGATCAGCTTCGACAACTCGGTCATGCGCAGGCCCATACCCGCCACGCCGACCAGCTTGCCGTCTTTTTCCACGCGATAGTCGATGAACAGCGCCAACTCGCCTGTGGCACCGTCGATGTCGATATTGATCAGGCGCTCGGCGCCGCTGTCGATATAGCCGTAGAACCACGTGTCCTTCGGATTGGCCCGGCTCAGTGTGCGGTCCAGCCCCTTCTCGTTGTAGTAGTGGCCGGTTTCGGTGGAGGCGAACAGGGTGGTAAAGGCTTTGTTGCGCTGCTTGGCAGCCTCAAGGTATTCGATAAAGCGTGAGGTTTGAGCGGGGTCCTCGCCCTCGGCAAGCCAATCACGCAGCAGGGTATTGCCGGCTATGTCGGCGGCCGCCACCAGCGGCTGGCCGAGCATGCGCTCGATATCGTTGCGGATTGCCTCGACACTGGCTGGCAGCGCTGTGTCGACCAGGTAGCGTTCGGTCAGGCGGTTGAGCGCCACCGTGAAGATGATCACCACCACCAGGATGCTCGCCAGCAGGGCTGCGCCCATGCTTGCGATCAATTGCCACTGGATACTCTGCCGCCAGATACGCATGCCCGTACTCCCCGCCAATTATTGTTTTGGGGGAAGTGTATACACTTGAGTATCCAGTTATTCCAGTGATCTGGGACATTGTAGGAGCAGCCTTGTGCTGCGAAGAGGCCGGTGACAGCAGCGGAAATCCCTGCGTTTTCACCGGCCTCTTCGCAGCACAAGGCTGCTCCTACAAGGGATCGCGGAGTGCTTTATTGTTCGGCGATAGTCCGAACGATCGCGTCCACCGTGGCGTCGATCTGCGCCTGGGTACGCGCCAGCGTCTGCTGATGCTCTTTTTGCAGCTCAACCTGCTTGGAACACAGGTTCAGGGCCGCCAGCACCAGCAGCTTGTCACCGATCAGGGTCGGGTACGAACGCTTGGTCTCGGCCAGGGCGGTGTTCAGCATCCGCACCGCCTGCGCCAGGGTTTCTTCCTGGCCTTCGGGCGCCTTGATCGAATAGTCGCTGCCGAGGATCGACACGACATTGACCGGCTGCGCTTGCAGACTCATGCGTTGACGACACCCGCATTGGCGCGGTCAACCAGCGCCTGGATGCGCGCGGCGGTGGCGCCGTTCTTCTCTTCCTGCTCCATCAGCGACAGCTGCAGGGTCTCGTTTTCTTCCTTGGCCTGTGCCAATTGCTGACCCAGGGTAGTGTTCTGCTCGGTGAGTTGAGCGTTTTTCTGCATCAGGTCGCTGACCAGTTGCTCGATTTGATTCAGGGAGGCTTCCAGCATGGGGTCTATCTCAGGTTGTTGCAAAGGCCGCACACGATAAAGAAAAGCGTGAGTCCTCGCCATTAAATATCGGATTCTTAAGGTTTCTAACCCGCAGATTGACAGGGTAAGCGCCCGCTTGTTCCGACCTGGATCAACCGCCGGTCAGGAAAAGGTTAGCGCGCTCACAATTTTCACCGGTCTCGCTCAAGACTGACCAGTCACGACCGATAGCCAGGCAAGTCATATTTCGTCGCCATCCCCTGCGACCTCTTCCCCTTGCCTGGATTACGCCCCTCATGTCCCTACGCAACATGAATATCGCCCCGCGCGCGCTGCTCGGCTTCGCGCTGATCGGCCTGTTGATGCTCGGCCTCGGCATCTTCTCGCTGATGCAGATGGGCAACATCCGCCAGGCCGGCGTTGCCATCGAAAGCATCAGCGTGCCCAGCATCAAGACGCTGGACGAACTTACTGCGCTGAACCTGCGCATGCGCACCCTTTCCTATCGCCTGCTGCTCAACCGCGACCCAGAGACGCAGCGCGACACCCTCAACCTGCTGGACCAACGCAACACCCAGATCGACCAGGCGCGCCGTGCCTACGTGCCCATGATCAGCGCACGCGACGAGCAAGCGGCTTACGATCAATACAGCCAACTGCTCAATCAGTACCGCCAGCTGGAGGCGCGCATGCGCAGCCTGAGCCAGGCAGGCCGCACCGACGAATTGCGCGACCTGCTCAACCGCGACCTGCTGGCCAACTCCGAGCAGATCAACAAGGTCATGGACACCTTGGTGCGCATCAACACCGACCAGACCCGCGCCACCAATGAAACGGCTGCCAGCCAGTACGCCTCTGCCTTCGCCCTGGTGATTGGCCTGTTGATCGCAGCCACGGTGCTGACCCTGCTGTGCGCCTTCCTGCTGACCCGCAGTATCGTCAAACCGATTGAAGAGGCGCTCAAATGCGCCGAGCAGGTGGCCGACGGCGACCTCACCCACGTCATCCGTGCCGAAGGCACCGACGAAGCCGCACGCCTGCTACGCGCCATGGCCCGCATGCAGGAGAAACTGCGCGACACCCTGCAATTGATTGCCGGTTCGGCGACCCAACTGGCCTCGGCGGCGGAAGAGCTCAACAGCGTCACTGACGAAAGCGCCCGTGGCTTGCAGCAACAGAACAACGAAATCGAGCAGGCCGCCACTGCGGTCACCGAGATGACCAGTGCCGTGGAAGAAGTGGCGCGCAATGCGGTCAGCACCTCGGAGGCCTCTGGTGAAGCCAGCCGTTCGGCCGGCGACGGGCGCGACCTGGTACTGGAAACCGTCGGCGCCATCGAGCGCATGAGCGGTGATGTGCAGGCCACTGCCACGCTGATCACTCACCTGGCCGAACAGTCGCGCGACATCGGCAAAGTGCTGGATGTGATTCGCGGCCTGGCCGACCAGACCAACCTGCTGGCGCTCAATGCCGCGATCGAAGCGGCCCGTGCCGGTGAGGCAGGCCGCGGCTTTGCCGTGGTGGCGGATGAAGTGCGGGCATTGGCCCATCGTACCCAGCAGTCGACCAGCGAAATCGAGCGGATGATCGGCAGTATCCAGGGCGGGACCGAAGAGGCGGTGGAGTCGATGCGCACCAGCACCGAACGTGCCGCGTCGACCTTGAATATCGCCCGGGGTGCGGGCATGGCGCTGGATACCATTGCGGGTGCGGTGGCGCAGATCAACGAGCGTAACCTAGTGATTGCCAGCGCGGCGGAAGAGCAGGCCCAGGTGGCCCGCGAGGTGGACCGCAACCTGGTGAATATCAATGACCTGTCGGTGCAGAGCGCGACCGGGGCGCATCAGACCAGCGCGGCGAGTGCCGAGTTGTCGCGGTTGGCGGTGGATTTGAATGGGCTGGTAGCGCGCTTCCGTACCTGACCTGCGGCCCCTTTCGCGGGGCAAGCCCGCTCCCACAGGTTATGCGCAAGCCTGAAGTACTCGGTGAACCTGTGGGAGCGGGCTTGCCCCGCGAAAGGGCCGGCACTGCCCTCCCTCCAACATCCAGCAACCATTTCCAGTCTCAGGCCACTACCCGCTAACCTAGTGTTTCACCTGAATCTTATTTCAGGGAGCATCACATGGACCGTGCCCAATCCCACCTACTGCGCCGTGGCCGTTTTTCTCAGCCGGGCGGGATATACCTGCTGACAACGGTCACTCTTGAACGCAAGCGGATCTTCACTCAACTGCAGTTTGCCCGAGGCGTGATCCAGCAACTGAGACAGGCCGAGCTCGATGGGCATTGCCAATCCTTGGCCTGGGTAGTAATGCCTGACCATGTGCATTGGCTGATCGAATTGCGAAGTGGCACGTTGTGCTGCCTGATGCGCAGGTTCAAGTCGCGCAGCAGTCATGCGCTTTATCAGCGCGGTATGCGGCGCGATAAGATATGGCAGCCGGGCTATCAGGACCGGGCTTTGCGCCGGGAGGAGAGTGTGCTGCAAATGGCGAGGTACATCGTTGCCAACCCCATAAGAGCAGGGCTTGTAGACCGTGCTGGCGATTATCCACATTGGGATGCTGTGTGGATCTGATGGCCCCTTCGCGGGGCAAGCCCGCTCCCACAAAATCACCGTAACCCTCAAGCCTGCGGTGAACCTGTGGGAGCGGCCTTGCCGAGGCGTCGGACCGGCCGCGAATGGGCCGCAAAGCGGCCCCTTGGATCTCCCACAAGTCCCCGCAACCCTCAAGCCTGCGGTGAACCTGTGGGAGCGGCCTTGTGCCGCGAATGGGCCGCAGAGCGGCCCCTTTGGATCTCCCATAAGTCCCCGCAACCTTCAAGCCTGCAGTGAACCTGTGGGAGCGGCCTTGCCGACGCGTCGGACCGGCCGCGAATGGGCCGCAAAGCGGCCCCAAAATCTGCAGATCAGTAATCGATCCGCACATCCCCTTTCGGCACACTGCAGCACGACAGGATGTACCCCTCGGCCTCGTCTTCCTCGGTAATGCCGCCGTTGTGCTCCATCTCCACCTCGCCACCCAGCTTGAGCACCTTGCATGTCCCGCAAATGCCCATGCCGCAAGCCTTGGGGATCATCAGCCCAACTTTCGCCGCCGCCGCATGCACGGTCTCGCCCGGGGCGATGCGGATGCTCTTCTCACTGCCAATGAACTCCACCAGGTTGAGGTCCGAAACATCCACTTCCGGTGCATCCGCGGCCTGCTCGGCATGCTCCACGGCATCGGCCTTGGCTTCTGCGGGCGTCGCGCCGAACGATTCTTCGTGGTAGTTCTTCATGTCGAAGCCGACGGCTTCCAGCATGCGTTTGACCGCGGTCATGTACGGCGTCGGGCCGCAACAGAACACCGTGCGTTCCATGTAGTCGGGCGCGATCAGTTCCATCAGGCGCTGGTTCAGGTACCCGCGGTAACCCGCCCACGGCTCGCCCAGCCCGTGCTTCTCGCAAATGATGTGCAGGCTGAAGTTGGGGATGCGCGAGGCCATCTGTTCCAGCTCGCGGTGGAAGATGATGTCTTTCGGCGAACGGGCGCTGTGCACGAACACCATGTCGACATTGGCGTTGGTGTCGTAGAACCAACGCGCCATCGACATCACCGGGGTAATACCGACACCGCCCGAGAGGTACAGCACCTTGCCCGACGGGAAGTCGATGGCGTTGAACAACCCCACCGGCCCGTGCACGGGCAGTTCGGCGCCTTCGTGCATGGTGTCGTGCAGGTAGTTGGAGACATGCCCGCCCGGCACACGCTTGACGGTGATCGAGAAGCTGTAAGGCACCGACGGCGAACTGGAGATGGTGTAGGAGCGCATCACCGGCTTGCCTTCGATCTCAAGCTCCAGGGTGACGAACTGCCCTGGCTTGAAGAAGAACATGATCGGTTGATCGGCCATGAAGCAGAAGGTGCGCACGTCCCAGGTCTCCTGGATGACCTTGACGCAGCGCACGATGTGGCGGCCGTTGGCCCAGGTCTGGGTGGTGACCGGATTGAGGAAGGTATCGGACATGTTCATCTCCAGCAGCCGACTATTGGCCTTTTTATGGCGTCGATAATGCGCAAGCTGAAGGCGACGTACATTCCTGCCTGCGACATCGGCGTACTTATCGCGACCAGCCCCATGCTACAAGGGCTGTGGCGTCGTTATTCAAATCGGCCATGTCGCCCATGGATACGGTTCACGACGCCTTCGGACGCACACTCCACGGCAAAAGAACCTGCTGTTTTTTTAACGACAGCCTTGCGGCACCACAACAATGATTAGCCACCTTTTGCCGGCCGCACACGGCCCCGAGGACCACACGATGGACGTCACCGCAACCCTGAGCCTGGGCGATCCACTGGAAGCAGCACGCAAGGCCACCGCCGAGATGCTGCAAACCCGCGAGCGCACCTACTCGCTGCCCCAGCCTTTCTACACCGACGAGCGTCTGTTCCAGATCGACATGCAGGAGATCTTCCACAAAGAGTGGCTGATCGCCGGCATGACTTGCGAGATTCCGGCCAAAGGCAACTTCATCACCCTGCAGATCGGCAAGAACCCGATCATCGTCATCCGTGGCGCCGAAGGTAAGGTGCATGCCTTCCACAACGTCTGCCGCCACCGCGGCTCGCGCCTGTGCACCAGCGACAAGGGCAAGGTGGCCAAGCTGGTCTGCCATTACCACCAGTGGACCTACGAGCTGGACGGCCGCCTACTGTTCGCCGGCACCGAAATGGGCGCCGACTTCGACATGAAGGAATACGGCCTCAAGCCTGTAAACGTGAAGGTCGCGGGGGGTTACATCTTCATCAGCCTGGCGGAAAACCCGCCAGCCATCGACGAGTTCCTGGCCACTTTGGACCATTACATGGAACCGTACGACATGGAGAACACCAAGATCGCGGTGCAGACCCAGTTGCTAGAGAAGGCCAACTGGAAGCTGGTACTGGAAAACAACCGCGAGTGCTACCACTGCAGCGGCTCGCACCCCGAGCTGCTGAAGACCCTGCTTGAATGGGACGACACCAACGACCCGCGTGCCAGCCAGGAATTCAAGGACCACGTGGCCGCCTCTGCCGCTGCCTGGGACGCCGAGAAAATCCCGTACCTGCACAAGAGCCACGGCCTGCGTAACCGCATCGTGCGCATGCCGCTGCTCAAGGGCACCGTGTCGATGACCATGGACGGCAAGCAGGCCTGCCAGAAGCTGATGGGCCGCATCAAGAACCCGGACCTCGGCTCGATGCGCATCCTGCACCTGCCGCACTCGTGGAACCACTGCATGGGCGATCACATGATCGTCTTCACCGTGTGGCCGATCAGCGCTCAGGAGACCTTGGTCACCACCAAGTGGCTGGTGCACAAGGATGCGGTTGAAGGCGTCGACTACGATCCTGCGCAGATGCGCAAGGTGTGGGATGCCACCAACGACCAGGACCGCCGTCTGGCGGAAGAGAACCAGCGCGGGATCAACTCCACGGCTTATCAACCAGGGCCGTACTCGAAGACCTATGAGTTTGGTGTGGTGAACTTCATCGACTGGTACAGCCAGCGGGTGCTGGAGAACCTGGGGGCGGAGCCGGCGCCGTACCTGAAGGAAGTGCAGGCGCAGTAAATTGATACCAGCCCGGGTGGCAGCAGATGCGGCTGCCTGGGCGACCGTCGCGACGTTCGCCGCAGAAGGCCAGCGCACGGCCACCTGAACGACGTGAGTCTGCATAGGGTGAACAAGCCCCGTTCAAGTGCTCATGCTCAGGCATTGACGATACTCACAACTCGTTATGCTGATTGAACGTCCCCTGCATCCTAACCTCGTTGTTCTTCTCGCCCGCGATCCACCATTTGAATCTCCGATGCATATCACGCGCGGCATTCCCTACTGCACTGGCTACGCTTGCAATCCCGCGTGCCACTGACCGCGCTGCGCCAACAATTAGATCGGCGTTTGTAGACTCATAGACGCCCCGCGCCAGAGCTTGGCCAGGTCTGCGCCCTTCGGCTCTAGACTGATTCACCCAGCGAATCGCTGCCCTACCTTCGTAGACCAGAGTTGCCGAAGCTACGAGCACACCAGACACTAGGTTCGCGGTGGTAGCGTGTTGATTGAACGTCGCTGCACGAGAGGGGTCGATCATTGCGCGTGTCGTGTAGTAACGCGCGACCAGCCCAGCACTGCCACCTGCAGTCAATGCACTTGCTATGGCGCGATCAGTTGAGGCCTGCAAGCGGGTGAAGGCTTGAGCTGGAGGACTGGCATGGCGGCTGGCACTGAAGCTGACTGCTGCGGCGATCGTTGTCGCGTTGCCAATCCCGAAGATTGCTTGCACCAACCAGTCCAGCGGACCTCTCCCTGACGGATCACTACGATTGACAGGATCACCGGCGCAATATGCATAGGCATTGAACCCGCCTAGGTCGAACGGGCTCAGCGTATCCGGACTCAGGAAACGCAGCAGGCCAGGACTGTATGACCTGTAGCCATTGCCGAGTAAGTAGCATCCGGAAGTTGAGTCATGACGTTCGCCTGCAAAGGCGGTGATCGGCCCAGCACCGAGTAGAGCGTACCCATATGGCGTGTAAGCCCTCATTTTCGAGCTTGCGCCTGACCCCATCAAGGCAGATCGCTGCATATCCGTCATCAACAACTGGGCACGATTCATAGGTCGACTCACGTTTCGACAGGCGTGACGACGACTTTAATACCGGCGGGTACTCTCAGAAACTGTCAAAAATGCCAGGTCAAACTGTTCCAAGGCGCTTCTGCACTTTCCAACACCTTATTCACAGGTTCACCCACAGTGACGCCGTGCAGAAGCTCGCTCTGCCAAGTAAAACTGTGGATAACGCTCAAGAACTTCTCTGTATGGCACTTATGCTCAATTTTTGATCAACCCAGCGTAAGCCCCGAGTTCCGCGCCTTGTAGCGAAGCGCAAACACTTTATCCACACCTTGGCGAACAGATTTCGTGGGTAAAATTCCTGCCCTGAATTGACCTTCCGGCATTCAACGTGGCCACTGAACCGGCCCTGTAGGAGCAGCCTTGTGCTGCGAAGAGGCCGGTGACAGCAGCGAAGATTCACTGTGCATTTACCGGCCTCTTCGCAGCGCAAGGCTGCTCCTTGTATGTTGTGCCTGGCCTGGCGAGAGAGGTTATTCTCGTCAGGTTCAAGAAGCACTTCCGGGGAGGCCGATTGCTCCTGAAGGCAGGGATTGCCCCTGACCTTGTATGT
>Ga0160473_101390_pt1 | contig 12045 bp, 8 predicted proteins | sample HID1975I_E11MG_FD_108217 | JGI IMG/M metagenome (GOLD analysis project Ga0160473, IMG submission 108217) | Enriched soil microbial communities from UW Madison campus, WI, USA - HID1975I_E11 MG | ecosystem: Environmental > Terrestrial > Soil > Unclassified | place: USA: Madison, Wisconsin... | reverse complement strand
CTGTTTATATTATTAGGATGCGAAGTTACCATCTTGCCTTTAGTGCTATGAAATGGCTGGTCTTCGACAACCGGTACTGATTGCGCAATTAACTTATTGATGTCTCTGAGATAAACACGCTCTTCGGCATCGCAAAACGATAAGGCAATGCCACTCAATCCGGCACGGCCTGTACGGCCAATGCGGTGAACGTAGGTTTCTGCAATGTTTGGCAATTCGAAATTGATAACGTGCGACAGTTCATTTACATCAATACCTCTTGAGGCAATATCAGTGGCCACCAAAACCCGTAATTCGCCGGTTTTGAACATGCTAAGAGCACGTTGCCTGGCGTTCTGCGACTTGTTGCCATGAATAGCTTCGGCCTCAATATCGGCACGGTTTAGAAATTTGGCAACTTTATCTGCTCCGTGTTTTGTACGGGTAAATATGAGCGCTCTTTCAATAGTGCTGTCTTTTAATAAATGCAGCAATAAAGCCGGTTTGTTTTCTTTTTCTACAAAGTAAACGCCTTGCTCCACTTTTTCGGCCGTAGAAGATACAGGTGTAACCTCTACTCTTACCGGGTTATCTAAAATGGTGTCGGCCAGTACAGCAATTTCACGCGGCATAGTTGCCGAGAAAAATAACGTCTGTCTTTTAGAAGGCAGTTTGGCAATCACTTTCTTTACATCGTGAATGAAACCCATGTCGAGCATACGATCTGCTTCATCTAACACAAACATATTGATGTGTTGCAGGTTAATATAACGTTGATCTACCAGGTCAAGTAAACGGCCCGGAGTGGCAATCAGTATATCAATGCCGTGTCTTAACGCATTTACCTGCGGTACCTGTGATACGCCGCCAAAAACTACCAGGTGATTTAAACCGGTGTGTTCGCCATAAGCCATAAAGCTTTCGCCGATTTGGATGGCCAGTTCACGTGTAGGTGTAAGTATCAGAGCTTTTATTTGCTTTGGTCCTCTTTGTGCAGCTTTTTGCTGATGCAATATTTGTAAGATGGGAATAGCGAAGGCCGCTGTTTTACCGGTTCCGGTTTGGGCGCAACCCAATAAGTCTTTACCTTCTAATAAAACAGGTATTGCTTGTTCCTGTATAGGTGTAGGATTGGTATATCCTTCTGTTTTGAGCGCTTTTAAAATGGGCTCAATTAAATTCAAATTTTCGAATAACAATTCAATAAAATTTATATCAATAAAATGACAACCTTCCAAAACGTATGTGAAGATTGATTAGATATTCTGCTCATTAAATGACCAGATGAAGCTTTAAAGGAGAAGGAAGATTATCGGGTCTGCTTAGAGAGAGTATATGAATGGTGCAAAAGTAGGTGAATAATACTAAATGAATTGGTAAAAGTTGAAGTTTAGACAACGGACGACCGATGACAGACTATTGAGGCGACGATGGACACTGTCAACTCCGGGTTTTCTTAAAGCCGATATAATATTTCGTTTAATGCGTGTTATTCGCTTTTTATTGCAAGCCGTGCTGTTTGTTTTATCGTTACTTAGAGTATAAATTTTTATACATACACATGAACAGAATATTCATTTTTGTGGCGGCATGTTTCATTCTTTTTACAACTGCATGTAAAAAAGATCTGCAGGATCAAGGTTCTTCTCCTGAAACATTTTCTTCTTCACAGGCTGATCTTCTAAAGGATTCGGTGTACCTCTATTCTAAAGAGATCTATTTGTGGCAGGACGTAATTCCTTCGTATCAGAATTTTAATCCGCGCCAATATGCAGGTACATCAGAATTGGAAACGGGATCAGCAGTTATGAATGCGATCCGCAAATTGCAACCGCTTGACCATTTTAGTTTCATCACGACAAAAGAAGAGTCTGCGGGACTGCAAACAGGCGCTGCTGTTGATTATGGATTTTTTATTAAAGCCGCAGCAGTTGATAAAGCTGAGCCGCTTGACTCGGTTCGCTGGTTTGTTACTTATGCATTTGATAAATCTACCGCTGGTGCAGCAGGCGTCAGCAGGGGATGGTACATTAATAAGATCAACGGTAGCCGTGTCTCCTATTCGCAATCGGGCATTGATCTGTTGAACGAAGTGTTTTTTGGCAATACTACGAGTGCTGCTTTTGAATTTGTAAAACCTGATGGAAGTGCCATTACCACCAACTTAAGTAAGACCAGTTTTGTATCTAATTCGGTTTTGCATAAAAGCGTGATCAGCACGGGCAGTAAAAAGGTGGGTTATCTTGTTTTTAAACAATTTTTCGGAGAGCCTTCACGCATAGAATTGAACAACGCTTTTTCAGAATTCAGATCGGCGGGAATCGATGAACTGGTAGTAGATCTTCGTTACAATCCGGGTGGCTCTACCGAAACACAGGATGCACTTGCGAACCTGATTGCGCCAGCTTCTGCCAATAATAAAACAATGTACAAGTATGTGTTCAACCAGTCTTTACAGAGTGGCAATTTTCCATTGCTGCAAAAGAAAGCGGGTTATGGCACTGCGTCGTTTACTGAAGCAAATAACACACTTAAGTTTCAAAACACCGGCACACTCAATCTCAGCCGTGTTTTCTTTATAGTTACCGATGGGACCGCTTCTGTAAGTGAGTTGCTGATAAATAACCTGAAACCGTACATGGATGTGAAGTTGGTCGGCGATACAACCTATGGAAAGCCTGTTGGCTTTTTCCCAATAGACATCTTTAATTATTCTATTTATCCTATCTCTTTTAAAACTGTAAACAGTGCCGGTAATGCTGATTATTATTCGGGCTTTGCGCCTGACCAGCTTGCGCCGGATGGTGTAAATAATAGCTGGGGCGATATTACCGAACCTTCTTTGGCCAGCGCTCTCAAATACATCCGTACTGGTTCATTCAGATCTGCTGCAAGAGGCGAACAGTTAAGCGCAAAACAGATGGGTTTGCAACAAGAACTTCAGCCGGTCAACAGCCGCCTTGAAGGAAAGAAGTTTAATGGTATGTTTAGTGAGAGAAGTAGAAAGTAGAAAGAAAGTAGAAAGACATTCTTTACGGTGTTTTACGTCATTCTACATGGAAACTGATGAATAAAGATCCTGCAAGTACAAGTGAGTGACACAACGATGTTTAATGGTTATTCAACTGCCTGGTACATACAAATCTTACACAAAAAAAGCCACCCCATAAAGAATTATGCGGTGGCACCCAAAATAAACGAAAAACTTTAAAAACGATTTGCTATCGTAAAAAACGATCTGCCTGCTTGTTTTTTACGATGGTAAAACTATCGTTGCGCATCCATTGAAAAGTATGAAGAGGTATGAGCGGTCGGATAAGCAGGATGAAAGCCCGGGTGGGAAACACAGAAGGTGAACGCGGCGAAACGTTGTTGGAATTGATTAATGGCAGCATGACATCGGTTTTTTTTATTTTTGCACGATGTATTTAATTAAAACCCCGTGGTGGATGCGCAAATTCTATGCATCGCCATTGACCTGGAAAATAAAAACACCCGAAAAAGAGATTTTTTTAACCTTCGACGATGGGCCTCACCCGACCATCACTCCTTTGGTTCTTGCCCTTTTAAAAAAATATAATGCTAAGGCCACTTTTTTTTGCATCGGCCGAAATGTAGAGCGCTATCCAGGGATCTACCGGCAGATCATCGAAGAAGGACATGCAGTGGGCAACCACACTTACGATCATTTAAACGGATGGAAAACCGGCAATTCCATTTACCTTAAAAATATAATTCTTGCGGGGGAGTTGATCAAAAGCCGCCTTTTTCGCCCGCCTTATGGGCGAATAGCGAAGTCGCAGGTCAAAGAACTGGCGCCGGTTTTTAAAGTCATCATGTGGGATGTGTTAAGCGCCGATTTTGATGTGAATGTGACCCCGCAGAGATGTCTCGACAATGTATTGTTCAACACCCGCAACGGATCTATTGTTGTATTTCACGATAGCGAAAAGGCGTTGCCCCGTTTAGAATTTGCCCTGCCGAAAGCATTGGCTCATTTTGCAGAACACGGTTATACAATGAAAGCGATCGTATAAGAGCGCGGCAAGTGGAAGAATAGTGATCAAAATGCTTTTGGTACGGGCATTTGTTTTTATAGCATCATCGTTGCGTCGCATTCCGTTCATCGGTACACCTTTGTGGATCAGTTCACGGTTTTTGTTCAGACAAGATGTGAGGCTATAATCAATTGAGGATGAGAATTGACAGATGATGGTAGCGCAATTTAGATTCGGCCTGTAGTTTTAAGTGAAACTTTAAGGTTGTGCTTTTATTCCCTTTAGGTTTGGGGCAAAAAAATGGGCCTGGGGTAGAAACCCCGGCCCGTTTTTAATCCGTACCCTATGAAAACTGAGTTGTAATACTTTTATAAGAAGTGTGCTTTTGTCTATCTTAAGAAGGCGTTATTCCTTTCAGATATAAACGCACAATTAGTTGATTTTATTTTTGAAGCACCAGTAAAAATTATAACCAGCCGGCGGCTAAAGAAGACGGTGACACAGGTGTGGCCCCAATTTTTGTTTATATATTTTTAAAAATCGTTAAACCTATTCTATGAGATTAATTGATACGCATACTCATTTATACTCTGAGGAGTTTGACCAGGATTTTGACCAGGTATTGCAAAGGGCACGAAATGCAGGTATAGCAAGGTTTTACCTGCCCGGTATCGACAGTACGGTTATTCCGCGCATGCTGCAACTCGAAGAACAGTATCCGTCGGAGTTTTATCCCATGATGGGATTGCATCCATGTTCGGTAAAAGAAAATTTTTTGGGAGAGCTTGAAATCATCGAAAAATACCTGGCAGCCAGGAGTTTTGTAGCAGTGGGAGAGATCGGACTCGATTTTTACTGGGATACTACTTTTAAAGAACAACAGTTGCAGGCTTTCAACAAACAAATGGAACTGGCTCTTCATTATAACTTGCCCATTGTTATTCATACCCGCAATGCAATGAAAGAAACCATAGAAGTGGTAAGGCCGTTTGCCGCAAAAGGTCTTATGGGTATATTTCATTGTTTTGGTGATACTGCTGAAACCGCTAAAGAAATCATACAACTGGGCTTTTACCTTGGCATTGGTGGTGTACTTACTTATAAAAAAGCAAATCTCGGCGAAACTTTAAAAGACATTCCTCTCGGGCGGATAGTATTAGAAACAGATGCGCCCTATTTGCCACCGGTACCTTACAGAGGCAAGAGGAATGAGAGCAGCTATCTCGCATTGATAGCTCAAAAGCTGGCAGAGGTAAAAAATGTAAGTGTAGAAGAGATAGCAGCAGTAACTTCAGCCAATGCAGAAAAAATATTCGGTCACTAACTTTCAATGATTATTTTTGCAGCCCTTTGTGTAAAAAGGGCAAATATTGGAGACTTGTCCGAGTGGTTGAAGGAGCACGCCTGGAAAGTGTGTATACCCGCAAGGGTATCGAGGGTTCGAATCCCTCAGTCTCCGCTGAGAGGTCTTCATCAAGAAGACCCTCTTTTTTTGTATATCAGCAATCCTTTTTCTTTCATTTTCAAACGGTTATGCGATACCAAACCGAACATTGCAGGTGTTCGATAAATACCATTTTTATAGTATAAATTGCTGGTATTGCACAAGCATTTTGAACCGTCAAAAGAGAAAATGAAAAACAACCCTGCAAGTTCTGCCTGAAAAACATGGTAGAGCTTGCCGTGCATACCACATGCAATGAAAGGGAATTTAAAAAGCAACTTATCGAACAGGGCATCAATACAGTTGTCCGCAGGAACGACAATATGAACTAGAGGTATAGGAAAGCCCTATTTCCAAAACGAATACAATAGACGATTTGCCAACGAAAGACCTTTTTGAGTTTATCCCACAGGAACACTCGTCTAATTCAGATTTGGGGTTTTTAAGCTTGCTGCCCGATGCACAGGGAGAGTATTATCAGGAAGAACAGTTTGCCAAACAGATGAAGAAAAAGAAGAGATTGTGATATACACACTATCCTGATGAGCCTTTGCGTAGTGTTAATTGAGCCATACAATAAAGCTAATCGGAATAGCATTGACTAACTTTACAACATATTAATTGACAATGTGTGTTATGGAACAGCTACGACCCAAGACTAAAGTAAGGTTGGACATATCCTATTGGAATTTTGGAGGTTTTCAGCTAATCCGGCTATTCGCCTACAATCTTCCGACTTTTAGCTACTTAGGGCAACTGATTTTTATAGTCCTTTGCTTCATCAAACTTTAATAATAAAAACGATGATAGTAACATTAATAACAGGTGCATCAGGAGGTATAGGTGAAGCTATTGCATATAAATTTGCCTCAATAAACCACAACTTGCTTTTAGTAGCCCGAAATGAGGAAAAACTGAAAGCACTTTGTAGCGAACTAATGTCAAGCTATAAAATAGAAGCTCAATACATAGTTGCCGATTTAAGCAAGACAGAAGCACCGCAAGCTGTTTTTGATGAATGTCAAAGACGAAATATTCAGGTAGATGTGTTAATCAATAATGCAGGAATAGGCTCAAGTGGAGAGTTTAGCCAAAATAACTTATCAGCCGAGTTAGAGATAATTCAACTTAATGATATGAGTTTAGTAGCCTTAACCCATTTATTTTTGCAGGATATGATAAAGAACAAAGAAGGGTTCATTATCAATGTAGCTTCTATGATAGCATTTATACCCAGTCCGTATATGGCCGTGTATGCAGGTTCAAAGCATTTTGTCAAAGCCTTTACCTATTCGATAGCAGAGGAATGTAAACCTTATGGCGTAAACGTAATGTTGTTTAGCCCAGGGCTTACAAGCTCAAATTTTATGAAAACAAAAGCCAATAATAATGATTTTGGGAAAGCAACATCAAAAAGCAGTAGCACCCAAACATCAGAACAGGTAGCAGAAGAACTGGTATCGGCATTTTCTAAAAATAAGAGTGCCCACGTATCAGGATTTAAAAACAGAATATCTGCCACGTTATCGCCCCTTTTTCCCCCAAGATTGATTGCAAGTATGCTTGCAAAGCAGAAAAGAAAACGACAATAGAGAAATAAAATATGGAAACAGTTCACATAAAATCTATTGCTCAAAGCCATCAGTTGATGAGATTAAACAAGCCCAGGCATCCTTTGTTCAGCATAGCAAGATTTGAAGAAATACCTCAAACAGAATTGGCGGAGAAAACAAAATTGATATTTGACTATTACCAAATCGTATTAAAAAAGGACTGCCCTAATAAGCTTCAATACGGACAAACGATATACGATTTTGATGAAGGAGTGATGTCGTATTTTGCTCCAAAACAAGTGAGCATCGTAGAGCAAGGTATCTTGTTTCCTACATTGGGTTGGACTATCAGCATACATCCTGATTTTTTGCGAGGTTACGATTTAGGAAAAAAAATAAAAGACTATGGTTTTTTTGAGTATGGAGTTAGCGAAGCGTTAATTTTATAAGAAGACGAAGAAAAAGCAATCGAACAAATCTTTCAACAAATCTATGCCGAATATCATTTGCCCATTGATAAATTCAGTCAAGATGTAATCATTGCTAATTTAGACTTATTGCTTACCTATAGTAACAGGTATTACAACAGGCAATTTGTGGTAAGAAAGCCAAACGATAACACCTTGCTGAGCAAGTTTGAAAAACTATTGCATCAATATTTTGAAACTGAAATTGCAGAAAATGGTTTGCCAACAGTCGGCTATTTTGCTGAGCAATTAAATTTGTCAAGTAAGTATTTTTCCGATTTGCTCAAGCAAAATACAGGCTTGTCAGCACAGCAACACATCCACGAAAAACTTATTGAAAAGGCTAAAGAAAAACTATCAGCCACAGACTTATCGATAAGCGAAATTGCATACGAATTAGGCTTTGAGCATCCTCAATCGTTCAGCAAACTTTTCAAGACAAAGACAAATGTTTCTCCTTTGGAGTTCAGACAATCGTTTAATTGAAACAGCATTAAAATACTATTGAGTTTCAATATCCCAAAATAATGCTCGTTTTTTGTGTTTTAGCATTTTGCTTACCAGAAGATCATTACATGGATTAAATCTTATTATCTTTTTACATAATTTTTGATAAAAATGTTAAAAATGGTATTAAGTGTTCGACTGTAATCCCTGTCAGCCCGCGAAAAGGAACTTCATCAAGAAGTTCCTTTTTTTTCATATATGAGCCGTCCTTTTTCTTTCATTTCAGTGTGTTATGGATGAATAATCCGAGCGGATTATAAAGTCTCGTTTCTGCGTAATGGTTAGAGAAAAACAATATTACGAGCATACGATCAGTGGAAGGATGGTGATAGAGAAGGAGTAAACCTTACTTACTTTCTAAACTCTCCATAAATGCAATGATATCCTCTTTTTCTTTTTCAGTGAGGTGAAGACTTTCTTCAGAAAGCGTTTGATTAGGAAGGTTTATTCCTAAGCCCACAGCTCCTCCGTTATTATAAAATTCCATTACCTGGTCTAAAGTCCGATATACTCCATTGTGCATATAAGGCGCAGTTTTAATGATATTCCGGATTGTGGGAACCTTAAAAGCATATTTATAGGAATCAACACCAATAACGCCATAATAACCCAAATCCGGGTCAAGCATGGAGTCTGTCAGGGAAACAGGAACACCCAATACCTCCGTTTCGCTCGCTACGTACTTGGGGGGAGTAACTCCATTAAACAGAGGAACGAAATGACAGGTGGCACATTTCGCTTTCCCCATAAATAAATTAAAGCCTTTTAATTCCTGCTTCGACATGGCATCTTCATTACCGCGCATATACTCGTCAAACCTACTATTGAGTTTTGTCAGGCTACGGATATAAGAAGCAAGGGCATTCGTGACCTCATCCGGACTGATCCCTTTTTTAGTGGTTGAAGGAAAAGCCCTTGCGAATAATGACTGATATGATTTATCTGCAGAAACATATTTTATGATCGCATCCATCGAACCATCCATTTCCTGTTTGTTACTGATTACATCACACACCTGATCCTCCAATGTTAACGCCCTCATATCATAAAAATAATTTGACTGCAAAGCAACGTTGAGTAATGTTGGTACATTTCTTATCAGCAGTTTCGCAGGATCATGAATATCTGTATGCTTAGCCAGCCCATCCGTAAATGCCAAATCAGCATTGTGGCACGAAGCGCAACTCCTTGTGCCGGTACCGGATAGTGAAACATCATTAAAAAGTTTTTCACCTAACCTCACTTTAGCATCTGTTATATAAAATTCAGGGCCGGGCGAAAATGCATCTGCATTAAATGCACCGGAATCAAACAATGTTCTTACTTCCTGCCTAAGCATTCGGTTATATTTGATTTTACGGTCCGGTAAGTCCTGCTCCAATTGTGCTATCCCGGCACTGATCTTATTTCCGTAGCAGGTGATAAATGCAGCTCTGTCGAAGGAATCAAAATCAGGATTATGATGAAGATATGCTATGGAGGCATTCAGATCCTGCAACAAAGACGTCTTCTTCTTTTTGTTTATATAGAAAGAAAGGATATCCTGCAGGCTTTTTAAGGCTACGGACGATTCTTCCATACTGTTCAAAGAAAGAGAATTGTCAAATCCGGTAATTCCCAAAGCAATTATTCTGAATACCTCTAACTTGGCAGCATCCAAAATTCGCCAATCGGCAAACTGATGATTGGAAAAGTAAGAAATCAGATACTCCGTATTTATTATCAAATGCCCGACTTCACTGATCAGCTCTTTTTTCCTGGCTGTATCGTACTCCGGATAAATAGATTGCTCTATCACCTGCAAGCCCATCGGGTCAATGGCACGGGCTAAAGAAGGGTCTAATAAATCAGCATTCTCGATTTCCTGTACAGGAGGGCCATTTAATCTTTCAGTCAGGTCGGCAGTAAAATACGCCGCCGCCCATTCAAATTTTTTGAACAGCAATCTTGATTTTAAAAAGGCTTGACGAACCCTTTGCCCGTCCACCTTATTTTTACTAACCTCTAAAAAGAAGGTGTCTTTTATATAATCGTGGAAGGATACTATCTGACTTAAAACTTCTTTTTGAATTTTTCGCTCACGCGGGCTGGATTGTGTTTGTTCTGTATAATCCGAATAAAAGGGAGTAAAGCTTGCAATAAATAGCCCTGTAAACAGAAATGCTACTATTCCAATCTTCTTATACATAATACATTTCCCTCCTGATCAACAGTGAATTATTTAAATATCAGTGCATTCCTGAACGGGTTCGCATTTTTATCCCGTTCAGCTAGTGGTTCTATTCCCCATCTATGCTCTATAAAAGAAAGAATGCTGACTGTCTCATATTGGGTATGATCTACATCGCCTTTTTTAGCAAATGGCCCTATAATAATTGCAGGAATGCGGCTCCCGGGGCCCCATCTGTCAATAACCGGTGGGGTTACGTGATCAAAAAATCCACCAAACTCATCGTAGGTCAGTATAACCAATGCATCCTTTGCATTAGGCCCCTCTAATACTGCATTGATCAGGTTTACTGCCAGTTGTTCTGAAGAATATACATCAGAACTGCCCGGATGTTCGTCATTTCCTCCGCCGGGTTTCACAAAGGAAACGCTGGGAAGGGTGCCTTCTTTCGCTGCTTTAATGAAATCATTTTGATCCTTCATGTGTTTTCTGCCTTCTGTTCCTTCTTCATACCGGGCAAAATACAGGAAAGGTTCATGATTATAAGCAAAATTATTTTTCTTTCCTGCCACCGCATCGTCCCATCCCTCAGAATACCATGCCCAGGATATATTTTTTTCGCTTAGGCGGTCGCCGATAGTCGGCATCGTTTGAGACGGCAATAATTTGGAAGTATCCGATTTGGGAGGGTAAGGTGTGTTTCGTGAAAGAACATGATTGACAACATAGCCATCCGGGGTAACTATGCCATCCTGTATCATCTTGCCATCAGCATCCACTTTCGCGATCATTGATTCCGGGGCATCCGGCCAAACTGGCACGGCGGCAGAAATCAGATAAACATGGTTAAAATAGGAACCGCCAAAGACACTCTGAAAAAAATTGTCACACAGCGTGTATTTTTGAGCCAGTGGAAACAAAGGCAATTTTTCAGTATTATAATAACCCATCGCCAATCCTTTGGAATCATTATATGCCGCAAACTTATCCATCTTTCCTCTGTCAATTTGCAGTTGGTTATGGAAAAAACGGTGCGTAACATCAGGCGTTTTCTTGTCGGACGGAACATATTGGTCTATATTAAAAAGTTCATTTGGCAGGTTGGTAGGAAAAGAGTTGTTTCTCGGAATCTCCGGCAGGTACTTATAAGGTTTTCCATTCTCGTCAACCTGTACAAAATTTCCTTTTTTAGCATTTTCAATACCGTTTGCTCCTTTAAACTCTCCATACAGATTATCGAAACTGTGGTTTTCCATATAGATAACTACCAGGTGGTTAATCTGTTGTATACCATCATCAAATGAGGTTTCCCGGTGTTGCACTTTTTTGCTGATGCCGCAACCGCTGATCACAAAAATGATAGGAAATATAAAAGACAATCGTTTTAAAGGCATGCTGTTTTCTTTTTAAGATTCAATTAAAATTAAATATAACGCTGATTGTTAGGTTTGTCAAAAAACAGATCAAACAGGTCAATTAATTCTACTTTAACAAATTCAGTCTTTTTTTGATAGTCAGCATTTGTTTTCCATAGCTTCATCGTTGTGTCACTCCCTTGTGCTGATATAGTTTCATGGCATCTTTTTCCGTCTTTTATTGCTTCTTCATCTATTTCTAAACAAGCTTTTGGAATCTGCTAAAGTAGAATTAAGACTGTCAAAAAGGGTTAAAAGTGGTATAAGATGTTCGACTGTAATCCTCAGTCTCTGCTGAATAAATAAGCCACTGAAAAACAGTGGCTTATTTTCTTATGTGAAAGGATCTATCAAACTTTTTCTTATTTCTCCCAAATTGACTTTTCCTGTAAAGATAAAAGTACGGAGGAATTTCTATGCAGCTTTATCCAACAGTATTTTTGGCGATCAGCAAGCGCAAAGTGGCGGATTACATATATTTCTTATCGAAAACGTAGTAGCATATTGATATT
>Ga0160473_101388_pt1 | contig 12070 bp, 6 predicted proteins | sample HID1975I_E11MG_FD_108217 | JGI IMG/M metagenome (GOLD analysis project Ga0160473, IMG submission 108217) | Enriched soil microbial communities from UW Madison campus, WI, USA - HID1975I_E11 MG | ecosystem: Environmental > Terrestrial > Soil > Unclassified | place: USA: Madison, Wisconsin... | reverse complement strand
ATAAACAGCTAATGCTTTCTCGTTACCAATGGTAGCGCCAAGCCGGGTTTTGACTTTGCCCAAAACCGGGTTTTTAGCAAAGATGATCAGTACCTCTTTTCGATTCATAAAGCCAGGATAGCTTGATAAAATAATTGGCTCAGTTTGCCGTCTGCTTTTGCTGCCGCTTCTATGATCTCTGCAATGTTTACAGGTTTGAGATTATCGGGGTCGCATTCATCGGTAATAACCGAAACAGCGACGCAGGGCATCTGCATGTGATTAGCGGCAATAACTTCAGGAACGGTTGACATGCCTACCATATCTGCTCCAATAATTTTAAGATAGCGATACTCCGCTTTGGTCTCCAGGTTTGGCCCATTGACGGCGGCATAAACACCGCTGTGCAATTCAAGATCCAGTTCGGCTGCTTTTTGCTGCAGCAGATTTTTTAAACCCGGATCGTAAGGTTCACTCATGTCAGGAAACCGGGCACCAAGCTCATCATAATTCTTTCCACTCAACGGGTTACCCCATTGCAAGTTGATGTGGTCATCAATTAAAACAAGATCGCCTTTTTTGAAACTAAGATTAACACCCCCCGCTGCATTTGACAAAAAGAGTTTTTGCACACCCAACAATTTCATCACCCGAATGGGGAAAACAACCTGCTGCATGCAGTATCCTTCATAAGCATGAAAACGTCCCTGCATGATGAGCACGCTTTTGTCACCTATTGTTCCGTAGACCAGATTCCCTTTGTGGAACTCAACTGTTGAAACAGGAAAATTGGGTATGTCGGAGTATGGTATAGTTTGCTTTACGTCTACAAACGTAAGAAGTTGATGCAAACCGGTGCCAAGTACAATTCCGATCTGTGGGTTTGAGATATTATTCTCCATCAAAAAATCGCGAGTTTCTTTTAGATCCTGCATGTTATACTTTTATACAATTCAATACTCTTATGAACCAAGCGGTATTACTACTATGAATCATTCTTGCGTCGCACTCTTGTACCGTATCTCAATATGCAACAACGCAGAAACTACTTTTAGATTTACAAATTACATGGTTGGCAGAAATAAAATGATTGTACTATTTGAAGAAATTAAACAACGGCACCACCGCAACTTGATCCGGATCCCGCTGTACACCCATAGCAATGTTGACCGATTATAATACTTCGATTGTAAAGATCTGCAACACTAAAATCACTAATGTGCTTTGAATTGCAGGCTACTTTCAAATCGAGCATTTGATTAAAATCACAATCGTATAAGTATCCATCCCAACCAATTGAAATAGTGTTTCTGCACATAACATTTGCTGCCGCAACAGGATTGTAAGCATCCAATAGTTTCTGCATATACTTTTCATAATTGTTACTTGTAAGCAAGAAATCAAGATACCGGCTTATGGGCATATTTGTAATGGTAAACAAATTATTAAACTCAATACCATAACGTTGTAATAGTGCCTGTTTATATTCTTTCTCTAAAGCTTGTTGCGACGGCGGCAAAAATGCTCCAGCCGGGTTATAAACAAGATTCAATGTAAGTCCCGTTCCATCCTTCCCGTATCCAACATTGTTCAACATTTGAAGTGCTAAAATGCTGTCTTCAAATACGCCATTACCACGCTGCCTGTCTGTTCTGTCTTGTGTATAAAAAGGCAGAGAAGAAACTACTTCTATATGGTGTTGCTTATAAAAGTCGGGCAGGTCATAATATTTTTTATTCGCGCGGATGATAGTAAGATTGCAACGGACTATTACATGCCTCTCAAGTTTCTTAATTTCTTTAACAAACCACCTAAAATCAGGATTCATTTCAGGAGCGCCGCCAGTAAGATCAACAGTTTTTAATAACGGATTATGTTGCAGTGCTACGAGGCATTGTTGCATCGTTTCCCTTGTCATGATCTCTTTTCGGTCAGGCCCCGCATCTACATGGCAATGCCTGCAGGTCTGGTTGCACATTTTGCCGATGTTGATCTGGAAGATCTCAAGCTGCAAAGGCTGTAAGGGATACAGTCCCGTTTCATCCAGTTTTTGTTGAAAAGGAACCAAAGCAAAATCGCCAGTTTGCCCATGCTCCAATATTTCCACTTGTGCATGGCTATCTGCAAGAATATTATTTTGTGCTTTTAATGATTTCATGATATTTTCCTCACAAGTAGCGTCTTTTATTTATTTCTCCCAGATAGCACAGAAATGCACAGATAAGTTTTACCTGGGTAGATTAAGTGAATGTTTGAGCTATTTACATTGCTATCTCTTTAACCTTATTCATCATTTGTACTCCATGTACGAGAGAAGCGCCGCCCCGGATGGCACAAGCTACATGGACAGCTTCCATCATCTGTGCTTCACTCCATCCTTTTTCAAAAGCATCGCTGCTATAAGCATCTATACAATACGGACATTGTACAGCATGAGCCACTGCTAAAGCAATCAACGATTTTTCTCTTGCGGTTAGTTCACTGTCTTTAAAGACTTCACCATAATAAGAAAAAAACTTATCTCCAAGGTTTTTTTGAAAGTCTGCTATGTTACCAAACTTTTTAAGGTCTTCTGAATTGTAATAATGGTCGCTCATGTTTTTACATATTTGAGGATAACAATTATGCCACATAATAAGATGCTGGCCTAAAGTAGATTTTCGATTCCAATACAGATTACAGGCTCGCTTCCGTCTTTTTCAATGTTTTTATGCTTCAAAAGGGTTATTGTTTTTTGAAGCCGATCCTTTGTCTTTCATCCCACTTTCTTTGGGCCGCCTTTTCGTCTAACAGGTTTTCCATGGCATCATAAATGCTGTTTAGCTGCACATCATGTTCGCCCAACCGTTCTTTTATTTCTTTCAGTTGTTCTTTCAAATCATTTTGTCTTAAAAAAATCTTTCTCACTTCTACAAAAGCCCTCATTATGGCAATATTCATATTGATCGCTTTGTCAGAATTAAGAATTCCGCTAAGCATGGCGACACCTTGTTCGGTAAAGGCGTAGGGCGTTACATTAGTGTTGCGCCGGCTTTGGGATGCGGTAACAATTTGTGACCTCATAGAAGTGCTTTCGGATGCGGTAACAGATTGGGACCGGATGTTTTGCCATTCAATAAGGGTAAGCCGAAACATGAAGTCTATGGGAAAACGTTTTATATTACGCTTTACAGCCTGGTTTAGGGCTTTGGTCTCCACCTCATAAAGGGATGCTAAATCAAAGTCAAGCATAACTCTTTCACTCCTGATTTCGTAAATCCTGTTTTGGATACTTTGTATTATCTGCATGTGGAAAATTTAAAAAGATTAATTGAATTTGATTGGGAAACTTATTAGTCTTGTCAATAACTCTTTTGAACTCATTTCGGAGTTACGAATAGTCAATGCTTGACACAGTTATCCTATTGCTGCATATTGATAATAAGTACAAGTGTGCGACGCAACGATGTTTCATAGTAGTAATACAGTCCGGCTCCCAAAAAATACCCTTTATCTAAAGGCACATACAAAATTTTTATTTTCCGATACAAAATTTACTAAATATATAATCCAACTGATCTTCATTTGATATCTCTCCGGTGATCTCCCCTAGATAATGGAGGCACCTGCGAATGTCTAAAGACAACAGATCTCCTGAAATGTTTATTGCCATGCCCTGTTGAATATCGAGCAGCGACTGATGAACCAACCGCAACGCTTCGTAGTGCCGCGCATTAGATACTATATTACTCTCCGATTTTAGTTGCCCGCCTATTACTTCATCGACGAGCCTTTGCTTTAAAACCTCTACGTTTTTTTTGTTGCCCGCCGAGATATACAACACATTGATGTTAGAGAACTTGTCTGCCAAAACATCATCGGTGCTGAGATCAATTTTATTGCCGACCAGCAGATGATGAATATTTTTTTCCTGCAACTCGTGTATAACCACCTGCAGCTCTTCTTTCGAGATTTCGTTCACATCGAAAAGATATATGACCACATCTGCCTGGCTCATCTTCTCAAGACTTCTTTCTACGCCTATACTTTCAATAATATCGTTGGTGTGCTGCCTGATGCCGGCAGTATCTATCAGGCGAAACAGTATTCCGTCAATATTTAATACCTCTTCTATCGTATCGCGTGTGGTACCGGCAATTTCACTTACGATCGCCCTGTTTTCGTTGAGTAAAGTATTGAGCAAGGTTGATTTGCCTGCATTCGGCTTTCCAATGATGGCTACCTGAACACCATTTTTTATTACGTTCCCCAATGCGAAAGACGACAACAGGTCAGCAGTTATTTTTTCTGCTTCATGTATAATATTAAAAAGTTGTGTTCTGTCGGCAAACTCAACGTCTTCCTGGCTGAAATCGAGCTCGAGTTCGATCAACGCCGAAAAGGTCAGTAACTGATCCCGCAACTGCTTTAGTACCGTAGAAAAGCCGCCCCTGATATTCTGCAGCGCATGCTTTCTGCTCGCCTCTGTGTTACTGGCTATCAGATCTGCTACCGCCTCGGCTTGTGTCAGGTCGAGTTTCCCATTTAAAAATGCTCTTTGGGTAAATTCCCCGGGTTTTGCCAGCCTCGCTCCTTTCCGGGTTATAGCCGTGATGATCTTCTCTAAAATATAAGGAGAACCGTGAGACGAAATCTCAATTACATGTTCACCGGTATAAGAGGTCGGTGCCTTAAAGAGCGAAATAACGACCTGGTCAATCGGGCCGTCATCGTTTTGCAGCAAGCCAACATGTATCGTATGAGAAGGACGAGTCGCCAGATCTTTAGACGGAAACAACAAATTTACTATGCCTATCGCTTCCTTTCCGCTCACCCTGACCGTTCCAATGGCACCAATGCCCTGCGGTGTTGCCAGCGCAACTATTGTATCATCCCAACCCGATAATTTTCCTAACATCTCACCATTATTTATTTAAAAAAATGAACAACACATCAAGCTTGCATTCCGGCAACAAAGATAAACGAGTGTATGATGCTTTTGGGAGCCCGGCAGAATTTCAACTTTGTAGCTTTACTTGCGTCGCACTCTTGTACTATCTATCTCTATTCAGCAAACCCGTAGCTGTAAGCCGGTTTGGTTTACGCAATGACGGTCGTTTTAGTTATACCACTCGTTTTTCTGCCACCAATCATTTTTTTTATTCGTTCTAACATAACAAGAGACACCGCTGCCATGCAAAGTTTATGCTTTTATACTTACACAAATAAAGTTGCTGACTTCTATAGCAAGACGATCAAAAGCAAAAGGAGGAAACCAAGCTGCTATTGGTTTCCTCCTTTTATACCTGGCAATGATAAACCAGCGACTTTCACTTTGCTGAATAGAATTACCAACCGTACAAGAGTGCGACGCAAGAATGCCGGATAGTAGTAACATTGTTTGGCTCAAAAAACTCACTATTGTTTCTCTATTGCTTTATGTCGATCCGTATGCCGTCGCTATGACTGTTAAACTCCGGAGCATACATGCACTGGGCAGAAGCGATGCCAACAGAATAATTGCCGTTGTGCGTAATGGTTACAGGGTATTCGAAAACATAGGTTCCTTTTGGCAAATAACTGATAAAGAAATTGGTAGCTGCGTCTTTTGTGCTTTCGTAGTAACCGAGGCCGTCCTGCCATTTGTAACTGCTTAACACATTCACCGGTTCCATGGCGGCGGCACGCATGTCTTTTAGGTGTACATACTCCATGTTTCTGTCTGTCCTAATCTCAATACGAATTTTTACTTTGTTGCCTACTTTCAGTGCGTCTCCATCATTTACTGGCTGCAACACTACACCGCGATCTGTATTGTTTTCTATGAAAAGCTTCTTTGTAATAGAAAGCGGCGTAGCAGATGGCGTGATCTTATCAAGGTCTTCGAAATACTGCCAGTAAACAGCGCCCCACGATGGAGAAGAGGTTTGTTTAGTGTTTGCCGGCGAAGACGTAGAGACGCTGATATTACCCATTAAAGAAGTGATATTATCGCCGCTGATCCTGTTTTTAAAATAGCCGCTACCCGCTTCTTTTTGCTCATTGGTACTACTGACCGTATAGCTGCCAAGTTGAATATACACTTCCTTACTTGTACTCATCCAGTCAGAGCCATTTAATAATAAAGCATAACAAGCATCGGCAGTCGCCTTGGTTGTACGCCAGTTATTGGTTTGCTTTTGACGGAGCAGCCATGTTTTCATCTCATCGATCTGCTTTTGCAACCCCGGCAACTTTTGCTGCCGGTAAATCTCGCTTGCAAATTCTATCATGAGCGCCTGTTGTTCAACCGGGGCATGATACCAGTAATAGCTATACCCTTTTTCTTTCCAATACATTCCTGCTTCTTCGTTCATTACAGCATTCTCCATTATAGCAGGCAATATGTTTTTGGTCACAAAAGCACCTTCATTGCTTCGCAATAGAACTTCACCTGTCATAGCTTTGAAATAGTTACTTTGTTCTATCCAATACTGTTTAACCTGCTGATAATAGTAGTTGTAGGCCTCATTGTTTCTGTCGATCTTATATTGATTATTGAAGAAACTTCTTGCGTACAAATATTGAATCTGAACAGGTCCGGTATTATTCTTTTTAAGATCGGCTTTGAAGCCTTTAAGATTTTTATAATCATCAGAAATTTTATCGTCAAGATACTCGAGCGCTTTTTTTGCGATGCTTAATAGTGCCTTTTCCTGATCTTTGGGAACTGCGGCCATTTTTTGCAGTCTGCCAATACCTGTTACAATGTATTGAGTAATATACCGATCTTCATTGCCTCCCTTAAACCATGGGAAACCACCGCTGTTCAACTGCAATTGTTTCAGCTTTTCAACATTGTTTTTGAATGACTGATCCAGGTTTTTGCTGTCGAATAATTGTGCAAGGTTTTTCTTTTGCTGTTCCTCGTTTTCAGCCTGCAGAACCCATGGTGTTTCCTGTAATAAGATGTTTTTTAATTCCTCATTCTTCTGCAGATTACTTTTCAATGCGGAAGTGTCCTGTTTCCATTGTTCGAAGACCTGTTTAATTTTTGGATTGCTGTTGATGATCTTTGAAGCCAGTGCATTTGCAAAAAACCGGTTGAACGTTTGCTCGGCACATTCGTAAGGAAAATCAACCAGGTAAGGCAATGATTGTACGGCATACCAAACAGGATTTGATGTATACTCAACAGTAACAGACTCATGCTTCAACGACTCGCTTTTTTGCATAAGCAGCTTTGTAAACTCAAACTTCTTTGTTGTATCGTCTTTTATAAAGAGCGGCAGACTTTCAGTGACCAATGTTCGATTGGTGAGTACGGGTAAACTGTTCTCTTCTCCATCAGCGAACGAACCTGCTTTCGCTATAATTCTCCACGTAACGGGATTAGTAAAATTGGCAGGAACAGCGATATTAAAATAAGCTGCGGTGCTTTGACCGGCCAGAACAGAGAAATCCTGCATAGAAGATATGTTGGTAAACTGTTCGTCTATGGGTTCTAAAGAAATTGCGTCAAGTAGTTGCAAAGTAACTTTGCCATTCAATTCTTTATCGCTCAGGTTGCTGATCTTGGCGCTGAACTGCATCTTGTCTCCTTCACGCATAAACCTCGGTGCATTTGCCTGAACCATCAATGTTTTCTGGCTAACAATTGTTTTTTGATTCAACCCGAAATTTGCCAGTTTATTGTGTGCGAGAATTTGCCATTTCCATTGTGTTAAAGCGTCAGGAAGGGTAAATGTAAACGACAAACTACCGTCTTTGTCCGTAGTCAATTGAGGGAAAAAGAAAGCTCTTTCATTGAAGTTTGTTCTTACTTTTAGTACAGGCTCTTCTTCGCCGGAGCCTTTTTTGGTTGTAACGACCACTACGCCATTTGCCCCTCTTTCTCCATAAAGTGCAGTTGCTGCTGCATCTTTTAATACTTCCATGCTGGCAATATCATCCGGATTCAATCCCTCAATAGAAGTAACAATTTTACCATCAACCACATACAGCGGAACGTTGTTCCCGGTAAGAGTTGAAGCGCCACGCACCATCACAGATGCTACAGATCCGGTAAGATTCTTTTTGATCTCAGTACCATAACCTACCACAACTACTTCATCAAGTTGAGAATTTGCCTGAACTCCCGGTGCTCTACCCATCAGTTTCTCTTCAGCCTTAGAAGAAAGTGCCCTTTGTAAAATAAGTCTTTGCTGCATTCTATATTTATTGAAAACCTGGTTTAACCCCACATCAATATCTGCATACTGCTTCGCGAAATACTTATTTGGCGTTTCAATATTATTTTGATTGCCCGCTACCTGGGTGAAACCATTATTATTATCCCAGCCGTTATTGTAAAATATCTGCTGGTAATCGGAAGGCATTTGCCATGCGTGTGGCTTAAACTGGTCGAGCGAAGCATCGTACATGCTCGTTAATACTTCTGCCGCTACCGCTTCTTTATTTTTGCCGGTTATTTTCACTGTCCATTTCTCCTGGTTGCCTGGCTCTATTTTATCGCGATAAGTCAATACCTCTACGTTGAGATCATTGTTTTCTTCTTGCACCTGTACCGACTGGTTATAATTATACACCCGGTTATCTTTTACAAATACAAAGTTTATACCCATTCCTCCAATGTCTTCAACACCTGGAGTTACTGTTATTTCTTTGACCGTTTTATTAATTTGATGAAAGGTAAAGCTGCTTTGAACATCTGTACTTTTCTCTGCTGGCTTACGTCGTGTTTCCTGTATCAGGTGTACATCATCTGCACTGCTGCCAATAAGGAAAGAAGCAGGAATTCCAGGAGTTGTAAAGTTGTTGTTGATAGAAGTAAATAAATAGTTGCCCGCCTTAAATTGACCTTCTTTCGTACTGTACAGTTGTATATACTTTGCATCCTTTATTTCACGACCTTCTTTATCTGTTGCAGTTGCTTCTACAAGGTACCAGCCTGATGTCAGCTTGCCTTTTGGCAGTTCTATTTTCCCGCTTTCTTTCGTATTGACTGTAGTTGTAAAAACAGCGTCACTTTTAAGCCACTTTGCTTTATCACTTTCATCTTTGTATTCATCATTTGGAAAGAACTGCTTGTACTCTGCAGAAGTATACATGAACTGATCGGGTTGTTGCCAGTATCTTTTTCTTATGAGATTAGCAGGAGATTGTAGAGGGTATATATTTACTTTTACGATTGCCGGTTCTTTATCGCCTGCAATGTTTTCTGTACTTACTGATAAGCTTTGTAAACTATCAGCTTCAGCCATTTCTTTTACAGTCAATTTCAGGTTCAAAGAATGATACCCGACGGAAATGGCAGTAGCGCTGCTTCTCGTTTCTCCGGCTACATCTGTTACATCTGCATTTATTTCGTAATCAAAAACAGGCAAGGTTTCTTTTGCTATTGTAATATCCGGAGATGCAGCAAACTTTACTGTGAACTTTCCCGTTGCGTCTGTTGTAGCTTCACCAAAAGTGATAGTTGTTTCGCTTGCTGTCGGCCGTATGCCTCTATACCAAAGCCACGGATATAAAAACCTTCCTTTTCTTATAACCCTGTACTTAATACTGGCGCCGTCTACTGTATTGCCTGCATAAGCTTTGGCTGTACCTATAATGGTTAATGTGTCGTTTAACCTGTAAGTTCCTTTTGGCTTTTCCAGTTGTACATAAAAAGTTGGACGCTTGTATTCTTCTACCGAGAACTCACCATTATTATCATTATTAAAATCAGAGATCAAAGAAAACTCACCGGTAAGGGTATTAACGGGCAGTTTGAAACTGCCGGCAAAAGAGCCATACTCATTCAACTTTATCAATAACGAATCAATGTTTTTCCCGTTTACATCTTCCAGGTAAACATACATGCTGTCTGCGGGATCAATGGCTGTGTAGAGCTTTGTTTTTTTAGCTTTCCTGTCTTTGGTTAAGGCAAGCATTTTGAAATATACCACCTGGCCCGGCCTGTAAATGCTTCTGTCTTTGAAAAAGAACGCCTGCGATTTATCTTCTTCGTATTCTTCATCGCTGTCATATTCATCGGCATCCTCGCTGGAAGAATAGGACAACGGAGAAACGTATTGTTGTCCTTCCATAAACAGTTCATCCTGGTCATGCTTTATCTGCAATTCTACAGTTCGATTGTTATCCTTTTTTACGGTTAATTTAAAATATCCGTTCTCATCGGTTACGTAGCTTTCTTTCCGCATTCTTTCATACCTTCTTTTCCGGCTGCTGTAGTCGTTTTCCCAGATTTGAACCGACGCATTTTTAAGTGGCTGGCCGGAAGTTCTGTTAAGAACGAAGTAGTGTTGACCGTTGTTTACAAAGCTGATGTTTGACACATAGAAAGTAGACAACACCAGCCTTGAGGTGTCGGAGAAATGAGCATTTGTAGATCCGAGTAACAGATATTTGCCCGGCAGTAACGCGTCAATTTTTATTTCTACATAATGCTGCTGGTAATCATTGGCAACCGGCAGGTTTACCTGTTGCTGTAAGAGATAAGGAAACGACGGAATAATATTAAAATAAGAATCCCATCCATTCGCTGCTTTTGCATCGTTAATGGCATCTTCCACTTTTTTAGTTGATCTGATTATCCTGTAATAAAGTGTATCTGCGTTTTTATAGGTAACTAATGTTCTAAAAGGACTTTGCGGAATATTAACCTGCTCAGTATTAAAATGAAGGCTGGAAGCCACAATGGAGTGATATAAATTGAACAGGTTGTAATGTCCTTCTGTGCTGTCTGTTAGGGGAACAAATCTTTTACAAATCTCCAACGCCTTTACATTTTCCCAGCGGTTACTTGTGTCGCTGATGGCGTTGTATTGTGATGCTTTTTCGGCATGCCACGCAGCTAATAAATACCATGCTTGTGCGGAGTGCCTGTTGTTTGCAAATCTTTTTGCGGTTTCTTTTATGGAAGAATAATACAAGGAATCTTCTTTAGCGATAGAGCCTTTGCTTTTTGCAAACGCTATTCTTTCAAGGTTCACATCTATTAAAGCCGCTGTATCTTTTCTATCCCCATGGAAACGCATCAGATCCTGCAACAACAATAAAGCTTTCCATGCATTTGAAAGCGAATCTTTAGTGGTGAATGTATGATCTGTAAAAGTGCTGATGTTGCCAAGTGCTGCAGCTTCTGTTATAGTAAAGGCATACGTTGGCTTGCTAATATATGCTTCATCACTTTTAAAATAGTCGAGGGCACGATGAGCAAGAAGATCGTATAAAACAGGGCGATAAACTTTTGTATTATAGATGGTAAGAACAGGATTGTACTTACTAATATCAATCTTTTTAAGAACGTCCTGATGCTGCAGCGATTGCTGGTACCATTGCGTTATTGCTGCGTGAAAATCATCCGCATTCCATGTGGCTATATCTTCTTTTTTGAAATTAGTCGTTTTACTTCTCTGGTAAATATTCCAACGGTTGTTTTCAAAGTACGTTTTGTATTTCTGTGCTACCAGGCTTTGCAATATACTTTTAGCAGCGACGTCTTTTGCACTTTCACTTTCTGCTATTAAAAAGCCAATCTCTTTATTAATGTTATTCTCCTGGAATCTTTGCTCAAGATTGAGCTTATACAATAAAGCTTTAATCATTTGTACCTGTTCACCTTTATCTTTTGCCTGCTTGTATATGATATCTGTTTTCTCAAGCGCCGACCGGCTTAAATTTTGTTTAAAAACCAGGCTGTCTATTTCTTTCCATTGTTGTTGATATAAAGCTTCTTTTGTTTGTGCAACAGAAAAGAATGCTGTAAACACAAAACAACTCATAAATAATATCCTGCCCATAACGTCATAAAGTTTAAATGAAATACCAGGTTTACATGTACAAGATGTAGCAGGCAATAGAATTACATAAGTTAGAAAGAGAAGTTTTTTTCTCGCAGAAAACGCAGAGAGCGCAGAAAAAGAAGTTTTTCTTTCCGCGTATTCTGCGAGAAATCTTTAAGCAAAGCTGAAGCAGGCAATAGAATTACATAAGTTCGAAAGAGAAGTTTTTTTTCTCGCAGAAAACGCAGAGAGCGCAGAAAAAGAAGTTTTATTTCTGCGTATTCCGCGTATTCTGCGAGAAATCTTTAAGCAAAGCTGAAGCAGGCAATAGAATTACATAAGTT
>Ga0160473_101386_pt1 | contig 12081 bp, 6 predicted proteins | sample HID1975I_E11MG_FD_108217 | JGI IMG/M metagenome (GOLD analysis project Ga0160473, IMG submission 108217) | Enriched soil microbial communities from UW Madison campus, WI, USA - HID1975I_E11 MG | ecosystem: Environmental > Terrestrial > Soil > Unclassified | place: USA: Madison, Wisconsin... | reverse complement strand
TAAAAGAAGGAGACATCATTATTGGTAAAATTACTCCGAAAGGTGAAAGCGATCCAACTCCTGAAGAGAAGTTGTTACGTGCCATCTTCGGTGATAAGGCCGGTGATGCAAAAGATGCTTCTTTAAAAGCTTCAAGTGGTACAGAAGGTGTTGTAATTGATAAGAAGCTTTTTCAGAGAGCTAAGAAAGATAAGAATACGAAGGTTCGCGAAAAAGCAATTCTTGAGAAGATCGAGAAAGTACACGAGAAGAACGTAGCAGATATAATGGACGTGTTGCTTGAAAAACTTCAAACACTGTTGAAGGATAAACCGTCAGCGGGTGTTAGCAACAACTTCGGCGAGGTATTGATCGGTAAAGGTTCTAAGTTTAATCAAAAGAACCTGTCCCAGATCGATTACATGAATGTCAATCCGTTAGGATGGACAGGTGATGCAAAAACTGATGACCAAATCAACACTTTATTACACAACTATAGTATAAAGTATAACGAAGAGCTTGGCCGTTACAAGAGAGAAAAGTTTAATATTTCGATAGGTGATGAATTGCCTGCCGGTGTATTGAAACTGGCTAAAGTTTACATGGCTGTTAAGCGTAAACTGAAAGTGGGTGATAAAATGGCGGGCCGTCACGGAAACAAAGGTATCGTTGCAAAGATCGTTCGTGCTGAAGACATGCCTTTCCTCGAAGACGGTACTCCTGTTGACATCGTTCTTAATCCACTTGGTGTACCAAGCCGTATGAACCTTGGACAGATTTACGAAACAGTTCTCGGATGGGCTGGTGAGAAATTAGGTGTTCGCTTCGCAACGCCGATCTTCGATGGTGCTTCTGTTGAAGAGATCGCAGAAAACGTTGAAAAAGCCGGATTGCCTTTATTTGGTCACACGTACTTATATGATGGAGAAACAGGCGAACGTTTTGAACAGAAGACAACCGTTGGTATTATCTACATCATTAAGCTTCACCACATGGTCGATGATAAGATGCACGCCCGTTCTATCGGACCGTACAGCTTGATTACTCAACAACCTTTGGGTGGTAAAGCTCAGTTTGGTGGTCAACGTTTTGGTGAAATGGAGGTTTGGGCACTTGAAGCATATGGTGCATCTAACATCTTGCAGGAACTGTTAACGTTGAAATCTGATGATATTATCGGTCGTGCCAAGACTTACGAAGCGATCGTGAAAGGTGAAAACATTCCGAGAGCTGGTATACCAGAATCATTCAATGTACTTGTACATGAATTGAGAGGTTTAGGTTTGGATTTGAAATTTGAATAGAACCACGATTTTCAGGATTAGGAGGAATTTGGAAAGTGGTTTGAAATAAATAGAAAACTTGAGGCCGTAAACTGCGGCCTCAAGTTTCATTTGAGTTCTTTCAGGTTTGATAAAAAGCTTTAGTGTAGCTGATTGTTGTTTTTTATGAGCCCAACAAAGTGGTGGAATGGATCATTGTTGCGTCGCACACTTGTACGTTTTTTCTATGGGCAGCAGCAGTTTTATTTGTATTAAGCACTACTTAAATCATAGTTCATGCCTACATCAATTGAAATCACTGAACCTCTAATAGAGAGTAAAATATACTTGATTAGAGGACAAAGGGTGATGCTTGACTCTGATTTAGCAGGAATGTATGGGGTTGAAACTAAGCGGTTGAAGGAGCAGGTCCGTCGTAATATTGAAAGGTTTCCGGAAGACTTCATGTTTGAGATAACAAAAGAAGAAACAGAGACACTTTTGAAAATGCAAGTTCCGGCACCTTCAAGGTCGCAAATTGCGACCTTGAACAGAGGTCAGAATATCAAGTTTCTTCCTTTTGTTTTTACTGAACACGGAGTTTTGATGCTTTCAAGTGTTTTGAGAAGTGAGCAGGCTGTGCAGGTAAATATTCAGATAATGAGGGTTTATTCGAAGATGAAGGAATTGCTGATAATGCATAAGGATATTTTGTTGAAGCTTGAGGAATTAGAGAATAAGACAGATAAGCATGATCAACAGATACAGGTTATTTTTTCGTACATAAAGAAACTGATAGAACAACCAAAAGAAAGAACTGAAAGAATAGGATTTAAGAAAGATTGGTAAGCTTTTAAAGACGTCTGCTCAAGCATTTCGCTTCTAAAGCTGAAAAATAAGAAACAGTACAAGTGAGTGACACAACGATGTTGATTCAATCACAAATGCTGGTAAACAAAAAAAGTAAAATCGTAATTACGGTATATGGCAATAAATAAAAGAGATAACCGTCCAAGGCCTACGTTTTCTAAGATCACGATTGGCCTGGCATCTCCCGACAGCATTCTTGAAAAGAGCTTCGGAGAGGTTTTAAAGCCTGAGACAATAAACTATCGTACCTACAAGCCTGAAAGAGATGGTTTGTTTTGCGAAAGGATATTTGGTCCGGTGAAAGATTATGAATGTGCCTGCGGTAAGTACAAGCGTATCCGTTATAAGGGTATTGTTTGCGACCGCTGTGGCGTTGAGGTTACTGAAAAAAAGGTACGTCGCGAAAGAATGGGGCACATCAAGCTGGTGGTTCCTGTAGTTCACATCTGGTACTTCAAATCTTTGCCTAACAAGATTGGTTATTTGTTGGGGATGAGCTCTAAGAAATTAGAGACTATTGTTTATTACGAACGTTTTGTGGTAATTCAATCTGGTATCCGTGCTGATAAAGGACAAAACTTTGGTGATTTGCTTACTGAAGAAGAATACCTTGATATTTTAGACGCTTTACCAAAAGATAACCAATATCTTCCTGATGAGGATCCAAACAAATTTGTAGCAAAAATGGGTGCGGAAGCAGTTCATGATTTGTTACAGAGAATTGATCTGGATCAGTTGTCATTTGATTTAAGAAATGCTGCAGCTAACGAAACATCACAACAACGTAAAGCAGATGCTTTAAAACGTTTGAGTGTGGTAGAATCTTTTCGTGATGCAAATACCCGCATTAATAACCGTCCTGAATGGATGGTAATGCAATATATTCCTGTTATACCTCCAGAACTTCGTCCGTTGGTTCCTTTGGATGGTGGTCGTTTCGCATCTTCTGACTTAAATGACCTTTATCGTCGTGTGATCATCCGTAACAACCGTTTGAAGCGTTTGTTAGAGATTAAAGCACCGGAAGTGATCTTACGTAACGAAAAGAGGATGTTGCAGGAAGCTATTGACAGCTTGTTTGATAACTCAAGAAAATCGAACGCTGTTAAAGCTGAAGGTGGACGTGCTTTGAAATCTCTTTCTGATGTATTAAAAGGTAAACAAGGTCGTTTCCGTCAGAACTTGCTTGGTAAGCGTGTTGACTATTCTGGTCGTTCGGTTATCGTGGTAGGTCCTGAAATGAAAATGCACGAGTGTGGTCTTCCAAAAGATATGGCTGCCGAGCTTTTCAAACCATTTATTATTCGTAAGCTGATTGAAAGAGGTATCGTAAAAACTGTAAAGTCTGCCAAGAAATTAGTTGATAAAAAAGAAGCAGTTATTTGGGATATTCTTGAAAATATATTGAAAGGCCACCCGATCATGCTAAACCGTGCTCCAACATTGCACCGTTTGTCAATCCAGGCTTTCCAACCTAAACTGATTGAAGGAAAGGCAATCCAGCTTCACCCGTTGGTTACCACATCATTCAATGCGGATTTCGATGGTGACCAGATGGCGGTACACGTACCATTAAGCCATGCTGCTATCCTTGAAGCTCAGTTACTAATGCTTTCTTCTCACAACATTTTGAATCCACAAAATGGTACACCTATTACCTTGCCTTCACAGGACATGGTATTGGGATTATACTACATTACCAAGGGAAGAAAGAGTTCTGAGGATGATAAAGTAAAAGGTGAAGGCAGGGCTTTCTACTCAATGGAGGAAGTGATTATTGCCTACAACGAAAAACAAGTTGACCTGCATGCTCACATCAAAGTGAAAACTCTGGTGAGAAGTAATAAAGGTGAATTGTATCAGAAATTAATTGATACTACTACCGGTCGTGTATTATTCAACGAATTTGTTCCTAAAGAAGTTGGTTTCATCAATGCGCTTCTTACCAAGAAAAGTCTTCGTGAGATAATTGGTGACATTATTAAAATTACCAACGTTCCAAAAACTGCAAAGTTCCTTGATGATATCAAGACACTGGGCTTTAGAATGGCGTTTAAAGGAGGATTGTCTTTCAACATTAACGATCTTATCATTCCTGACATTAAGAACCAGTTATTGGATAATGCCAAGGCTGAGGTAGAGGAAGTTTGGGATAACTACAACATGGGTCTTATTACCAATAACGAACGTTATAATGGTATTATTGACATCTGGAGCCGTGTCGACACCCGCATTACTGAAACCTTGATTCGCGAAATGGCAAGTGATAAAAAAGGTTTCAACTCTGTGTACATGATGCTTGATTCCGGAGCTCGTGGTAGTAAACAACAGGTTAAACAGTTGGCTGGTATAAGAGGTCTGATGGCTAAACCACGTAAAAGCGGTAGTTCAGGAAATGAGATCATCGAAAACCCGATTCTTTCCAACTTCAAAGGTGGATTGAACGTATTGGATTACTTTATCTCTACCCACGGTGCACGTAAAGGTTTGGCCGATACCGCATTGAAAACAGCGGATGCCGGTTACTTAACCCGTCGTTTGGTCGACGTTGCTCAAGACGTTGTTATTACCGAAGAAGATTGTGGTACACTACGTGGTATTGCCACCAGTGCATTAAAAGATAATGAAGATATAGTTGAACCATTATTCGACAGAATTTTAGGTCGTACATGTTTGCATACTGTCCTTAATCCGGTTACTGATGAGATTATCGTAGAAGCTGGTCACCAGATCGATGAAGATATTGCAAAAGCTATCGAAGATGCCGGAATTGAAACAGTTGAGATCCGCTCCGTTCTTACCTGTGAAGCTAAACGTGGTGTATGTGTAAGATGTTATGGTAAAAACCTGGCAACAGGTTATACTGCACAACGTGGTGATGCTGTAGGTATTATTGCTGCACAATCAATTGGTGAACCAGGTACCCAGTTAACACTTCGTACCTTCCACGTGGGTGGTGTCGCTGGTTCAGCGTCTGTAGAAAGTACATTGAATGCCAAATTTGATGGTACTGTACAATTTGACGGCTTAAGAACTGTAGATACTATAAACAATGAAGGCGATAAAGTAAAAGTAGTTATCGGCCGTACAGGTGAAGTGAGGATCATGGATGTGAAGAACGATCGTTTACTCATTACTAATAACGTTCCTTATGGTGCCACTTTACAGGTTAAAGATGGCCAAAAGGTTACTAAAGGCGATGTAATTTGTTCATGGGATCCGTTCAATAATGTAGTGGTTTCAGAAATTCCTGGCTCCATTAAATTCGAGAACATCATTGATAGTGTTACTTACCGTGAAGAGGCTGACGAACAAACAGGTCACCGTGAAAAAGTGGTTATCGAAACAAAGGATAAAACCAAGATACCTGCGCTGATCGTAGAAGGTGCTAAAGAAACTAAATTATATAACTTACCCGTAGGAAGCCATATTGTTCTCGACGAAGGTGAAGAAGTGAAGCAAGGACAAGTATTGGTTAAAATTCCAAGGGTGTTAGGTAAACTTCGCGATATTACCGGTGGTCTTCCAAGAGTAACAGAGTTATTTGAGGCAAGAAACCCAAGTAACCCTGCGGTAGTTTCTGAAATTGATGGTGTAGTAAGCTTTGGAAACATCAAGCGTGGTAACCGTGAGATCATCGTAGAAGCAAGAGATGGCGTTATTAAGAAGTACCTCGTACCGCTTACCCGCCAGATCCTCGCACAAGACGGCGACTTTGTAAAAGCGGGTACTGCCTTATCTCATGGCTCTACTGCTCCTGCCGATATTCTTGCAATTAAAGGACCTTTCGCTGTTCAGGAGTATGTGGTAAATGAAATTCAGGAGGTTTACCGTTTACAAGGTGTACGTATCAACGATAAGCACATCGAAGTAATCGTTCGCCAAATGATGAAAAAGGTTGAAATTCAGGATCCGGGAGATACAAGATTCCTCGAAGGCGACACAGTTGACCGTATTGAATTCAACGATGAAAATGATTACATCTTTGATAAAAAGGTGGTTGTTGAATCAGGTGAAAGCACTAAACTGAAAGCTGGTCAAATTGTTAGCTTAAGAGAAGTGAGAGAAGAAAATTCTATCCTTCGCCGTAGCGACAGAAAGCTGGTTGAGTTCAGAGATGCCGAGTCCGCTACTTCATCTCCCTTGTTGCTTGGTATTACAAAAGCGTCATTAGGTGTACAAAGCTGGATTTCTGCTGCGTCATTCCAGGAAACTACCAAGGTGTTAAGTTCTGCAGCCATCATGGGTAAAACCGATGATATGCTGGGATTGAAAGAGAACGTAATCACCGGTCATGCAATACCTGCAGGTACAGGCTTGAGAGAGTTTGAAAATATGATCGTCGGTAGCAAAGAGGAATACGAATTGTTGGAAACCGCACGTGAAGCAATGAATTTCGATGAAGAAGAATAAGAACCGGGATTGAGGGATTTAATGGATTATACTGAGATGATATAATTAGCAGGAAGTGTAAACTTCCTGCTTTTTTTTGCTCCAAAGAATTATGTTGTACTGAGCTTTTTGTTCTCTGATTAAGCATCGTTGTGTCACTCCCTTGTACTGTAAACCATTTTGCATCAAGGGCATGAGGTTAAAGCTTCGTGATAATAAAAATCCCGGCAAATTAAAATTGGCCGGGATTTTCATTATTCGTCTGAGAGGTTTTTATTTTACTTCAGTATCACTTTTAAAGTTTCTTTTAAACCATCTCCACTTATTTGCAGCATATATTGACCACTAAGCGGTTTTTGGTTTAAATGAAGCTGGTAGTAACCCTGGCCGTTTTGTGTGGCAACTACTTCTTTATGCAAAAGTTTGCCCATCATATCAGTCATGCTGACTGTTATTTGTTTTCCTTCAAAATTGCTTAGTCTTATACCAAAATTGGCCGGAGCAGGATTAGGATAGACAATTGCAGAAGCTCTTGCAGCATTGCTGAAGTTAACGGTCTTAATACCATAACTGGTAGGCTTGCCATCAGCATTATATTGTGTTAGCCTGTAATAGTTTGTTCCCTTTGAAGGGTTATTATCATATACAGCATAACTACTTGCATTTCCGGTAGTTCCCTTTCCAGCTACTGTAGCTAACGGATAAAAATCTTTGCCATTTTCAGAACGCTCTACTTCAAAATGACTGTTGTTTAGTTCAGAAGCAGTAGTCCATTCTATTCTTGATTTTTTGCCTTCTGCAGCAGCAGTATAGCTGGTTAATAAAACCGGCAGACTACCGGTAGCATCAATTGTAAATGAAGATTTTGCAAAGGCAGATCCCACAAAGCTGTTATCTATAGCCTGTACTCCCCATCGGTAGGTACCTTCAGGAAGACCTTTTATAACCCATGCCTTGTTTAGGTTTACGTTGCCTAATCTTTGAAGTCTTAACTTACCTGTTGCCGTATCAGATAAAGGATAGTAAAACCAGTGACCTTCTGCATTCACTAAAAATAAATTGTAGCTAAGAGAATTTAAAGGTGTAGTTACATCAAGGCCGGCATTCCAGGTGAATGTAAGTGATTCAGTGTTGCCGGTAACACTTAAATTGGAGGGTGCTAAGGGAGCTAAATTAGGTAGAAGAGCATTATTTTTTATAAGAACAGTAACGTTAGAGTTGAAGGAACTACCTTGTTCACCAAAATTATTACCCGAATATCCAGTGAGGATAAGATCAAGATCATTATCATTGTCAACATCTGCCACCTCGATAGAACTTTCAGATACCCCGGGAAGGGAAGCGTTATTAATAGAAGGAGTAAAAATACCTAGCGTATTTATAAATATAGAAGTAGCCTGCCTCTCCTCCATATCATTAAATCCGGTAATGATTATATCAAGGTCACCGTCATTATCCCAGTCAGCAAAACGACCTCCATCACCCACGCTTATTTGACGATGATTTGGAAAAGTAGTTGTCTCAGTAAATGTGCCGCTGACGTTTCTGTATAGTCTGTAAATATAATCAGAAGCTTCTCCTGTATTAATACCTCCATCACCATTCAGTAATAAATCAAGAAAACCATCGCCATCATAATCGCCCCAGACAGCAGAACCAAATCCTTTTTGTATAAGTCCTAAATCCTGCACTGAAAACGTTCCGTTATCATTTTTAAACATTTTTGAAAATCTGTTACCGGAATTATCTTCAAAGCCAGCCATTACAAATAAATCGAGGTCTCCATCATTATCGTAATCTACTACAGTTACAAATGGATCAATAAATTTGAAGTCATTAAACTGGGCTGATTCCGTAAATCCGCCATTCTTGTTATTGAAGTAAATTTTAGCACGGCTGTCTGCAATATTGTGATTTCCGAAAACATACACATCCAGATAACCGTCGTTATTTAAATCGGCAAAGCCGGAAGAAGGGGCAATTTGCTCAAAAGGAGCAGGCATAACTTCCGTAAATTCCCCTGATACATTTGATTTAAATAATGCTGCTATAGCATTGGCTGCAAATCCAGATTCTATAACATCAGTGTTACCATCGCCATCAACATCGCCAAAGTCAAAAGATGCTAATCCTACTCCAGGAAAAGGAGAAGTAGTTGCTGTATAATTTCCAGTTCCGTCATTTAAGAAAAGTTGTACAACACGTCCATCAGCATCACCAGCAATTAAAAGGTCTATGTCACCATCCTTATCTATATCAATTGCTCCTATATCAGCATTTTGAACAGGAAAATTAAGGTTTGAAACAGTGAACGTTTGTGCTGAGACATTAGTAGTAGTTAATAGTCCCAAACTCAGTAAAAGAAGTAGATTTTTTTTCATAACGCAATCATTTAAAGTTTTAAAAATAAAAGAAACTACCTGTTGATGACCCATCAGGCCTGGATATATAGAATATGTAAATGTAATCTTACTTACAAATGTTATATAAAAAATAAAATATTTATTTTCTGCATATTTTGCTTATCATTAGTTGCTTCTGAAACTCAATTAAAAGTAGTTTCACCTTTCTTTACATTTTACACTTTTCCTGTAAGTATGCATCAGAAGGGTTCTCATTCAGTAACTGATATTCTTCTTTCTTTTTCTAAAGATTAAACAAAGCGTTGCCGATGAACGGAGCGTCGCAACGATGTATCATTTACTTTCTAATGTTTGTAAACTAACCTCACTTCTTAATATTGGCTGGTTTCTATTAACAATCTAAAGGCGGCAACTTTCGTACTTTTGCGGCTATGGCAGAAAAAATAGCAATTGAAAAAGTACTTTCAAATTTAAAGATTACCGAACTCAATGAAATGCAACTTGCTTCAATTGATGCAAACAATCAACATAGTGATGTTATCCTGCTTTCTTCAACCGGTTCTGGTAAAACACTCGCATTTTTGCTGCCTGTATTACAAAGATTAGATGCTGCAAATAATAAAACACAGGCGCTTATTGTTGTTCCGTCAAGAGAACTTGCGCTACAAATAGAACAGGTATTTAAAACAATGGGAACGGGTTTTAAAGTGACCTGTTGTTACGGCGGCCATAAACGTGAAACTGAGGAAAACAATTTGCTGCAGGCGCCGGCACTGATCATCGGCACACCGGGAAGATTGGGAGATCATATACGCCGGGGAAATATTCAGTTAGACGGTATTGAAACTTTGGTACTCGATGAGTTCGACAAATCAGTAGAACTTGGTTTCCAGGAAGAAATGTCATTTATCATTGAATCGTTGAAACACCTTACAAAGAGAATGCTGACTTCTGCGACTGAAGCGGCTGAGATTCCTGATTTTATTGGCCTGAAAGAACCTGTAAAACTAAACTTTTTAACAGGCGAAAAAGCCGAGGCGCTTGCCATTAAAGTTGTTAACAGCGACGATAAAGACAAGTCGGACACTCTTTTTCGGTTGATCTGTTATTTAGGCAACCGCTCTGCTATTGTCTTTTGTAATCATCGGGAAGCGGTGGAAAGAACGAGTAATTTGCTTTCTGATAAAGGCATCGTAAACGTTTTTTATCATGGTGCTTTGGAGCAGCAGGAGCGGGATAGCGCTCTGTGTAAATTTAGAAACGGAACATCTAATGTATTGGTCACTACAGACCTTGCTTCAAGGGGACTTGATATTCCTAACATCCGGTATATTATTCATTATCATTTGCCTTCAAGCGAAGAAGTTTTTACGCATCGTAACGGCAGAACTGCCCGTATGGACGCCAGTGGAACAGCGATCCTGATCATGGGACCTGAAGAAAAATTGCCGGCTTACATACCTGCGGATACAGAAGAAATAGAATTGCCTGAAGAGAATAATCTGCCTGAAAAACCAAAATGGTCCACTTTATTCATTGCTGCCGGTAAAAAAGATAAAGTAAACAAAATAGATATTGTCGGTTTTTTATCTAATAAAGGTCAATTGAAAAAAGAAGATATCAGTTTAATTGAGGTAAAGGATTTTTTCTCTTTTGTAGCTGTGAGAAAACTAAAAGTAGGCTCAGTATTGCAACTGATAAAAAATGAAAAGATTAAAAATAAGAAAGTAAAAATAGATGCGGCAAAGTAGCAAGAGGTGATACAAATAGGGCTATTTCAGTTTTGCTGGTTTCTTTTTTTGTTTGCTTCGGCAGTACATGGAAAAAGATGAATAGAAATCCTTTAAGTACAAGTGAGTGACACAACGATGATGCCATGAAAACCAATGCCGGTTACATAAAACTGCATACTGAAAGTTTGAACCGCCGTGAAATTGTTATTATCCTTTGTTCATTCTAACTACCTTCTTGTTCTTCCTTTTTTGGCATTTAGCCACAAACCCAGCCAGATACCGCACAATCCCCAGGCAGCGAGGAGGTCGAGTAATTCGGGCCTGATAACTTCCCACGGCGTTTGCAGCCAAATGTTGCTGTTGTAATAGACGTACAGAAATACGAAAATGGCGATTCCGAGGCTTTTAAGAACGATGTTTAAAAAGCCGCCGTGGTTTTTGCCGATAAGCCCGATAAACAGAAGAATGGATAAAAAAGCGGTAGTATAACTGCGAATAGCAGACATGGCCATATTAGAATCGTCGGTAGTATGGTAGGTCACTATGGCCCACGGCTTACCTTTCATGCCTTCGTCAAACTTTGCTGTTTCTTCTTGTGTAGCGTTAAGATTTGATCGTGGCACCAGGTATTGACCATCTTCTTTAAACAGGGTTGAAAGCGTCTGAATAACGTTCTCCTGACCTGCAATTTGTTTGTAAGCTTCATCGTGGTGATGCAGGAACATGTGCGAAACGGCTTGCCATCCAAAAACAAGGATTGCGCCTACCAGGGCGCCGATAATTGCTCTTTTCATATGGGTTATTTTAGAGACAATTTATGAATAACTATTTGAAAATCAAAAGAAATCTAAGGGACCTTTGGCTGGTATCGTTTGAGGAAAGCGTACGTAAAAACAAGAATGGCAACAATAAATAATAGCGGGCAGAGCAATGAGCTTTCAAAACCAAATGCTCCACCGGTCCATAATTCGGGGCCTGTTATAGTTTGCTGCAGTATGCTGCCAAATTGTAAACCGCTGACGTCATATCCTAAAACCGGTCCCTGGAAGTAGTTCCAGGCAAAATGAAAAAATATTCCAAACCACAGGTTTTTGGTAAAGATATAATTGAGGCCAAGTAAAAAGCCAGCTACGACAATGTTTACAATGGCTAACAATGAAACGTCAGGATTGGTTTGATGAAACAGTGCAAATAATACAGACACCACCGATAAAGCGATCCATTTGTTCAGCGACTGCATCAGGTTATTCAATAAATATCCGCGAAACAGCAGCTCTTCTATAAAAGCTACTATTAGTAACAGAACTACTTCCAGAAACAACGAGCCGAAGTCAAAGCTTGCAGACGTAAAAGTGAGGTATTTTATCGCTACCAATATAAGCGTGCCGATGCCGAGCAATGCTATTGATGCGAAAAATCCCAGGCCGGCTTCATTGCTATAACCCTTCCAGGTAAAACCAAGACTTTCAAAACTTCGCCTGT
>Ga0160473_101384_pt1 | contig 12117 bp, 7 predicted proteins | sample HID1975I_E11MG_FD_108217 | JGI IMG/M metagenome (GOLD analysis project Ga0160473, IMG submission 108217) | Enriched soil microbial communities from UW Madison campus, WI, USA - HID1975I_E11 MG | ecosystem: Environmental > Terrestrial > Soil > Unclassified | place: USA: Madison, Wisconsin... | reverse complement strand
TTACATTTCAGATGGATAACGCCGGACTGACTCATGCACAACTAATGAGTTCTATAAGACTGATCGGCACAAAAGTCATTCCTTTAATAAAAGCAAATTAACGGTATATAATCGCAATCATTATTTGTCCTGAATCCAAAGGTGAGTAAACCTTGCAGGCTAATTAAAAATTCATAAGCACAGTTATTGAGCAATATAAGCTGTACTAATTGAAGGATCTTTGGATAAACAACAAAACGTTATGTTATGCTCGACATTGTAATTCAGGCAAGGGAGGCAGTGATTAGCAAAGCCGTGAAAGTAAAACGCATTCTCCCATTCCGCCTTCGAAGAATGGTGGGGCCTTTTATTTTTATGGACCATGCCGGACTCATTGCAGACATACCTTCTGAACCTTCTTCGTTAGACGTTTTACCACATCCACATATTGGACTTTCTACCGTAAGCTATCTTTTTGGCGGGCAGGTTACACACCGTGACAGTTTAGGTGTAGAGCAAATAATTCGTCCGGGTGAAGTAAATTGGATGACTGCAGGCAGTGGGATTGCACACTCCGAAAGATTTGAAGACCCTTCATCTCTCACAGGAGGATTGGAGATGATACAAACCTGGGTAGCGCTACCGGAAAAAGACGAAGAGACTGCTCCATCTTTTCACAATTACATCCCCGAACAACTACCGGTATTTACTGACAAAGGAGTTTGGATGCGACTAATAGCAGGCAATGCATTTGGGTTAAGGAATGACGTTAAAACAAACTCTCCGTTATTTTATTTACACGTTGTATTACAGAAGGGAGCAAAATTCGGACTGCCACAAGAACATTCGGAACGAGGATTTTATATTGCAAAGGGAAGTGTAGAACTATCAGGCATTACATATTACCCAGGGCAAATGTTAGTGTTCAACAAAGGTGTTGATCCGCTTATCCTTGCTAAAGAGAATACTACATTAATGCTTTTAGGAGGTGAGCCTTTAGGTGAACGCTTTATCTGGTGGAATTTTGTATCCTCACGAAAAGAACGTATTGAGCAGGCGAAAGAAGATTGGAAACAAGGTAGAATAATACTGCCCCAAAGGACAACCAGGAATTTATACCGCTGCCTGATGATAAGTCAAAACCAGCGGGAAGTTCCCCACGACCCGAACCCCTTTCATAAACACCCGGTGCACAATCAATTGAAATTGGAACATAATTTTTAATCGACCTTAAATAGTGGCAATCAAACGTTCAGTCGTTCTTTCAAATTTAGGTCCTGTAAGGCTTTCAATAAAAAACCCCGGTTATAAAACCAGGGTTTGAGGTGTACCGAGGAGCAGACTTGAACTGCCGACCTTCGGGTTATGAATCCGATGCTCTAACCAGCTGAGCTACCTCGGCATTTCGGGCTGCAAATATAGGGTCTTTTCTATAAAAATGCTTTCTCTTCTTCGCAAATGCGCTTACTTTTTAATAAATTTCCGTTGATGACTTTCTTCAGTTTCTGCTTCATTTTTAGCTGACCATTTGCTGCATAGAGAGAAAAAGTACAAGAGTGCGACGCAAGAATGATTCATAGTAGCAATACTGCCCGGCTCATAAAACTGATTACCCGTTGATGCGCAACCAAGTATAAATTACCTTTGCACTTCTTTTGATAAAAGGTACAATATGAATCACCTCAGCGCTTCTGGTAGATTATACAGCGAATACGAGCAACAGTTACAAAAAATAGCAGATGTAAAATATGCAGCAGCCGTTTTGCAGTGGGACCAGGAGACCTACCTGCCGCCTAATGGAGCCGATGCGAGGGGAAGACAGATAGCCACGTTGAGTGAGATCGGACACCAAATGTTTACCGACGATAAGATCGGGCATCTTTTACAGGACCTGCTTTCTACAGATCTGCCCGAGTCGCAAAAGCGAAATGTAGAACTGACGGTAGAAGATCATACGCGACTTAAAAAGCTTTCGCCGGCATTTGTCCGCACAATGAGTGAGACGGTTACTGCCAGTTTTCATGCATGGATTGAGGCACGAAAAGAAAACAATTTTGCAGTATTTGAACCGCTCCTTGCTCCGCTGGTCGAGCTCAAAAGGCAGGAAGCGGAACTGTATGGTTACAAAGAGCATCCGTACGATGCGCTCATGAATGAATACGAGAAAGGTGCCACTGTTTCAATGCTCGATACAATTTTTGACGACGTAAAAGGTCCGTTGCAAGATCTTTTGCGGGAGGTGCAAAACAAGGATTTTGGAGATGCAGGTTTTCTACACCGGAATTTTCCGAAACAGCAACAGTGGGAGTGGGGCTTGTATCTTGCCGGGCAGTTAGGGTTCGATTTTGACGCTGGACGGCAGGATATTTCAGAGCATCCGTTCACCACCAATTTCAGCAGCAACGATGTGCGGATCACTACCCGCATCGACGAGCACGATTTCGCCAATATGACCTGGAGCACGATTCACGAAGTGGGCCATGCCTTATACGAACAGGGACTGCCCGCCGAACAGTATGGCCTGCCTTTGGGCGAATACGCTTCTTTAAGCATTCACGAGTCGCAGTCGCGGCTCTGGGAAAATTGCATCGGTCGGTCAGCCAATTTCTGGCAATATTATTACCCACGGCTGGTGCAGCATTTTCCGCAGCAGTTTAGCGGTGTTAGCAAAGAGCAGTTTGTACGGGCGATCAACAAGGTGCAGCCGTCACTGATCAGAACTGAGGCAGACGAGCTGACTTATCATTTTCATGTAATGGTTCGGTACGAGCTCGAAAAAAGATTGATTGAAGGCTCGCTGCAGGTGAAAGAAATTCCGGCGTACTGGAACGAACAGTATAAAGCGTTGCTGAGTGTAGAAGTGCCCGACGATAAACAGGGATGCCTGCAGGATGTACATTGGAGTCACGGCAGCTTCGGATATTTTGCCACGTATAGCCTGGGTAGTTTTTATGCTGCTCAGTTCTGGCAACAGGCAAAGTCAGATACTCCCGGCATCGAAGAGCAAATTGTTAGCTATGGCAATACCAAGTCGCTGCTGCATTGGCTGCGAAACAAGGTGCACCGCCACGGACGGTTTTACAACAGCCAGCAGTTGTGCACATTAGTAACCGGAAAAGAGCTGAATAGCACTGTTTTTGTAAATTATCTGAGAGAAAAGTTGAATGCATTGTAAGGTGTGTTGAACTTTTTGTGGCCAGAGCTGAGTTACTAATATTAAGCATTCTTGCGTCGCACTCTTGTACATTTTCCTTTTTTTCAGCCCTAAGCTGAGAGCACTAATACAGGTAACAGGGTTGTAGCGTAGAGAAGAAGAGCGTTTATTAGTGAGTATGCTCAGAACTGCATAAACAACCATTTTTTTAATAGATCATCGGACTTAACAGGTCTGGGTGATCATCAGAAATACATTATGAATATTGTAATAACCGGTGCAAGCAGCGGAGTTGGCTTCGAAACTGTTCTTGAGCTTATTCTCAATTCGGACAATAAAGTTCTTGCGCTTGCCCGAACAAAAGACAAGTTGGATCTATTATCAGATACTGCCCTGACCCGAAACCCGGATTGTACATTTTATCCGTTAACGTTCGATATTCTTCATGGCGATTATGAAGACAACCTGTTGCCTTTTCTGCAAAAAACATTTGGTGAAGTAGATGTGCTGATAAATAATGCGGGCTCGCTGATCAACAAACCCTTTGAAGAGTTGTCGCAGCTTGATTTTGCCGAGATGCTTCAAAGCAATTTATTGGGTCATGTAAAGATGATTCAACACCTGTTGCCGCTGATGTCTTCGGGCGGTCATATTGTAAACATTGGCAGCATGGGCGGCTACCAGGGAAGCGTAAAGTTTCCGGGATTGGCTGCTTATTCGGCCAGCAAAGCAGCTTTGCACACGCTGACCGAATGTCTTGCAGTTGAACTGGCCGACAGAAACATAAAAGTTAATTGCCTCGCACTTGGTTCTGCGCAAACAGAAATGTTAGAAAAGGCATTTCCGGGGTATATATCACCGGTAACGGCAAACGAAATGGGGAAATTCGTAGCAGACTTTGCAGCAACCGGACACAAGTTTTTCAATGGCAAAATTCTTCCGGTGTCCGTTGGTACGCCGTAGAGGAAGGGTTAGAGGCAATAGGGCATTGAGGCATTGAGACAATAAGGCAATAAGGGGCAGAAGGGTGAAAGGGTGGAGGGCCACATGTGGATGGTGAAGGATAGAAGGTGATGCTATAGTTTATTTCGATTGTTGTAGTTTCCATTATTCATTGCTCTTCCTTCTTTGCTCAATAATGAGATGCGGTACAAGGGAGTGACACAACGATGTTTAATAGAATTACTAACGCTGGTAACCATATTGTTCCTGTGGCATTTGTTTTTTAAAAAACCTTGAAAAAGATGAGCCTTAAGATTAAGTTTATTATAGCTGTCGCTGTTGTTTTACCTGTTATTGGCTTTTCTCAAAAGACCGACTCATTAATAAACAAATTAGATAGCTTAAAACAACAGACTGATACTACCGGGCAGCAGAATATAGTAGAACCTGCGTTTTACGATGAGAGAACCAAGGTGAATGCTAAGGTGTTTGGCATCTTGTTGTTAGACGATTTTAAGCAGCAGGCACTGTCTCCGTTAGATATAAAAAAAAGAGGCTGGATCACCGGCGCAGCGCTTGTCGGTACTACGATCGGCATCGGTTTTCTCGACAAACCCATACAGGAATGGGCTGCGGGATTGAGGCGTCAACACCCGAAATTAGGTACCTATAGCAGAGCGGTTTCAGACGTGGGAGGAGTCTATGAAGGAATAACCTTTGCCGGAATAGCGGCTTACGGCTTTGTTTTTAAGAAACCAAAACTAAGAACGACGACGGCTCTGGCGACGCAGGCATACATCACCTCTACCGTTTGGTCTATGTTGTTTAAAGCTGCTTCCGGTAGATTGAGGCCGCATGATATAGAGCGACATTCAACTATGAACCAGCCTCGTTTTCATGGTCCTTTTTATAGTTTTCCTTATGGCGGCAACAGTTCTTTTCCTTCGGGGCATACCACTTTAGCATTTGCAGCGGCCAGGGTTTACGCTATGGAATATAAAAATATTCCGGCTGTACCGGTTATTGCATATAGCGTGGCCGGTCTTATCGGCTTTAGCAGAATTATCGAAAACCGCCACTGGGCAACAGATGTTTTTGCCGGGGCATTATTGGGGTGGGCGTGCGGAACACAGGTAGTTAATAATTACCACCGTTATGCAAGATTGCAAAGAACCAAAGGCAGAAAGCCAAAAGGTAAATTAACAGCAAACATTCAATACTTACACGGAACTGTTGTTCCAGGATTTGTGTACAATTTTTAGATTGGAGTAAACGGTGGAAAATGAACTGGAACGGGTAGAACTGGTAACTGGCAACCTGTAACTGGCAACACAATCTATATGAAAGTTCTTACTCCCGATGAAGTATATGCCTGCCTGAATTCTTTAGGCGTACAGTCTTTCTTTTTCTTAAAAATTCTGTTGAAGTTAGACATATTGTTAAACCCGCATTTATACGCTATCTCGGTTATGCTGTGCGTGGTATCTATCAGCATTCGCGATGCATGACCTAACCTTACTTCGTTAATAGTATCTACAAATGTTTTGCCTGTTCTGACCTTAAAAAAGCGGCTGAGTGCCACTTCGGTCATACCCGCAATTTTTGCGGCATCATTCAGGGTAATGTTCTTATGGAAGTTATTATTTAGAAAGGCCATTATTTTTTCTATCCTGCGGCTATTGTAGCTGATCGTTTCATAGTTGCTAAAAGATGAGCCTGATAATGTTTGTATATTTCTTGATGTTGACAGATCATGCAGCACCGACATAAGCTCTAACACCGAATCGAATCCGTGTTTTTGTGGCAGTCCTATTAATCTGGGCATGATTCCCTCAACGGTTTCTTTTGAAAAAAGTACACCTCTTAGCGAACGTTCCAATAAGTTCCTTATAAAGGTCATCTGGTTACGCTGCAAAAACTTGTCATCAAACAGGTCGCGGTGAAACTGTATAGTGATCTCCTGTATATGATCGCAATGACATTTATGGGTAAACCAGCCGTGCTGCAGGTTAGACCCAACCAGTACAAGTTCAAGATCTTCAATTTCTTCAATGTGATCTCCAATAACCCGCTTTGCTCCTTTTGCACTTCTTATGAAGTTTAATTCAAACTCTTCATGGTAATGAAGAGGGAAATCAAATTGTGATTTAGTTCTTGAAAAAAGAGTAAAGCAATCGTTAGGCGTCAGGGGGGTTATTTCTCTTAATAGTTTGGTTACCATTACAACTACGTTAATGCTTTTTAAATGTTTACGTCTTAAAAGTATGTATAATTATTAATAAAATACCAGTTTTGATTTTTCCAACAAAATCTCAAAAAATTGCCGATTTATAAGCATAAATGTACTTTTTACATTTGTTAAGTGACATGATTCCATGTAAAAAATATGCCTAATAGATAAAATAGTATCATATTTATGTTGCTCATGAATGTATTTTTGATAAAACAAATAAAGCTTGTTATATGTTAAAAGATGTACTCCAGAAGGGACTGCTTTTCTTTGCATTCGTCCTCTTTTTTCTTTCTTCATGGTCGCAGGGAAGATCAGTTACCGGAACTGTATTTGACGATAAAGGAACTCCTCTCTCCGGTGCTACCGTTACAGTAAAAAATACAAATGTCAGTACCAGTACCAACAGTGCAGGTGCTTTTACCATTAATGTACCTGCTAATGGCAGAACATTAGTCGTGAGTTATGTAGGGATGGAGGCAAAGGAAGCTGCAATTGGGAGCAGCAATACAATAAGTGTAACACTTGCCGGCGGTACCAATGCTTTGAACGATGTAGTTGTAGTTGGTTATGGTAGGTCAAGGAGAGCCAATCTTACAACAGCGCAAACATCTGTTGGTGCAAAAGAAATTGAAAAAACCGTAAATACAACTGTAGAGCAGGCTCTGCAGGGACGAGCCGCCGGCGTTTACGTTACTCAAAATTCAGGTCAGCCTGGTGGTGGCATCTCGGTAACTATCCGTGGTGTAAGCTCGATCAATGGTAATACAGAGCCCCTCTATGTGATTGATGGTGTGCAAATTTCAGGCAGTGGTTCCGGGAATTCTGCAGGTAACCTGGCAGGTTTAAATCCTGCAGATATTGAAGATATGCAGATTTTACAAGGCCCGTCGGCTACAGCAATTTATGGTTCCCGTGGAACTAACGGTGTTATTTTGATTACTACAAAACGTGGTAAATCAGGTGAGGCGAGAATGGCTTATGGTGTTCAGTACAATATTCAAACACCACCAAAGCATGTGGATGTAATGACTTTACCTCAGTATGCTCAAATGCAAATAGAGTATAAAGGAATAGCCGGCGGAACAGTCAGGGGTGAATTACTTGATCCTTCTCTTCTGGGACCAGGTACTGACTGGCAAGGTGAACTGTTTAATAATGCAGCAATGCAAAAACACCAGTTAAGCTTAAGTGGTGGCAGCAACAATACTACTTATTATATGTCTGGTGAATATTTAAACCAGGAAGGTGTTGCTGTAGGTTCTGGTTTTGACAGGTATAGCTTTAGAATCAACCTGGATAACAAGCCAAGAGAATGGATCACGCTTGGTGCAAATCTTAGCTTTAACCAAACGAATGAAAACATCACCGCCAGTTCGAGTGGTCTTATTACCAGTGCTATTCAGTTAAGTCCTGAGGTGCCGGTTAAAAATCTTAATGGTACGTGGGGTGGAGGTGATCTTACAAATACTGCTGCTCAGTTTGCACCGGTCAATCCGATTGCCATCTCAACTTTAACGACCAATAAAAGGACGAACAGGCAGTTTTTAGGAGGACTTAATTTGGGACTTAATTTAGCGAAAGGACTTGTTTTCAGGTCTTCGTTTAATACCAATGTCGGTTATTCTAATTCAACTTATTACCAACCTACCTATTCAATTGGTTGGAATGCTAATGCAACTGCTACTTTAACTAACGGTACCAGTCAAAATACTTACTGGAACTGGAACCAGTTATTCGAGTATAATACAACTTTTGGTAAACATACTATCGGAGCGATGGTAAGTCACGAGTCACAGGCTTCTACCTGGAAAAACGTGGGCGCAACGAGAACCGGATTTCTTACCAACGACATTTTTGACTTAAGCGCAGGAAATGCAACTTCTGCCACCAATTCAGGTGGTTCTGGTGAATGGGCTCAGGAATCTTACCTGGGCAGAATCAACTATAATTACGATAACCGTTACCTTTTAACTGCTACTTACCGAACAGATGGCTCTGTAAACTTTGGTCCTGAAAACAGGTGGGGTACTTTCCCCTCTGTATCTGCAGCATGGAGAGTTAGCCAGGAAGAGTTTTTCCATGTCTCTTTTATCAGTGAGTTGAAATTAAGATTAGAAACCGGTTTGACCGGAAACCAGGGTAGTGGTGGTATTTATTCACCATTAGGTACAGGTGCAACCCCATGGGGTACGGGCTTTTTACCATCCAGGTACCCTAACCCAAAACTTAAATGGGAAGCAACAAGAGCTCCTAACATTGGATTAAACATTGGCCTGTTAAAAAACAGGATATCTATAGACATTGATCAGTATGTTAAGAATACCGATAACCTGATTATGCCTGCAAGTTTACCCTGGTACATGGGTACAAATGGTACTGCAGCAATACAATCACCAACTGTAAATGCCGGTTCACTTAAAACCAAAGGTTGGAGTTTTACAATAAATACAACTAACGTTAGTACTAAAGACTTTAAGTGGGAAACGAACCTTAATCTCTCACATTTTAAAACCATTCTTGAAAGCGTAAATTCTGATAAAGGATTTTTTGAGCGTCAGTCATGGTGGTTAAATCAATCTGATCCATGGACACAACGTTCTGCTATAGGTGAGGAGCCATGGTTGTTCAGAGGATATATTGAAGAAGGAATATTTACATCAGTGGATGAGATCAACAAAAGTGCAGTACCTGTAGATAACAATGGCAACAGGCGCCCAACACAACAGTCAGGTGGAATTTGGATAGGTGATGTTAAGTTCAGGGATATTAATAACGATGGTAAAATAGATGTTAACGATATGACTTATATTGGTAATCCATGGCCTAAATTATTTGGCGGCCTTACCAACTCATTTAGTTATAAAGGTTTTGATCTCAGCGTCCTGATTACCGGGACTTACGGAAACGATATTTATAATTTTACAGCCTGGGAAAACTCAAATCCAAATAATATCAATCTTGGTCGTAATATGATGGTACATGCTTTTGATTATGCAAAATTAACTACTGATAAAGACGGTAATGCTATGTTAGCTAATGCGGGAACAGATGTAGCAAGAATAATTTCTGGTGCAGATGTTAACGGAAACCATGCTCGTCAGACCAGCAGATGGGTAGAGGATGGTTCTTTTATAAGACTTAAAAATGTCACTTTGTCTTACAACGTACCTACTTCTCTTATTTCGCGTCAGAAGGTGGTGAGAGGTGTCAGAGCTTCATTTGGTGCACAGAACCTGGCTACCATAACAGGTTATTCCGGCCTTGATCCTGAAGTTGGAGCATATACAGGTGTAAACGCAGGTGGAGGCGGTGCTATCGGTCTAGATTATGGCCGTTATCCTTTGACCGCTATTTATACATTTAGCTTGAATGTAAACTTTTAAAAGAATTAGAAAATGAAAAAGATAAAGTATAAAAATTATTTAGTTGGTTTAGTTATTCCAATTATATTTTTTTCCGGATGTAAAAAAGATTTTCTTGAAAAGCCTCCGACTGATGCAATAGTTGATGCGGGTTTTTATAAAACTGATGAGCAGGTAATGGCGGGTACTGCTTCGTTATATAATAAAGTTTGGTTTGATTATAACGACAAAGCTTCCTATAACCTTGGTGATTTCAGGTCAGGTACAGCCTTTTCAGCTTATAATGACCGGGGAAATGTATTGTTTAATACTACTGCAGAAAACGAGCAGAACAGCGCGGCATACCGTTCATTTTTCCAGGTCGTAGCTCAGTCAAACCTTACTATAATCAATATTAATAAGTTTGCAGGTGAAGCCGTTTCTCCATCTGTTAAGAAAACGGCAATAGCTGAAGCAAGATTTATGAGAGCTGTAGCTTACCGTTATCTTGTAATGAATTGGGGTGAAGTTCCTGTTATAACAAATAACCTTGATTTACTTAATGATACTTCATTGCAAAAAAATACAGTACCAAGTATCTGGAGATTCATAACCCGCGAAATGCGTGAAGTTGCGGAAGATTTACCTGCAACACCTGCACAAGTCGGAAGAGTTACCAAATGGTCTGCAGAAGGTATGCTGGCAAGATTTTATCTTACCAGGGCTGGTGTAGGAGCAACAGGTGTAACCGGAAGAAACCAAACTTTTCTTGATAGTGCTAAATGGTATGCCCAGGATGTTATCCAGAACAGCGGTAAAAGCTTATTGAGCAATTACGCTAATTTGTTCTTATATCCCTACGACAACAATGCAGAATCGTTATTTGAATTGCAATGGGTGTATTCGCCTGGTAGTTATGGCACTGCAAACAGTGCAATTTCTCAAATGACCTATAGCAATGATATTGCTGCTAATGGCGATGGATGGGGGGGGGATAAAGGCGCTACCTGGTGGATGCTTAGCCAATATGATGGAATTACAGCATCCGGGGACACGATGCTTAAAGGACGTACCCTCGACCAAAGGCTAAAAGCCACTTATATGCTACCAGGGGCGAGTTACCCTGAAATAACACAAACAGTTGCTGCATCAGTCAATCCTGCTTTGAAACAAAAATTAATATTTCCCTGGATTACAGGAGATGTGAATTTTGCAAGCCTCAAAAAATACATCATAGGTAAAGCTGAAGATGTAGGGGGACAAGCTGATAAACAAAACTATCCTAATGATACTTATATGATGAGGCTTGCAGAAATGTATTTAATTTATGCAGAGGCTGTTCTGGGAAACAACACTTCTACTACAGATGCAACTGCCTGGCAGTACTTTAACATGGTACATACCCGTTCAGGGCTTGCATCGTATGCAGATCCTGCAGGTGCACCTATTCCACTTACTTTTGATGCTATTTTTAAAGAAAGAATTATTGAGTTTGCAATGGAAGGAATGGCGTGGTACGATTTGGTTAGTCTTCATTATTACAATCCACAAAAAGCTTATTCAATTATAAACGGGCAGGATAGAGGATTTTATAATATTACTCCTGACGTTTTCCCCAATCCTACACAGTGGACCATCAAGAAGACAAGTTGGGCTACTACAGAAAGGAACGTTAACGCCAGCGAGGGTAATTTTCGTCTTCCTATACCTTCTACAGAAATTAGCCAAGCGCCTAACTTAGCTAAACCTGCTGTTGAATATCCATAAGCAAAATATCATAATTGTAAAAATTCGTCATTAAAATGAAAACAATAAATCAATTAATAGTACTTATCATGGCTTTAGCCATGATAAGTACATTCACAGCCTGTAAGAAGGAAAATCTTGCAAATGGCGGTACACCAAGAATCAGGTATGTAAGAGTAACAAATCCTGTATCTTCTGATTCTCTCTTAATAGGAGCTGGTCAAGGTCAGTTGATTGCAATAATTGGGGAAAACCTGGGAGGTGCGGAAAGTATGTGGTTTAACGACCAACCCGCTAGTTTAAACCCGACTTTTATTACAAATACGACCATCATTGTAAACGTGCCTTCTCCAATCCCAACTGAAATTACTAATAGGTTGAAAATCTATTTTTCAAACGGAGATTCTCTTCTTTACAATTTCGAAGTTCAAATTAGCAAGCCATCCGTTAACAGTATGACTTGTGAGTATGTAAATACAGGTGATGTTGCGACTATAAATGGAGATTTCTTTTATGCACCGATTACAGTTGCATTCACCGGTGGAGTAAGCGGTGAAATTGTTTCAGTAACAGATAAAATTCTCCAGGTTCGGGTACCAAGTGGTGCACAGCCGGGTCCTATTACTGTAACAACCAATTTTGGTGAAACAGAATCTGAGTTCTGGTTTGCAGACAACAGAAATATTTTTATTAGTAGCGATCCTTTTGAAGGATGGAATACC
>Ga0160473_101383_pt1 | contig 12119 bp, 10 predicted proteins | sample HID1975I_E11MG_FD_108217 | JGI IMG/M metagenome (GOLD analysis project Ga0160473, IMG submission 108217) | Enriched soil microbial communities from UW Madison campus, WI, USA - HID1975I_E11 MG | ecosystem: Environmental > Terrestrial > Soil > Unclassified | place: USA: Madison, Wisconsin... | reverse complement strand
TGACGTTGATCGCCGGGACTTTCAGCTCGCCTTTGGCCAGCATGTCCAGCAGGCGGTGCACGCCAGTGGTGGTTTCTTCGGTGACACCGTGGACGCGGTCCAGAACGGCTGGGTACTTCTTGTGCAGCAGTTCGGTCAGGTCGCCGCCGTCGTCGAGGATCATGTTGGCGTCCCATGGCTGGCCATCCTTGAGGATGGTCTGCTCCAGGCACCACTCGTACTCTTCCTCGGTTTCGCCTTTCCAGGCGAACACCGGGATACCGGCGGCAGCGATGGAGGCAGCGGCCTGGTCCTGGGTGGAGAAGATGTTGCAGGACGACCAGCGCACTTCGGCACCCAGGGCAACCAGGGTTTCGATCAGCACGGCAGTCTGAATGGTCATGTGGATGCAGCCCAGAATCTTCGCACCCTTGAGCGGTTGCTCGGTCAGGTACTTGCGACGCAGGCCCATCAGTGCAGGCATTTCCGATTCGGCGATGATGGTTTCGCGACGGCCCCAGGCAGCCAGGGAGATGTCAGCGACTTTGAAATCGGTAAAACCAGCAGGCGTGTTTACAGCGCTCATGAGAGCCTCCATTCGTAGTGTGCGAATGGGCGCCGTTGTGCGTTGAGCGTCCGCAGGAGCGGACAACGCCCCATCCGAGCCTGACAGGCCTAGCCTGCTGCAGCGCCCCTCGGACAGGTGGCGGGCATGGCCACCGCTGCGGGTGGCCAAGTGAAGCGGCAGGATTATAGCCGCGACAGGGACCTTCGCCCAAGGTTTTCTGTCGATTAATCGAGACGATAGTCGATGTTCAATGGAGCGGCGACGGCCGCTCTGCCATCATGAATGCACGTTAGCCAAGCAGGTTAGGAGTACCGATGAACTTTCACACCCGCAAATGGGTAAAACCCGAAGACCTCAACCCCAATGGCACCCTGTTCGGTGGCAGCCTGTTGCGCTGGATCGACGAAGAAGCGGCGATTTATGCCATCGTCCAGCTGGGCAACCAGCGTGTGGTGACCAAGTACATGTCGGAGATCAACTTCGTCAGTGCCTCACGCCAGGGCGACATCATCGAACTGGGCATCACCGCCACTGAATTCGGCCGCACCTCGATCACCCTCAAGTGCGAAGTGCGCAACAAGATCACCCGCAAGAGCATCCTGACCGTCGACAAGATGGTGTTCGTCAACCTCGGCGAAGATGGCATGCCCGCGGCTCACGGGCGCACCGAGATCAAATATGTCCAGGACCAGTTCCCGGACTCGGCAGTCGAGTAGGCATTTTGGGGCCGCAAAGCGGCCCCCTTGTTTTCAGGGCTGGGCGCTAACCTTGCGCACCACCCGCCCGATGCTCAGCCCCTGCACTAGGATCGACGACAACACCACGATGTAGGTGATCGACAGCAGCAGGTCACGTTCCTCACCCAGCGGCAGCGACAGTGCCAGCGCTACCGACACGCCGCCGCGCAGGCCGCCCCAGGTCAGTACCCGCACGGTGCCTTTCGGCACACTCCGCCAGCGGCGCAGCAGCAAGATAGCCGGGGCCACGGTAAGCAGCCGCGACAGCAGGACCGCCAGTGCCAGCACACCGCCGGCCGCCAGGTGCATCCAGTTGAACGGCAGCAGCAGCAGCTCAAGGCCGATCAGCGCGAACAGCAAGGCGTTGAGCATGTCATCGATCAATTCCCAGAAACCGTCCATGTAGCGACGGGTCATGTCGTTCATCGCCAGGTTGCGCCCCAAGTTGCCGATGATCAAGCCGGCGACCACCATGGCGATCGGTGCAGAAACGTGCAGTTCGTAGCACATTGCCGAGCCACCGATGACCAGTGCCAGGGTCAGCATGACCTCGACCTGGTACTGCTCGACGCTCTTGATCATGCGGTAGGTGGCGTAGCCGATCACGCCGCCGAACACCACGCCGCCAATGGCCTCGCGGGCGAACAGGACCGCCGTGTCATAGGCACTGGGGGTTTCGCCGAGCTGGATGATGCCCAGCAGCACGGTGAACACCACGACCGCGGTGCCGTCGTTGAACAGCGATTCGCCGACGATGGTGGTTTTCAGCGGCTTGGAGGCATTGGCGGTCCGCAATGCGCCGAGCACAGCAATCGGGTCGGTGGGCGAGATCAGCGCGCCGAACAGCAGGCAGTAGATCAGCGGAACCTGCCAGCCGAACATCGCGAACACCCAGTGCGACAGGTAGCCGATCACCACGGTGGCGATCAGTACGCCGATGGTCGCCAGCAGGCCGATCGGCCAGCGATAGCTGCGCAGGTCTGAGAGGTTGACGTGCAAGGCGCCGGCGAACAGCAGGAATGCCAGCATCCAGTGCATCAGCAAATCGTTGAAGTCGATCTGGTTCATCAGGCCTTCGACGCGCTCTTCGAGGCCAGGGAAGCCAATCAGGCTAAGCCCTTGCAGCATCAACGAGAACAGCAGTGCCGTGACCATCACGCCAATGGCGGGTGGCAGGCCGATGAAGCGGTAGTTGACGTAGGTGAGAAGGGTGGTGAGGCAGATAAACGCGGCAACTAATTCAAGCATCCCAAATCCTGTAACAGTGGCTTCCAAGTCGTACCCGAATGACTCGGGCAGTTCTTTGATGACCTGGCGAGGGCTTCGGGGCACACCTTTGACCGGAATTGTTGGAATCGTTCATGTGTAGGGCTTGAGTTGTGCGATGGTTTTGAGATCGAGCGCCGCCCGCGCGGCGCTCGATCTCGTAAACGCTGAAAATCTTCCGACATACGCACACCAGACTGAAGACGATATATTCGTGCCTCAATAACGTCACAAGGACCTGAAGGCGTGTTGGCAACTTCCCTGGTACTGGTCGCCGCCCTCCTGCATGCGACCTGGAACACCCTGATCAAATTCAGCGGCGAGCGCTTGTTGGTGATTGCCAGCATGGACACGGTCGCGCTGGCTTTTGCCGTGCTGGCCGTGGCCTTTGTCGAGGTGCCTCCCGCTGAAATCTGGCCCTGGTTGATCGCCTCGGCGCTGGCCGAACAGTTGTACCGCTATCTGCTGATCCAGGCCTATCGGGTTGGCGACCTGGGGCTGGTCTATCCTCTGATGCGCGGGCTGTCGCCGTTGGTGGTGCTGGGCTTGACCCTGGCCTTTGCCGGGGAATCGCTGAGCCAGCAGCAGATCATCGGCATCCTGCTCATCCCGTGCGGCATGGCGTGCCTGCTGTGGCAGGGGGGCGGTGGTGATCGGCTGCCTTGGTCGATGTTGCCCGTGGTGGCGCTGATTGGCCTGTGCATCGGTTGCTACACCTGGTTCGACGGCCAGGCGGTGCGGCTGTGGGGCAAGCCTTGGGACTACCTGGTATGGCTGACCTTGCTCAGTGCCTGGCCTTTCCCGCTGCTCGCCAGTGTGGCGCGCCGGCCACCGTTTGTGCTGTTCTGGCGAACCCAATGGCGGCTGGGGTTGGCCGTAGGGCTTTGCGTGCTGTTCAGTTATGCCCTGGTGCTGTGGGCCATGCACCTGGGGTCGGTGGCCGAGGCGGCGGCGCTGCGGGAATTGAGCGTGATCCTGGTGGTGCTGTTGGGTATGCGCTACCTCAAAGAACCTTTTGGCGGGCCAAGACTCCTAGCTTGCGGGCTGGTGCTGGCAGGCATGCTGGTAATGAAGCTCTAACCTTTCGATTGAACAAGGAGTGCTGTCCATGACCGTTGCCCTGTGGTGCATCCTGATTGCCCTGGTATTGCCGCCGCTTTGTGCATTGATCGCCAAAGTGAGCAGTGGTCGCTTCGGCCTCAAGGACAATCACGATCCGCGTGCCTTCCTGGACACGCTATCGGGCCTGCCACGCCGAGCCCATGCGGCGCAGCAGAATAGCTACGAAGCGTTTCCCGCGTTTGCGGCGGCCGTGCTGGTGGCAGATATCGTCGGCAATGCCGAGCAAGTGACGCAGGACGTGCTGGGCGTGATGTACATCACCAGCCGGTTGCTCTACATCATCTGCTACCTGGCGGACTGGGCGGCATTGCGGTCAGTGGTGTGGTTTGCCGGGTTGGCGTTGATCGTGGCGTTTTTCGTGGTTTCCGTCTGAAACCGAGTTGCCCTCTTCGCGGGTAAACCCGCTCCCACAGGGGATCGTGCATTCCTCAGGGTTAGCACGATTACTGTGGGAGCGGGCTTGCCCCGCGAAGAACCCAGCCCCGATCAAGGGACTTTCGGTACTTCAGGCAGCGGTTTGCCTTTAGGCCACAGCATCCAGATCTGCCCTTGCTGCTTCATGTTCCCGGCCAGCTCACCTGCTTCTGGCCCAGTCCCCCAGAACAGGTCTGCACGTACCTCACCGGCAATGGCACCCCCGGTATCCTGAGCCCCTACCGGCCGCACCACCGGGGTACCATCCGGGCGCGTAGTGGATAGCCAGAGCAGGCTGCCCAACGGAATCACCTTGCGGTCGATCGCCACGCTGTAGCCGGCCGTCAGTGGCACGTTGAGCGAGCCACGCGGGCCTTCGTTACTGTCGGGACGGGTGCTGAAAAACACGTAGCTGGGGTTGCTCGCCAGCAGCTCTGGTACCCGCTGCGGGTTGGCCTGGGCCCAGGCATGAATGCTGCCCATGCTCACGTCTTCCTTCTTCAACTGGCCCTGTTCCACCAGCCAACGCCCGATCGGCCGGTAGGGGTGGCCATTTTGGTCGGCGTAGCCCAGGCGCAGCTGGCGGCCATCTTCCAGTTGTACCCGGCCCGAACCCTGTATCTGCAGGAACTGCAAGTCCATCGGGTCGGTCAGCCAAGCCAGCACCGGGGCTTTTACGCCCTCACGGTTGATGACTTCGGCCGTGTCGTAAGGCTTGAGCACCCGGCCATCGAGTCGCCCGCGCAGGCGCTTGCCCTTGAGCTCTGGGTACACGCTGGCGAGGTCGACCACGATCATGTCGTCGGGCACGCCGTACACCGCTACGTGGTTGGTTTCGGTCGGTTCCAGGCTGCCGGGGTAGACCGGCTCGTAGTAGCCGGTGATCAGGCCGTTGGCGTTGTTCTCGGCCGAGCGCAGGCCATAGACCTGCAGGTTTTGCTGCAGGAAGGCGCGTATTTGCAGAGCATCGTCCGGCACGCTGGCTGCGGCCTCGCAGGTGGTGGCCCAGACGGCGTCGCGCTTGAGTTTTTCACAGCCATTGCGCCACGCGTGGAAGCCGGCAACCAGGTCGGTGTCGCTGACGCTGGGCAGGTCCTGCCAGGTGGCGTTGGCATAGGTGGCAATGGCATGGGGCTCAGGTTTGGCGTTCTCGCCGCCGTTGCAGCCGGCCAGCAGGGCCAGCGCCGGGAGTGTCCAGGCCAGGTGGCGCAGGGCAGATTTCATATGGGGATTCCTGTCAGGGAGAACATGAAGATTCACCCCTGTGTTTTATGTGGCTATTGGTCTTTGGCCCTTGGCCAGCGATACTGGCCGCCCATTCTCGTAGGCCGTAGTGACCGTGATGTTCAAGCGATTGACCGTTGTTCTGTTCGCAGCCCTTACTCTGAGTGCCTGTGACCGTGTGGACCCGAACTCGCCGCTGGGCCAGCGCAAGGTGATCTTCAAGGACATGCTCAAGACCAGCGAGGACCTGGGTGGCATGCTGCGCGGCCGTTTGCCGTTCGACGGGGTGAAGTTCTCCGAAGGGGCCGTGAAGCTCGACAGCCTGTCGCACCAGCCGTGGCAGCACTTCCCCCAAGCGCGCGATGGCGGTGACAGCAGCGCGCGAGCGGAGGTGTGGGAGCGTCAGGCGCGGTTCCATGACCTTGCCCGGCAACTGGAGGGCGTGACCGGTGAATTGGTCGATGCTACCCGGGGCCAGCCGCTGGAGGCGGCGCAGTTGAAGGGACCGATGGACAGGGTCGAGGCAGCGTGCAAGGCTTGCCATACCGAATTCCGCAATCATTGATCGCCTGTGAGGGCCTTATCGCCGGCAAGCCAGCTCCCACAGGAAACACACAGCCCTTGAGAGCAGTGGAGTACCTGTGGGAGCCGGCTTGCCGGCGATAAGGCGCTCACGGACGCTGCACCTCAGCGGTCGAGTTCGTCGACCGCTTCCTGCAGTTCTTTGCGCGACTCGGCGAGTTTGTCTTTACGCTTGTTTATCTTTTCAGCATCGCCTTTCTTTTCGGCTTTCTTCAGGTCTTTTTCGCGTTGCGCGACTTCATGGCGCGCATCGAGCACCTTTTGTTCACGCTCTTTGCGCAGGCTGGTTTCTGTACAGTTTTTTGCACCTTCCAGTGCCTGCTCGAGCCCCGCAACCTGATCACTGTTGCCGTGTTCGCGGGCAATCTTCAGTTGGTTCTCGATGGCGCTGCGTTTGGCCGCGCAGCCAGTCAGGCCGGCATCCGGCTCGGCAGCCTGCACGGCGCCAGCAGCCAGGCCCAGTGTTGCGAGCAAGAAAAGAGTCGAAATACGTTTCATGAAAAGCCTCCTGAACGGGGCGGGGCAGAAAAGTTGGGGGAAATCCTGCCTTGGTTTTTCCTATTTAGAAACCCTTGTTGGTTTTTTATGGCCGAAACTCAGACTTTCCCTGCGTGGGATTTGGTAAAAAATCATTGCGCGAGCGGTTTGTTGCTGATTTGGAACGCGTTTACGCCGGCCTCGTTTAACTGCGCCGCAATAGCTTGAGTTTCGTTGGCCGTAAAAAACGCTTCAAGCTGACGCGCGCGCGCCGCGCCGATACCTGGCATGGCGTGCCAGTCACCGGCCGTGCGCGAGGACAGCTGCGCCCAGTCACCGTCGAGCTGCATGCCACCCGGTGCGGGTGCGCCAAGCGCGCGCAGCCAGCGGGAGAAGGGCTGTAATCGGGCGCCTTCGAAGGCGTGCAGCAGTTGCGTGGCGGTGGCGTCGCTGATGCCCGGTACCTGGCCCAGGCGCTGAGCATCGAGTTGCAGCCAATCCGTCATCGAAGTGACCAACCCAGCCCCGACCAGGCGTTGCCACGTACCTGGCCCGGTGCGCGGCATTGCCAGCCCCTGCTTGCCACTGAGCCACGTAAGCCGCGCAATGAACTGCTCGTCGCAACCGTCGTCTGCGTGCCAGCAGCTATGGGGGTGGTAGCGCCCCGGTTGCGGCGCTGCAACCGGCTGGCGTTGGACCGCGCGGTGCACCACGTGCTCGAAACGCGGAATGGTCAGGCCGGCCAGGCTGATTGCTACCTGATCACCCGGCGCAATGTCGAGGCGCTGCCAGCGTGCCAGTGAGCCCAGGCTGACCTGTGTGATCAGCCGGTCGTCCAGTTTGACCGGGTGCAAGCGCAGCACCGGCGTGACTCTGCCTGTGCGACCGACCCGGAAGCGTACCTCACGCACCTGGGCCAAGGCTTGGGTGTAGGGGTATTTCCAAGCTGCCAGCCAGTAGGGCGGCTTGGCCTGCCAACGCTCGGCGGGTGGCCGACTGCTCTGGCGCAGGATCACGCCATCGGTGGCGAAGGGCAGGGGTGAGCGGTACCAGTGCTGGCGCCAGTGTGCGGCATCGGCGATGGAGTCGATGGCAATGCTGTAGCGCTGGCTGTCGGGGAAGCCCAGTTGGGCCAGCTGCGACAGGCGCTCGGCCTGGCTGCTGGGGCCCTGTGGCCAATCCCAGACGAACAGGCCGATGCTGGCGCCTTGTTCAGCGCTGAGCTGCTTGCGGGCGAGCAGCCCTGCCACGGAGCCCCGTGCCTTGGCGCTGCCCGCCTGGGCTTGCACATGCTGGTCCAGGCGCAGATACAGTTCACTCTGCAACACCAGATCAAGGGGCTGGGGCAGTTGCTGGGTAATGGCACCGAGGTGCGGGATGTGGCGGCTCCAGTCGTGCCCCTGGGCCCCGTCACCCCGGCTCAGCAACTGTACGAGTTGCCCCTGTTGGTAGAGCAGGGAAACGGCCACCCCATCGACCTTCGGCTGCACCCACAGGCCAGCCTTGCCGGCCATCCAGCGGCCGACGGCCTGCTCGTCGCCCAGCTTGTCGACGCCTGTATGCGGGACGGGGTGGGTAATCGGGCCGCGCGCCGTGGCCAGTGGCGCGGGTTGCGCCTGCAGGCCGAAGCATTGCTGCCAGTGTTCCAGGCGTTGTCGGCTCTGGTCATACAGTTCATCTGCCACCTGGGTGATGCCCAGGCGATGGTAATCGTCGTCCCATTGGGCAATCGTGCTGCGAAGGTGGGTGACCTCGGCGTTGGCTTGTTTGGCGTCCCAGTCGGGGCAGGGGCTGGCGTGCGCCAGCGAGGCATGTAGCGATAGCAGCAGTGCGAACAACAGCATGAACGGCATGGCCAGCATCCTTGCATGGCGGGTGGGAACCCTCAGCCTAGGCAGGCTGGGCGCCAATTGCCGTGAACAGTTGTCAGCCGATATGTCACAAAAAAGCCCCTGCCGATTGCTCGGCAGGGGCTTTCGTCCAGCGCTGTAGGAAACTTACAGGCCGGCAGCGTCACGCAGCGACTGGGCGCGGTCGGTGCGTTCCCAGGTGAAGGTGGTGAAGGTGTCGTCGCCGACTGTCTTCTGCTGCGGGGTGCGGCCGAAGTGGCCGTAGGCCGCGGTTTCCTGGTACATCGGGTGGAGCAGGTCGAGCATCTTGGTGATTGCGTACGGACGCAGGTCGAAGCACTCGCGCACCAGTTGGACGATCTTGTCGTCGGAGACCTTGCCGGTACCGAAGGTGTTGATCGAGATGGAGGTTGGCTGAGCTACGCCAATGGCGTAGGAGACCTGGATCTCGCAACGCTCGGCCAGGCCGGCGGCGACGATGTTCTTGGCCACGTAGCGACCGGCGTAGGCGGCGGAACGGTCGACCTTGGACGGGTCCTTGCCGGAGAACGCGCCACCACCGTGGCGGGCCATGCCGCCGTAGGAGTCGACGATGATCTTGCGGCCGGTCAGGCCACAGTCACCCACCGGGCCACCGATGATGAAGTTGCCGGTCGGGTTGATGTGGTACTGGGTGTCCTTGTGCAGCAGTTCGGCCGGCAGGGTGTGCTTGACGATCAGCTCCATCACCGCTTCCTGCAGGTCTTTTTGCGAGACCTCAGGGTTGTGCTGGGTCGACAGGACCACCGCGTCGATGCCGACTACCTTGCCATTTTCGTAACGGCAGGTGACCTGCGACTTGGCGTCCGGGCGCAGCCACGGCAGCAGGCGCGACTTGCGCGCTTCGGCCTGGCGCTCTACCAGACGGTGCGAGAAGCAGATCGGTGCAGGCATCAGCACGTCGGTTTCGTTGCTGGCGTAGCCGAACATCAGGCCCTGGTCGCCAGCGCCCTGGTCTTCCGGCTTGGAGCGGTCGACGCCCTGGGCGATGTCCACGGACTGCTTGCCGATGATGTTCATCACCGCGCAGGTGGCGCCGTCGAAGCCGACGTCGGAGCTGTTGTAGCCGATGTCGATGATGACTTTACGTACCAGTTCTTCGAGGTCGACCCAGGCGGACGTGGACACTTCGCCAGCGATGATCGCGACACCGGTCTTGACCAAGGTTTCGCAGGCCACGCGGGCGTATTTGTCCTGAGCGATGATGGCATCAAGGACAGCGTCCGAAATCTGGTCGGCGATCTTGTCCGGATGCCCTTCGGACACGGACTCGGAGGTGAAAAGGGAGTATTCGCTCATCTCGAAGGGTTCCTAAAATTTACCGATGGTGTATGTCGCCAGTCGCCCGCTGAAAATGGCGGACCTGTATCTGGAAACCGTTGCGCAAGCCCACATAGAGGCTGTCCCCGGGGACCAGCCCGGCACTATTGGCCCAACGGGCCAGGTCGTCCTGCTCGAAGCCCAGCCAGAGGTCGCCGCAGGCATCGCGCGCCCACCCCTGGTCATGGCTGCACAGTTCGGTGACCAGCAGGCTGCCGCCCGCTTTCACCCGTTTGGCCAGCTGGCGCAGGGCCAGGGCCGGGTCGCTGAAATGGTGCAGCACCATGTTCAGCACAACGCAGTCGGCTGCCACATCCGTTGCATTCAGTGCATCGGCCAACTGCAGGTTCACGTTGTCCAGGCGCTCACGCTGGCAGACCTGGCGGGCCAGCTCGAGCATGGTCGGGCTGTTGTCCAGGGCAGTCACCGTGGCGAAGCGCCGTGCCAGGTCCGGCAGGAAGCCGCCGTCGCCGGGGCCTACTTCCAGCGCGCTGGCGGTGGGCGCGAAGTTCAGCTTGTCGAGCAGCGCCAGCAGGCTTTCGCGGTACTGCGGCAGGCCGGCGATCAGGTCTTGCTGGGCGCGGAATTTTTCTTCCACGCGCAGGAAAAAGTCCTGGCTGGTGGCTGCGCGGCGCTGCTGCACCTGGGCGATGCGCGCCTGCACTGCGGGTGGCAAGGTCAGGTCGTCGACTTCTTCGAGCAACGCCGTGTGCAGGCGCCCGCCCAGGCGTAGGCTGTCGGGCAGGGCACGGCGGTAGAAAATCGCGTTGCCCTCGCGCCGGGTTGCCACCAGCTCGGCCTGGGCCAGCACCTTCAGGTGATGGCTCATGCCGGACTGGCCGATGTCGAAGATTTGCGCCAGCTCGAGCACGCCAAACGAATCGCTGGCCAGTGCGCGCAAAACATTCAGGCGCAGCGCATCGCCGCTGGCTTTGCACAGGGCGGCCAGGGTGTCGCTTCGCTGAGGGATCGATTGCGCACGGAGGTTCATGGGGCGGCAGTCTAGACAGGCATCGTGGCACCCGCAAGGCCAATATCAAAAAGTTTTGATATTGGCGATGAGTTGCAAGGATAGAGCGGCCCAAGCCCATGGCTGCATGCACCTTGCCGCTTAAAGCGTGCCGCTTGACGCTTAAATGTTTGCCCCCAGCCCCCCAGTGGGCGAAAATGGCCGCCTTTTTTCGTATCACAACCTTTCAGCCCCAGGAGATCAGCGATGCCCAGCCGTCGTGAACGTGCCAACGCCATTCGTGCCCTCAGCATGGATGCCGTGCAAAAGGCTAACAGCGGCCACCCAGGTGCCCCTATGGGCATGGCGGATATCGCCGAAGTGCTTTGGCGTGACTACCTGAAGCACAACCCGAGCAACCCAAGCTTCGCCGACCGCGACCGCTTCGTGCTGTCCAACGGCCACGGCTCGATGCTGATCTACTCGCTGCTGCACCTGACCGGCTACGACCTGTCGATCGACGACCTCAAGGCCTTCCGCCAGCTGCACAGCCGTACCCCGGGCCACCCGGAATACGGCTACACCCCAGGCGTAGAGACCACCACCGGCCCACTGGGCCAAGGCCTGGCCAACGCCGTGGGCTTCGCCTTGGCGGAAAAAGTCCTGGGCGCACAGTTCAACCGTGACGGCCACAACATCGTCGACCACAACACCTACGTGTTCCTCGGCGACGGCTGCATGATGGAAGGTATCTCCCACGAAGTCGCCGCTTTGGCCGGCACCCTGGGCCTGGGCAAGCTGATTGCCTTCTATGACGACAACGGCATCTCCATCGACGGCGAAGTCGAAGGCTGGTTCACCGACGACACGCCGAAGCGTTTCGAAGCCTACAACTGGCAAGTGATCCGCAACGTCGACGGCCATGACGCCGACGAAATCAAGACTGCGATCGAGACTGCACGCAAAAGCGAGCAGCCGACCCTGATCTGCTGCAAGACCATCATCGGCTTCGGTTCGCCGAACAAGCAGGGCAAGGAAGACTGCCACGGCGCACCGCTGGGCAACGACGAAATCGCCCTGGCCCGCAAAGAACTGAATTGGAACCACGGCCCGTTCGAAATCCCGGCCGACATCTATGCCGAGTGGGACGCCAAGGCCGCCGGTGCCAAGGCTGAAGCCGAGTGGAACCAGCGCTTCGACGCCTACGCCAAGGCGTACCCAGAGCTGGCTGCCGAGTTCAAGCGCCGTGACAGCGGCGAGCTGCCGGCTGACTTCTCCGAGAAGGCCCAGGCCTACATCAACGAAGTCGCTGCCAAAGGCGAGACCATTGCCAGCCGCAAGGCCAGCCAGAATGCCCTGAACGCTTTCGGCCCGCTGCTGCCTGAGTTCCTCGGCGGTTCGGCTGACCTGGCCGGTTCCAACCTGACCCTGTGGAAAGGTTGCAAAGGCGTCGAAGCCCATGACGCCAACGGCAACTACGTGTACTACGGCGTGCGCGAGTTCGGCATGACCGCGATCATGAACGGCGTTGCCCTGCACGGCGGCCTGGTGCCTTACGGCGCGACCTTCCTGATGTTCATGGAATACGCCCG
>Ga0160473_101380_pt1 | contig 12131 bp, 9 predicted proteins | sample HID1975I_E11MG_FD_108217 | JGI IMG/M metagenome (GOLD analysis project Ga0160473, IMG submission 108217) | Enriched soil microbial communities from UW Madison campus, WI, USA - HID1975I_E11 MG | ecosystem: Environmental > Terrestrial > Soil > Unclassified | place: USA: Madison, Wisconsin... | reverse complement strand
TGTAGAAGCCGGAAGAATGGATGAAAAAGGAATTACTGCTTTTAAAAACAAACTGACTTCTTTCTACAAAGATTACAGCGCTGAACTGGATGCTAAAGTTACCGCTAAACTTTTAGCATTATATGCCAACAAAACCGATGCTCAGTTTTTGCCAGCCGGTTTTGATAAATATAAAAATGAAGCTCAGAATATTGCAAATTTTGAAGAATTATCAAAAAATTCTGTTATTACAGGAAGAAGCCAGGTGAATGGTGCTGCTCTTAACGGAGATATAGAAAAAGCTTTTTCAAATCAGGATAAACTGATTAAAACTATTAAAAAAGATCCGGTTTATCAGTTATTTATGAGCATTAAAGATACTTATATGAAAACTGCCGATCCGCAATTTACCAGTTTACAGACTAAGATCGATGCTTTGCAAAAGACTTATATGGCACAGCAGATGGCTACCGATAAAGACAGAAAATTTTTCCCGGATGCCAATTCTACGCTTCGTGTAACGTACGGAAAAGTAAAAGGATCTACTCCAAAAGATGCGGTAACTTATGATTACCAAACGCATTTAGCCGGAGTTATGGAGAAATATGTTCCTGGAGATTATGAATTTGATGTTCCGCAAAAGCTGATCGATCTTTACAACAAAAAAGATTACGGAAATTACAAAGATAAAAGTGGAGATGTTCCTGTAGGATTTACAGCAACCAATCACACAACTGGCGGAAATTCCGGAAGCCCTGCTTTGGATGCACACGGAAATCTTGTTGGTTTGAATTTTGACAGACAGTGGGAAGGAACGATGAGTGACATCAATTACGATCCTCGTTTCAGCAGAAACATCATGGTAGATACCAAATATATCCTTTTCATCATTGATAAATTTGCCGATTCGAAATGGCTAATTGATGAGATGAAAATTGTAAAATAATGTAAAGTAAAAAGTAAGCGGCGAAATCTTTGATTTCGCCGCTTACTTTTTTTAATATCCGAAAATATCTTCCCGGCTTACTTCTTCGAAACTTCCCATTTCGTTCACCGCATCCATATTCAGATTTTCTTTTTTTCCAATGATGGCTGTGTTAAATTGTATTGGTTTTATTTCGGTCTGATAAAATTCTCTAAGATCACTAAATTTCAGATTTTCAATTTGATGATAAATATCGTTTCTGAAATCATAATTAATTCCCAGTTTCTTCAATCTTAAAGTATTAAAGAAAATATTGGTTCTGGTAATTCTGGCAGAAGCGATCTGTTTTAATGCAGAATTTTTTGCATTTTCAAACTGAACCGGAACTTCAGGTAGTTTATTCATCAAATCGCTCATTGTATCCACCGCAATCTGTAATTTGTCTGGTTGAGTTCCGATGTATGTTGTGATATAATCCGGATGATTCAGTTGTGAATTTGGCGAATAGGAAACATACGCCGAATAGGCCAAACTCTTACTTTCACGAATTTCCTGGAAGACAATTGATGATAATCCGCGACCAAAATATTCATTAAAAACATTTATTTTCCCAAAGTTTTCAGGATTTACATTCTGGCTTCTTCCAATCTTACTCATTTCCATCTGCACCATATCATAATCGGTGAAATATACTCTTCCTGTTGTTTCCTGTTCGGGATATTTTTTAGGTTCAGGAATCGTAAAGACTTCATTCACCATATAATTTGGAATATAATTCTTAAAGCTTTCAAAATCTTTTCCATAGAAGAAAATCTGGTAAGGAAAACCAAACAGCTTTTTCATTCGATCTGTAAATTCTTCCACTTTTGCCTGCTCAAGTTCTTCTTTCGAAATTATATCCAAAAATCTTGAATTTTTCCCAAGCTTCGTATAATTCGTTAAAGCCGTCATGATACGGTTTTTGTCTTTTTTCAACGCTTCACGGTTTTCCAGAATGGTTTCCACAAACTGATTATAAATTTCCTTGTCTGGCTTTACATCATGCATCCAATGCTGCAATAACGAAATACCTTCTTCAAGATTAGATTCCAATCCGCTTAAAGAAATTGTAAGCTGATCTGCACTGGTTTTAAAATCATTACTAACTCCGATTTTAAAGAATTCTTTCTTTAAATCTTCAGACGAAAATCTTTCTGTTCCGAGATACTGCAAAATCTGTGTAGAAATCCCCAGATCTCTGTCGTGGTCACTACCAAAAGGAAAGATAAAATATACCTGGGCAATTTCGTTATATTTATTTTCAACGAAACTTACTTTTTTATTTTGAATGGTTTCAGTTTTAATTTCTTTTTGATAATCAATAAATTCAGGCTTTACATCTTCTGTTTGATCGGCCAAAATTTCCTGTAAAAATTCTGATTTTGCTTCGCGATTGATTTTAATCGGTGTAATTCCCGGATTATCAACTCTTAAAAGCTGATCATTCACTCCTTTTTCTTTATTGATAACTACATAATTATCTTTAAAAAACGTGTTCGCAAAATCAATAATATCTTGTTTGGTAAAAGAAGCATATTCATCCATTTCGCCAAGCTCTTCCTGCCACGTTTTGCCTTTAATGTACGTATCGTAGAGATTTGTGGCAAGACCATCTGCAGTCTCAAGACCTTTTAATCTTTGCAGTTTAAAATCATTGATGATTGCAGGAAGCATCCAATCGGGGAAATCTCCTTTTTTCAGTAACTCAATTTGTTCCAGCATCATTTCTTTTGCTTCAGATAAAGTCTGATTTTCTTTTGGAACAGCGACTATTGAGAAATAACCATAATGTTTTAGGCCTAAAGAATACGCTTGGGCAAACAGCATTTTTTGGGTCTGATTGATATTTAGATCCAATATTCCCGCTTCTCCCCTGTTACTCATAATATTAGCCGTAATATCAGCAAGCATCGCTTCTCTGCTTCCGTAGCTGTCGGTTCTCCAGGCTATCTGAAGTCTTGGTGTTGTCGGGCTTTTTACAGTTCTTTCAACAATGCCTGTAAGTGGTTTTTCTATGATTAAATCTTTCTTCGGTAGTTCTCTGTATGGGATTTTACCAAAATATTCATCAACCAGCATAACTGTTTCTTCAAAATCTAAATCACCAACTAAAACAATTGCATAATTATTGGGAACATAATACTCATCAAAATATTTGTGAATCGCCTTCATGGAAGGATTTTTCAGATGTTCAGGATCTCCCAAAGTCGTTTGCTGACCATTGGGATGCGTGGGAAAAAGAGCATCCATCAATTCATAATTTACCAGACGTGAATCGTTATCCTGTGCACGGTTGAATTCTTCATAAACAGACTCCAGCTCGGTATGGAAAAGACGCAAAACGATTTCCGAGAAGCGTTCTTTCTCTACTTTCAGCCATTTTTTGAGCTCGTTGCTGGGGATATTATTTTTGTAAACGGTCTCGTCAAACCAGGTATGTGCATTGGTTCCGGTAGCGCCTAAAGAAGAAATCGCCTTGTCATATTCATTGGCAATAGCGTATTGGCTTGCTTCCTGAGAAATCTCGTCAATTTTCTGATAAATTTCTTTTTTCCGTTCAGGATTTTGTTCAGTTTTATGCTCTTCGTATAAGTCTGATATTTTTTCTATTAAAACTTTTTCTTTTTCCCAGTTGTGGGTTCCTATTCTTGATGTACCTTTAAACATCATGTGTTCTAAATAATGCGCTAAACCGGTATTATCGGAAGGGTCGTTGTTGCTCCCCGTTCTTACCGGAATATAAGTCTGAATTCTTGGAGCATCGAAATTCTGGGCAAGAAAAACCTTTAAACCATTTTTCAGGGTATAAATTCTTACTTTGTTTTCGTCGTTGGTAATGGTAATATAATCGTAGTTGTTTTTATCGGTATAATGTGTTTCTCTATACGTTTTGTCTATCATATTCTCTTTTTACGGTTCTAAAATTTTAGAACATCATACAAATTTACGGATTCAAAAAATAAGACCTGCTACTATTATTTTATATTAAATCTATTGCAACGATTTATTTTTAATTTCATTAAATGGAAATATTAAAAAGGTTTATTTATTTTAATTTAATTCTTTATATTTAGTCGTAATTAAACCTGAAAACTATTCTTAAATCATGATAAATGTTTGATTCTATTTTATCCTATTTTTTTCCAGCAATTATCTTATCGTTGATTATTTCTGTCATTTATTTCTTTTTTGAAAAGAGAAAAATTATTAAAAATTATACCGTATCAAACACAAAATACTTAAAAAATATCCGCGGACTTATTATTTCAGATGGCGGATATTTGAAAAAAAAGATCCAACTCTGTAGTTTCGATTTACTAATCAATGACAATACAATTTTTATTTTTCCTAAAAGCTTTTATATTATTCCAATGCGAAAAATAAATTTAATTTTTTCAAATTCTGATAAAAAGCTTACCCGATCTACAATATTACTGAGAGAAATGAAGATAAGTAATCAAAGTGTTGACTTAATATCTTTTCCCAACTATTTACAATCAAAAGGGCGTATCATTCGTTTACAAAATCTTACAACTGAGCAGATTTCATTTTTTGAGGAAATCAAAAAAAATAAAAATTATTAGATTTACATAAAACTAATTGCAATAAATATGTCTGCAACCTTCTTTCCAACACCGCAAGATTTCAGAAACTGGCTCAAGAAAAACCATAAAACCGAACAAGAATTATTGGTGGGTTTTTATAAAGTAGGATCCAAAAAACCATCAATAACATGGTCTGAATCTGTGGATCAGGCTTTATGTTTTGGCTGGATTGACGGCGTAAGAAAATCGATTGATGAAGAAAGTTACAGCATCCGTTTTACGCCAAGAAAACCGACAAGTATTTGGAGCGTTGTGAATATTAAAAAAATCGAAGAGCTTACCAAAGCAGGATTGATGAAGGAAGCAGGTTTAGAAGCGTTCAAACTTAGGAAGGAAGAAAAATCCGGTATTTATTCTCACGAAAAAAAGCCTGCAAAACTTACATCAAATTACGAAAAACAGTTTAAAGCCAATAAAAAAGCTTGGCAGTTTTTTGAAAAACAGGCTCCATCTTATAAAAAGGTGATGATACATTGGATTATGAGTGCTAAACAGGAGAAAACACAGATTTCACGATTAGAAAAAACAATTTCGGAAAGTGAAAAGGGAAAAAGAATTTCTTAAAATCTTCAGTTCAAGATAAAAAGATAATGTTTGAATTTTACCGCAAAAGCTACAAAAGAAATCATTTAAAAAAAGAAATTTCAAAAGGACATAAAAGGTAATAACCTTTTTTCATTATTATTTTTGCTAGCTTTTTGAATAGCTTATACCTACTGAAATCTTTTGTAACTTTTGCAGTTTAAAAATTATCACACAATAAACAAATTTTAATATTTTTGAAATCCAAGTCAAAATAATATGAAGAAAATTGTTGCATTTTCACTCTTAATCTATTGTATTTCCTGCAGTCCAGGTCCGGAAAAGAATAAAGATAAAAAGGCCGAACGAAAAAAAGAGATTCAGCGAATTGCCGTAAAAAAAGATTCTTTAAAACGGGACACCATCGAATTTGTTTCCTATAATGACGATTTTGATTATTCACAACTCAACGGTAAAAAAGGAAAAGAAGAAATCAGCTATGTAAATGACCAAAATAACGACCGCAGTTTTCTGAGAGGTGATCTGATCGCCATTGAATATAAAAACGATTCGATCTACATTGCAGGAGATGGAGAAACGCCTCAAAATGCAGAATGGATTGTTTCTGCGAAAAAAATAAAAGATGGGAAAGTTTCAAAATTCAGAAAAGAATATAATATGCCAATTAAGTATCATTACTCAAGAGAAAATGAACTTTCCAGCAGCTATTTAGATCATTTATACAAGCTTGCAGAATATTATATCGCCAATTCAAAGAAAGATTTGATAAAAATTTCTCTCAAAAATAAAGATCAACTCGGATATTCTGTTGAAAAGCAAATGAAGAATGAAAAGGAATATTATGTTTTGGGAATTTATACAGAATTTGAGCATCGAGTAAGCCCTTTTCAATGGCTTTATATCGATCCTGAAACCGATATAATCTACGAATACGATTTGCCAAACGATAAACTGATTGAGTTTCCTTAGTTTTAAATCTAAAAAATCTGAAGAAAATGCCACAAAAAAAACAATTATCTGAAAAAGAAACCATAGAACTTCTTGATATTCTGCAACAGCGTTTTGAGAAAAAGAAAAGCCGTCATGAAAATCTGGGCTGGTCAAAAATTGAAGAGAAATTAAATTTAAATCCATCAAAATTATGGTCGCTACACCAAATGGAAATTTCTGGCGGAGAGCCCGACATTGTCGATTACGATGAAAAAACGGATGAATATATTTTCTTCGATTGTTCTTCAGAAAGTCCAAAAGGCAGAAGAAGTTTTTGCTATGACCGCGAAGCTTTAGATTCCAGAAAAGAACATAAGCCGCAAAATGATGTAATGACTGCGGCCAAAGAAATGGGTGTAGAAATTCTTTCCGAAGAACAATATCGTTATTTACAAAGTGTAGGAAAATTTGACCAGAAAACTTCAAGCTGGATTAAAACTCCGAAAGAAATCAGAGAACTGGGTGGCGCTTTATTCTGTGACCGCCGCTACAATACCGTTTTTGTGTATCACAACGGAGCCGATTCTTATTATGCGGCAAGAGCTTTCAGAGGGGTTTTGAAGGTTTGATATACTTATATGAATAAATTTAATTTTTGGATTTTCGACAATCATTTAAATTCTCTGATTACTTTTTTTAGTGAAATCACACATTTAGAAATTTATCCTGATTTAGAAAAAATCAAATATGAACTCCATCAAACTGACATTAATAAACAAATTTATTTTAATCTTACTACTCAAGACAATATAATAATTAATGCAGCAAGAGATTCAGATGATAGGGAGATTATCCTTTGGTTAATCGAATATTCTGATAAGGTTGCTGAAAAAATATTGGATTTAGAACTTTACTTATCTTCTATTGAAAGTGAAATTTGAGATAACGCAAATCAAATTATTTTTGAATCCAAAAACTATATTCTTACCTTTGAGCTTTGAATAAATACTATGGACAGACAGATTTTAGATTTTTGGGTAGGAAATTTCAGAACGGAAGAAGATTTTTTCCAGTTTGTAGAGGAAGATGAGAATTACTACATCGAAGAAGAATCTGACGACACCTATATTTCAAAATTTGCAGAGTCACAAGACACCGTTTGGTTTGATCAGGATTTGATGGAATATGGTTTTGAACAAAGCATTCAGCATTTTTCTGAATATTCTTTTGCCGAACAATGGCTTCCGGTTTTATACAACAGAATCAACGAAATGAATCTTAAGTTTGATATCAACTCTCTGGTTTTTGTAAGCCAAGGACAGATTCCGCAACCAAAATCTGTGGAAAACGATGAGTTTTCTTTGGTTTATTTAGGTGGAATTGAGTTTGAGTATTAATTTTATTATCTTTGATAGTATCAAATGATACTATCACTTATGAAACCACCATATCAGATTACTTCTAAAATTTTACATTTAATTTCAAATATTTCTCAAAAAATAGGTGAAGTAAATGCTAATTATTTAATTAAAAACAATCCTCAGTTAAGAAAACAAAACCAAATTAAAACCATTCATTCCTCATTAAGTATTGAGGGAAATACTCTTTCAGAGGATCAAATTACATCAATTTTAGAAAACAAAAGAGTTTTAGGACCTGAAAAAGATATTAAAGAAGTTTTAAATGCTTTGAAAGTTTATCAGGAATTAGATAGATTAAAATTTAATATTGAAAAGGATTACTTAAAAGCTCATAAAACTTTAATGAATGGTCTCGTTGAAAATCCAGGAAAATACAGAACAAAAGGAGTTGGAATTTTAAAGGGTTCGAAACTAGAACATATCGCTCCACCATCAGAAAATATACCATATTTGATGAAGGAACTTTTTTCTTATTTAAAAGATAATTCAGAATTAAGTCTGATAAAAAGTTGTGTGTTTCATTATGAAATGGAATTTATTCATCCCTTTATGGATGGAAATGGCAGAATGGGTAGACTTTGGCAAACGTTAATTTTGATGAATGAATTTCCTGTATTTGAATTCTTGCCTTTTGAAACATTGATTTCTAAAAATCAGCCTCAATATTATCATGCACTTTCTCAGTCTGATAAAGAAGGGCACTCCACAAAATTCATAGAATATATGTTGGAAATCATTGATAAATCACTATCAGAACTTCTAACCAATACCATTCGAAAACTTACCCAAAATGATCGGATTTCTATTTTCTTAGAAAGTATAGAAAAAGAGTTTTCTAGAAAAGATTACATGAAAAAGTTTTCAGAAATTTCTTCTGCTACTGCAAGTCGTGACTTGAAAACAGCATTGGAAAAAGGATATATTGAAAAATTTGGTGATAAAAATGTAAGCATTTATAGAAAATTGTAAAAAAACTTCTGCCTTTCGACAGAAGTTTTTTAGTTATTTCTTAATGCGCTTCCAGCCAGTTCTTCCCTACTCCAACTTCTACTAATAAAGGAACCTGTGTTTCTATAGCATTTTCCATTTCTGTTTTAATGATATTTGTAGCCACTTCTACCTCATCGATAGGAGATTCGAAAACCAATTCGTCATGTACCTGAAGAAGCATTTTTGTGTGTAGTTTTTCCTTTTCTAATTCTTTTTGAATTTTAATCATTGCCACTTTCACAACATCAGCCGCACTTCCCTGAATAGGAGCATTAACGGCATTTCTTTCGGCATGAGCACGCACCACAAAATTTCCCGAATTGATATCTTTCAAGTGACGTTTTCTCCCTAAAATCGTTTCTACATAACCGATATCACGGGCTCTTTTCACTTGCTCCGCCATATATTCTTTCAATTTTGGGTAGGTTTCGTAATACGCCTCTATCATTTGCTTAGCTTCTGATCTTGATAATCCTGTTTGTTCTGCTAATGCAAAAGCTCCCTGACCGTATAAAATTCCGAAGTTGACGGTTTTTGCCTGTCCACGTTGTGTTTTTGAGACTTCTTCCAAAGGAATATTAAATAATTTTGCTGCAGTAGATGCGTGAATATCTTCACCATCCTGGAATGCTTTGATCATATTGTCCTCACCAGAAATTTCGGCAATCAAACGCAATTCGATTTGAGAATAATCGGCAGAAATAATCTTCTTCCCTTCTCCTGAAACAAACGCTCCACGAATTTGCTGACCTCTCAACGTACGGATCGGAATATTCTGTAAATTCGGATTTACACTCGCCAAACGACCTGTTGCTGCGGTTGTTTGGGAGAAATTGGTATGTACACGGTTATCGTCTTTATCAATCTGTGACGGCAATGCATCCACATAAGTCGATTTCAGTTTCTGATACGTTCTATATTCTAAAATATGCTGAATAATCTCGTGTTTCGAAGATAATTTCTGTAAAACATCTTCTGAAGTTGCGTATTGTCCGGTTTTTGTTTTCTTGGCTTTTGGGTCGAGCTGCATTTTTTCAAATAAAACTTCTCCCAATTGCTTCGGTGAATTCATATTAAATTCTTCACCCGAAATTTCAAATATTTTAGATTCTAATTGTCTTAAATCATTCTCAAGATCAATACTTTCCTGAGCCAACCATTTTTCATCTAAAGAAATTCCGGCCAATTCCATTTTTGCCAAAACTTCCATCAAAGGCATTTCGATATTAAAAAAGAGATCTTCTAAATTTTCTTTCTTTAATTGTGGTGCAAATAATTCGTACAACTGGAAAGTAATATCTGCATCTTCTGCTGCATAATCGGTCTGCGTTCGCAAATCTACATCTCTGAAATTGCCCTGATTTTTTCCTTTTTTCCCAATGATCGTTTCTATGGAAACAGGTTTATAATTTAAATAAACTTCTGAAAGATAATCCATCCCATGTCTTCCGTCAGGATTTAAAAGGTAATGCGCAATCATGGTATCAAACATTGCTCCTTTTACCGTCATGTTATATTGTTGCAAGACCTTATAATCAAATTTTAGATTATGAGCGATCTTTACTATATCTTCTTTTTCAAAGAAAGGTCTGAAAATTTCTAACGTCTGCAACACCTCACCCTGATCTTCAGAAAGCGGAATATAATATGCTAAACCTTTCTTGTAAGAAAAGCTCATTCCTACCAATTCGGCTTCCAGTTCATTTAACGATGTGGTTTCTGTATCGAAGCAAACAGCTTTCTGCTGCAATAGATTTTGAACTAATATTTTCTGCGCTTTCGGATTATCTACAAACTGATATAAATGATCGTTTTCTGTAATCGTAGATTTTGTAGAAGTTGCCTGATCGAGCTCCTCATAAGTTGCGAAAAGATCGAGCTGGCCAACATTTTTAGCCACTTTTTGCTGTGGAGTTTCTGTAACCTGAGTTTCAACTTCTGTTACCGTTATACCATCCTGAGAAATAACGGTAGTTTTTACCGTAACCGTTTCTGTAGGCGCAAAAGCACGATACAGATTTTCGTATAATCTTCTGAATTCTATTTCGTCAAAAACTTCTTTTACCTTTTCAAAATCGGGAGTTTCAAGGTCATACTGTTCCTGATGAAATTCTACAGGAGCATCACAAATAATGGTTGCTAATTTTTTGGATAAAATTCCACGTTCGGCAGAAGCTTCCACTTTTTCTTTCAGCTTACCTTTCAGCTTATCGGTATTGGCTAAGAGATTTTCAATGCTTCCGAATTCTTTCAGGAATTTCATCGCTGTTTTTTCACCAACACCATCCAATCCCGGGATATTGTCTACTGCATCGCCCATCATTGCCAGGTAATCGATCACCTGTTTTGGGTCTTCAATTTCATATTTAGCTTTAACTTCCTCCACTCCCAAAATCTCAATATCACCTCCTTTCAGACCTGGTTTATATATTTTAATTTTATCGGTCACCAACTGTGCAAAATCTTTGTCGGGAGTCACCATAAAAGTAGTGTACCCTTCTTTTTCAGCCTTGCAAGCAATGGTTCCTATAATATCATCTGCTTCATAACCTTCTACACCCAAATGCGGAATATGCATTGCATTTAAAATCCTGTGAAGATATGGAATCGCAATTTTTATAGCTTCGGGAGTTTCGCTTCGGTTGGCTTTATATTCGGTATAATCAACCGTTCTTATACTTGCCTGACCGACGTCAAAAACAACAGCCAAATGGGTAGGTCTTTCCCTTCTGATCAGTTCAATCAAAGAATTGGTAAAGCCAAAAATTGCAGATGTGTCAATTCCTGTACTGGTAATTCTCGGACTTCTGATCAATGCATAATATCCTCTGAAAATCATCGCATACGCATCGATGAGAAATAGCCTTTTATCTTGTGTTGCCTCCATATTTTGAATAATGAACAAATATATGAAATCGGGATGAGCGGTCAAACAGAAAGACCAATGAAGAAAAATGAAGTTCACTTTTAGTTTTTTAATAAAGTACTTATACCTTAAGGTAAAAGTACCAAAAGGTCAAGACTGGAATCTTCCGCTAAAAATAAAATTTGTTCCTAAAATCCTCAGAACTCGTACGAATTCAAGATTATTATTCGCCTCAATATTGTGTCGCACTCAAACAGTGGAAATTTTTAATGGAATAGATTTATTTTTCTTAACGCTACGGCTTCCTAGGTCAAAACAAAAATGACTATAAAAACAACAATATTTTCAAAAAAATTCATAAATTCGCCTTGTGATTACAAACAAGACATATTATTACGGAATTGTTAACTCAGATCTGGGATAAGGATTTCTTGTATATATAACTAAAACCTCGTCCTTTGGCGAGGTTTTTTATTTTTAAAATTTAAACAAATGAAAATAAGTATCATTGGTGTAGGATTAATCGGTGGATCAATCGCCTTAAAATTAAAACAGAAAAAAACAGCAGATTTCATTTATGGAATCGACAATAATACTGAAAATCTTGATGAAGCTTTAACCTTAAATATCATTAATGAAAAAGCAGATTTAAAAACGGGAATTCAAAACTCAGATTTGGTTATCATTGCCATTCCTGTAGATTCGGCAAGAAAAATTCTTCCTGAAGTTTTAGATTTAATTTCGGATCAGCACACTGTGATGGATGTAGGCTCTACAAAATCAGGAATTGTAAATTCAGTAAAAAACCATCCGAAAAGATCACGGTTTGTCGC
>Ga0160473_101377_pt1 | contig 12150 bp, 9 predicted proteins | sample HID1975I_E11MG_FD_108217 | JGI IMG/M metagenome (GOLD analysis project Ga0160473, IMG submission 108217) | Enriched soil microbial communities from UW Madison campus, WI, USA - HID1975I_E11 MG | ecosystem: Environmental > Terrestrial > Soil > Unclassified | place: USA: Madison, Wisconsin... | reverse complement strand
AGATTTTCCGATCAATTATGGTACGGCATTGAGAATTAGTCATGTAAAGATGGATCGCTTTTTTTTAAATGGCGTCTTTCAGCCCAAAGAGGATAATATTTTCTTTGAGCCAATCTTTTTTACCAGAATGGGATTAAGCAAAACCATTCAATTACAATATACAACAAGCAGTAATATTGGCCTGAAGAACAGAGACTATATGTCTGCCGGGAATTCAATTTTCACCATCGGGGTGGTGGTGAACGTTGGCGGGAAATAAAACAACTTAATGACTTTTCAAATCTTCATGAACGAGCGATGCGAGATGAAAGTTCATCTGTAAATACATTTAAATAAAAGCGCCAGTTATTGATTGAGGTTTCTTGTTTTGTTTTGAAACCTCAAAAACAATAGGATAGAGGCAGTTAGCAAACCAAAGGTGAGGCCATACCAAATCCCGTATACTCCTAACCCGAATGTAAATCCTAGTAGGTAACCTACCGGAATACCTACAACCCAATACGCTAAAAATGTGATAAACGTCGGCATATTAACATCGCCGATTCCACGCAATACCCCTAAACCTACCACCTGTGTTCCATCGAATAGCTGGAAAAAGCCTGCAATGATCAGCAATTGTCCGGCAATGGCTACAACTTTGGCGTCATCAGTGTAGATGAACGGCATAATAGTATGCGCTACGATAAAGATGATCGCTGTACAACTCATAAAAAGTAAAATGACATGGTAACTTGCAATGGCAGACTTGCGGAGATCATCAAAACTTTTCTTACCAAAATTATTTCCCGTTTTTATTGTTGCTGCAGAAGCAATACCGCTGGCAATCATATACGTCATCGATGCTAAACTAATTGAAATTTGATGCGCTGCCTGTTCTAAAGCACCAATAGTTCCAATTAGAATAGCTGCACCGCTAAAAGCGCTGATTTCAAAGGAATACTGCATCGCAACCGGTGCACCAATTTTTATAATTTTTGTGGCATAAACCTTATCAATAAATGTAGCCTTAAAGCCAATAAGGTATTTTTTAAAATGTTTCGACCGTAGTACATAAATCGCCATAACAACAGCCATCAATGATCTGTCTATCAGCGTACTTAAGCCAACTCCACTTACGCCCATCGGCCTGATGCCAAACAATCCTTTTACAAAAATAATCCCTAAAGTGATATTTAAAACATTACCCCAAATTGAAACATACATTGCCTGCTTGGTAAAGCCTAAACCTTCGGCAAACTGTTTAAAGGTTTGGAATACCAGTAAAGGAATGATGGATATGGACAGCAATCCCAGATACGGCTTAGCATAAGATACAACTGCTGGCGTTTGATTTAAATGATCGATTACCAGCAACATTCCAAAATGCACCAATATGTAAAGAAATACCCCAACTAAAATGTTAATTATTAAACTGCTCGATAGAAGTTTTCCGCATTCCTGATCATTTTGGCGGCCGTGTTCTTGCGCAATTAAAGGCGTTAATCCGTATGAAATACCTAAACCGATCACCATGATCAAAATAAAGATGCTGTTTACAAGCGATACAGCAGCAAGCTGTGTAGTATCAGTGAAGTGGCCCACAATTACACTATCGGCCATGTGTACCAAAGTGTGCCCAACTTGCGATCCAACTATTGGCAATGCCAGGTGAAGATTTTCCTTGTAGTAGGGTTTGTATTTGGTGTAAATTTTAGAAAACATAAGTCTGCAAAGGTCAGCTTTTTTAACATGAAAAAAGATAGCTTTGATTAATTATGCGAAATAATTGCCAATTATATTGATGCGTTTCTCGTCCCTTCAACGGGAATAAGATTGCGTCATTATACAGCTACAAAATATTCTTCCTTTTCTGAAGTATAGGCTTTAATTACGTTGGTGAGAATGAGATTCACCAGGATTTTCTGTGCTTTCCGATACGAGCAGCGTAATAACTTGCTTAATTCCTTCAATGTAATTCGCTGATTGCGATCTAGATATTCCAAAAGCTTTTTTTCATTATCAGAATAGGAAATCAAGATGCCTGCATCTTTATGATCATTTTTAAGTACTTCAACAATGATTTTGCTCGCTAGCACACTCTTATCGTCAATGCGGATATATGCCCACCATTTCTTATGTTCATCCAGTGCATAATGCGGCTTAGTATCGCTCTCCGGAATGTTGGCGACCAACACCAATTTTTCATCAACATAAATTTCTTCGAAATAAGGTTCAATGGCAGGCTTGCAAAACTGATGCGCAGCCGTTAGAATCATGTATTTTTCTTCTTCTTCCGATTTTACTCCTTTGATGGAGCCATCATCCGCTACGCCAATAAGTAATTTCCCACCTTTATTATTGGCAAAAGCAACTAAACTTTTAGCAATTTTTTCAGTGTTGGTAATCGTTTTTTTGAAATCGAGCATCACACCTTCGCCCTGTAGAATTAAATTTTTAATACTTGGCATAATAGATCAATAAGCAACAGTTGGCATTTCGCCTTGATGCAGGTTTCGGATATAAACTTCGTTCATTACGGTAGCACAAAGTACTCCGTTTTTATCAGTAATTTCCATAGGAAAAGCTTTCACAAATTTACCAACGGTTTTTAAAGCATCTTCGGCTTCAGCTATCATCTCATCGGTTACACGAATGGTGAAATATAAATTAGATCTTCCAGGTTTTAAATATTGAATAGATGCACTTTTTAACCACACCCGAACTTTAAACCCCCTTCTTTGCATGAGCTGATCAAATAGCAGCGCATAAAATGGGTCGGTGGCTGCATAAATGGTACCCCCGAAAATAGAACCATTATAATTTTTATTCAGGAAGCTTTTACTAAGCTTAACAGTGCAACTTCTAAAATCATCTTCAAATTTCTTCACCCAAATGCGCTGGAAAAATAAAGGTGGATAAAAGCGCATTACCCATTTCAAGGTGTTTTGAGAAATAATCATATTGCCTAATATCAGAAAGATTTAGCACCTTTTAAAGTTTTTACACCTGATGTTGAGTAATATTTCAGTAAATAAGGATGATGCATGACTCTTTTGGGAAAGCAAAATTAACTTAATTAAGTTGCAGCCAGTACTAAACATGATTATTTAATAAACTTGCAACTCATTTCCAGTACACTCAACCCTTCAAAGTGACTGATATCCCAGCAATCATTCGTTATTGAAAATGCAGCTATGAATCAGCTACATATCTAAAAACGCTTATACTTGATAACAAAATTAAAACTAAATGATTACAAGGTTGTTAAGTGTATAGATAACAATAAAAAACTATGAAAAAAATAATTTTAAGTCTTGCTTTTGCTGGCACATTGATGATTGCCACATCAGCATGCAATTCATCTAAGAATATGGCTGGTTCATCAGACAGTACTTCGATGGATTCTACAGCAACTACGGCGCCAATGGATACGACAAGAACCACACCGCCAGATACATCTAAGACTACACCACCGGATACAACAAAAACACCTCCGATGCAGTAATATAAATGCCACTCTAAATCAAGAGTGGCATTTATTTTTATAATCTATTTTATTTATTTGTGCTAATTTGTACTTTCAGCAAATAAACCAAATATCGAAATGGATCCAAAATCTAAAGCAAACAATCGTAATGTTATATTTTTAGTCATCGTAGCCGCTCTAGGTTATTTTGTTGATATATATGATCTTGTTTTATTCTCGGTAGTTCGTGTTCAGAGTTTAACTGAAATTGGTGTTTCACCTGAAAACATGCAATCTGATGGTTTCCTGATCATCAATTCTCAGATGTTTGGATTGCTGCTCGGGGGAATTCTCTGGGGAGTATTGGGCGATAAGCTTGGCCGAATCAAAGTGCTTTTCGGCTCCATTTTGTTGTATTCCTTAGCTAATATCGCGAATGGTTTCGTTACATCGGTAAATAGTTATGCTATTATTAGGTTTATTGCTGGTATCGGTTTGGCCGGAGAGCTTGGAGCGGGGATTACGCTGGTAGCTGAAACCATGGATAAAGAAAAGCGTGGTTACGGCACCATGATTGTTGGCGCAATTGGATTGCTGGGGGCAGCCGTAGCCGCAACTGTAGCGTCAAAATATACCTGGCAAACCTCATATTTCGTAGGTGGCGGAATGGGGCTGGTTTTATTACTCCTTCGGGTTGGTACTTTTGAATCAGGAATGTTTAAACATGCCGCCGGTGCTGACGTTTCAAAAGGAAACATTTTTATGCTTTTTAACAATAAGAAGCGTTTTCTAAAATATCTCTATTGTATTTTAATTGGTATTCCATTGTGGTTTGTGGTTGGAATTCTAGTTACACTTGCTCCAGAATTTGGGAAGGCATTAGGCGCCACTGAGCCTTTAAAAGCCGGAACCGGAATTATGTTCACTTATTTTGGTATTGCAGTTGGCGATGTGGTTACGGGCCTGCTTTCTCAAGTGTTGAAATCCCGTAAGAAAACCGTATTCATTTTCCATTTGCTTTCGGCAATCAGCGTGGTGGTTTATTTAACCAGTTATGGATTAACAAGTGATTCCTTTATCTGGATTTGTTTATTTATGGGCTTTTCCGTAGGATATTGGGCTACTTTCGTAACCATAGCGTCAGAGCAGTTCGGAACTAATATTCGTGCTACGGTGACTACAACAGCTCCTAATTTTGTACGCGGTGCACTTATTCCGATTACTTTTTTGTTTGAATTTCTGGCAAAAAAATATGGTTTAATTTCGGCAGGCTATTTAGTTATGGGTATTTTAACCATCATCGCCATGTTTGGATTAAGTCAGTTAAAGGAAAGCTTTAGTAAAGATCTTGATTATCTGGAAGAATAATCAGCAATTTTGAACACAAAGTTCCTGATATAAAATCAGTATGTCAATCCAATGTACTATCTAAACATTTATCATTTTAGCTCCTCTAATAGCTTTAAATTTGTGCGTACTTAATCACACCACCATGTTTAAAGAAGAAGTTGCAGAACGTTATAAGCAAATACAGGATGAAATTTGCAGGGGATTAGAAATTGCCGACGGAAAGGGAAAATTTCAGGAGGAGCTTTGGGAGAGAAATGGTGGGGGAGGCGGTCGCACCCGAATCATGCAAAACGGTTCGATTATTGAAAAAGGTGGTGTAAATTTTTCTGCCGTCTATGGAAAACTTCCGGAACCTGTAAAAAAGGCTTTCAATGTAACTGAAGATGATTTTTTCGCTACAGGAGTATCTATCGTTATTCATCCCAATCATCCGCTGGTTCCAATTATCCACATGAATATTCGTTACTTTGAGTTAAATGAAGAGACGCGTTGGTTTGGCGGTGGAATTGATTTAACACCGCATTATGTGTTTGAGAATGATGCCCGTTTTTTTCATCATAAATTGAAGCAGGCATGCGATGATTTTAGTGCTGATTTTTATCCGAAATTTAAAAATCATGCTGACGATTATTTTTTTATCAAGCACCGTGAAGAAACCCGTGGTATTGGTGGCATTTTCTATGATCGCTTGAAACCAGAAAATACCAATTTATCCTGGGAAGAAATTTTGGATTTTTCGATTAATGTTGGTGAAACATTTCTGCCAATTTACACAGAGTTGATTGACCGCAACCGAGATAAGGAATTCACCGAAGTTCAAAAAGAATGGCAATATCAGCGTCGCAGCCGCTACGTAGAATTCAATTTAGTTTATGATTCTGGGACTAAGTTTGGCCTAGAAACCAATGGCCGGATTGAATCCATCTTAATGAGTTTGCCGCCACAAGCCAACTGGGGTTATAATGTTCAGCCAGCTAATCATACCGATGAGTATAAAACACAGCAATTTCTGAAAAAAGGAATCAACTGGGTTTAAAGATTTATTTACGCATTCATGATGGTTATTGAATTGCCTCATCTAAATTCCCAGTTTTGTGATTCAGTGTCCAATTTTAATATGATGAACGATTTATGAAATGTTGAATTTAAAGTCTTATAATTAATATTATGTTAAGTTGGTATTTATTGTAACTATCCTATTCCTGTAATTTTGCTGTTTTTATAGTTCTTGTAGTTTGCGATTCAGTTCCTGAACTTTGTCTGTTGCATTTTTTCTGGTATAAATGTCAACGAGTAACTGAACTGTTTTTTTATCGTTGGGATTGATTTCATTTGCTCTTTGTAAAGCAAACTGCGCCCGGTTAATTAGATTATTATATTTGCTCGCTTTGTCTGCTTCGTTTTTCGAGAGCGTTTCATTTGCGCTGTTGATATAAGCCAGACTTAACTGATAAAGTGCATCAAAATAATTTTGGTCACTATCAAGCGCTTTATCATAAGCTAGGATTGCCGTCGCATTATTTCCATTTACTTGCTGTAGATAACCGTACAAAAAGTATAATAATTTATTACCTTTTTCTACTTTTAGATTTCCCTCAATTAATGCAGCGGCCCTGGTATAATTCTCGGTATCCAAAAGCAGATTGATGTAATCGTTAGTTAGGTTCCTTTGAAATGGGTTTTTTACCAATCCATCTTCCAAAGTTTTGATCGCCGTTTCGTTATCGTATTTAGCTACATATAACTGTGCGAGTTTTTGAAACATTGCCGCATTCTGAATACCATTATCTTTCGCCCTTTTAAAGTAATTTATTGCTTCATCATAATTCTGGATGTTTAAAGCACAAATTGCCGTATTCAAAGCTAATGTAGTATCGGCAGGAAAACTATCACTCACTTCTTTCAGGTCGGTGTAAGCTTCTGTAAAATCATTATTAAAAAACGCTGAGTTAGCTTTCTCCTGTTTTTTGATTAAAATATTGTGGTTGGAAGCCTTAATTAAGCCAGAGTTGTCTTCATACTTATCTAAACCCCTCGCCTGCTTAATTGCTGCATTCGCGGCCTCATAAAACTTATCAGAGTTTGCTTTATCAGTATCGATCAGTGATGCGAACGATGTTAAATATGATTTAATCGACCAGGTTTCTGCCCAGTTTTTTGTTTTGTTATCCTTCTCTGCTGATTCTATCGCTTTAAGACCTTCAGTAATAATTGAAAGTTGCTTTTTTTCATCCTCTTTATTGGCAATTGAGGCTTGAAGTTTACCTACCGCATTTCTGGCAATTAGTATCTGGCTTTTTTGAGCAACAGCATTAAATGAAACAAAAAATGAGAGGGCTAATATCAACTTTGAACCGTTATGCATAGGATAATTGTACGTTTAATTCGTAAAATGTTTTGGTAATGCCGTAAAAATAAACAAAAAAAAAGAGTCCCGAATTAATTCGGGACTCTTTTTTCAACTTGCAATATATTATTGCTTAGGAAGTGCATCTAAACGTTTTTTGATGTCTTCATAATTTTTAGTGTCGTTTCTGAAACCATAAATTGTTTTTAAAGTTTCTAGCGCACCAGCATTTTTAGGATCAATTTCTAAAGCCTTTTTGTAAAAAGGTAAAGATTTATCTAATAAGCCATTCATTTTGGCGGTTACGTCATTAAATTCTTTAACTTTTTTAGCATCGATTTTATTTCTTTCATTCTGTAGTTTTAAAGCTTGAGAGAAATAAATATTTCCTAATAAAACCTGATAATTTGGGTTAGTAGGCTCTTTTGTTGCCAATGCATTTAACATTTGCTCCGACTTAGCGGCATCTCCCCTGTCGATATAAATTTGGGTTTCTGTTTTAATTAACTCTACATTATCAGGATATTTTGCTACCGCTTCTTTGATGATTCCTAAAGCAGCAGTGGTATCTTTTTGCTTACGTAACGTAATGTCAACCAATTCGTTGTACAATTCTGATGATTGTGGCGAGTTTAAAGAAATAACCTTTTTGAACTGCTGAACAGTAGCCGGCCAGTCTTCGGTATTTCTTGCTGCAATACCAGCATTTAAATACATCGAAGTATCCTGAGGATTAATTACTGTTGCCTGAACAAATTTGGTATATGCTGTCTTGTAATCTTTTTTGTTATAAGCCATCACACCTGCATTTCTCACAGCGTTAGCAATATTCGTTTCAGCTAAAGCAAAATTGTCTTTTTCTGATCCTTTCGCATCAATTTTTTTGCCTTCGGTGATCGCTTCCTGAGCAATTTTGATGTTTGCATCTGCGTTTGCAGCATCAACAGTATCTAAAATTGCCGCTGATGAAGCAAATAAAGCACGATATGACCATGCTTCTGGCATTACTTTAGATTTCTCATCAGCAATTGCTTTATCCGTATTAGCTAAACCACTTTTAATAGTTTCTAATTTTTTTGCTAATGGCGTAGAAGCACCTTGTGAAGTCAGTTGAAAAATGCCCCACTTTTTTTTAGCCTCGTTAACCTCGCTTTTCTGAGCAAACGCAGCGCTTACAGTGCCTGCTAAAATTATACCTAGAAATACTCTTTTCATAATTTTTATTCTAATCTTAATTTAGTTAATTTTCTTCTTCCGTTTCGTCTTCTGAATCTGTTTCATCTTCTTCAGTATCTTCTGTTTCAGTTGTGTCGGCTTCCAGCTCTTCCCCGTCAGTTACCACAACATCTGCTAAATCAACTGTTTCTTCTTCATCTTCTTCATGATCGATTTTAGTTACTGAAGCAATTTCATCATCACCTTTTAAAGATATCAAACGAACTCCCTGAGTAGCACGTCCCATCACTCTTAAAGCAGAAACAGGTATTCTGATTACAATGCCTGATCTGTTGATGATCATCAAATCTTCGCTGTCTGTAACGTCTTTAATTGAAACTAATTGTCCTGTCTTTTCAGTAACGTTAATGGTTTTAACACCTTTACCGCCACGGTTTGTAACGCGATAATCTTCAATATCTGTTCGTTTACCGTATCCTTTTTCTGATACTACTAACACCGTAACCTCCGGATTGTTTACAGCAATCATGCCAACAACCTCATCTTTATCATGTGCCAATCTAACCCCACGAACGCCGGTCGCGGTTCTACCCATCGGACGAACAGTTTTTTCGTTGAAACGAATTGCCCTTCCTGAACGTAGCGCCATTACCACTTCGCTTTCGCCGTTGGTTAAACAAGCTTCCAATAAAACATCTCCTTCGTTGATGTTAATTGCATTGATACCATTCACACGTGGACGAGAATATGCTTCAAGAGAAGTTTTCTTAATGGTACCTTTTTTAGTACACATGATAATGAAATTGTTCTCTAAATACTCCTGATCTTTAAGGTTTTTAACTTTGATATAAGCCTTAATTTTCTCGTCTTTTGGAATGTTGATGATATTCTGAATCGCCCTTCCCTTACTTGTTCTCGAACCTTCAGGAATTTCGTATACCCGTAACCAGAAACATCTTCCAGCTTCGGTAAAGAATAACATGTAGTTATGATTGGTCGCAACCAACATGTGCTCGATGAAATCTTCATTTCTCGAGGTGCTGCCTTTTGATCCTTTTCCACCTCTGCCCTGCGCCCTGAACTCGGTTGCTGGTGTACGTTTTACGTAACCTTCGTGAGAAATTGTAATCACCACTTCTTCATCATCGATAAAGTCTTCCATGCTCATATCTTCAGCAGAATGAACAATGGTCGTTTTACGTTCATCGCCGAACTTTTGCTTAACCTCTTCAAGCTCATCTTTGATAATCTTCATCCGCAAACCTTCATCTGCAAGAATAGATTTCAAGTATTCAATGGTTTTCATTAACTCAGCATATTCTTCTTTAATTTTATCACGCTCTAGTCCTGTTAAACGACGAAGCGTCATATCAAGAATTGCCCGAGCCTGGAGATCACTTAAACCAAATTTCTCCATTAAACCCAAACGGGCTTCTTCAGGTGTTTCTGAAGCACGGATTAATTTAATTACTTCATCCAAATGATCTAAAGCAATTAAATAACCCTCTAAAATATGAGCTCTTTTTTCGGCCTCTGCCAATTCATATTTGGTACGGCGAATTACTACATCATGACGGTGATCTACAAAATGTACAATTAAATCTTTCAGATTTAACATCTGCGGACGACCTTTTACCAATGCAATATTATTTACACTGAAAGATGTTTGTAGAGCCGTATACTTATATAAGTTATTTAAAACGATGGATGCATTTGCATCACGTTTAATTTCATAAACAATACGAATACCATCTTTATTGGATTCATCTTTGATGTTTGATATACCTTCCAGCTTTTTCTCGCCAACTAATTCAGCTGTACGCTCAATCATCTGTGCTTTATTTACCTGGTAAGGAATTTCGGTTACAATAATTACTTCGCGGTCTTTAATACTTTCGATTTCGGCTTTAGCACGCATCACAATACGACCGCGACCAGTTTCAAAAGCCTCTTTAACACCATTGTAGCCGTAAATAATACCACCTGTTGGAAAATCTGGAGCTTTAATAAACTTCATCAATTCTTCGATGGTAATATCTCTGTTATCGATATAGTTTATAATACCATCGATAGATTCTGTTAAATTATGCGGCGCCATATTGGTCGCCATACCTACCGCAATACCAGATGATCCGTTAACCAAAAGGTTAGGGATTTTTGCCGGCAATACTGTTGGTTCCTGTAGCGTATCATCAAAGTTCAGTTGAAAATCTACCGTATCTTTGTTAATATCAGCAAGCATTTCTTCAGCAATTTTCGAGAAACGTGCCTCCGTGTAACGCATTGCAGCTGGCGAATCACCATCAATGTGTCCGAAGTTTCCCTGTCCATCAACCATTGGGTAGCGTAAACTCCAATCCTGAGCCATACGAACCATGGTGAAATAAACAGATGAATCTCCGTGTGGGTGATACTTACCTAAAACCTCACCCACAATACGGGCAGATTTTTTATGTGGTTTATTACTTGTTACACCAAGATCGAGCATACCATATAAAACACGGCGGTGTACCGGCTTTAATCCATCACGTACATCAGGCAAAGCCCTTGATACAATAACCGACATTGAGTAGTCAATGTAGGCCGATTTCATCTGCTCCTCTATATTAATTTGGATGATTTTGTCGTTTTGTTGATTTTCTAAATCTTCTGCCATAAATTATTATTCTCGTTATCAAAAACGATATTTCAAAAAAAGGTGTTATTATAACCTTGCGAATTTAGCAAAAATATGCCGAAATAAGGCATTGTGGAAAAGTTTTGCCTATCTGCAAAGCTTTTCTGATGCTGCGTTTTTTTAATGTGCTTAAAGCGACATTTAAATGATTTTTCTCAAATTGACTAAGTTAGAAGATTCGCATTGTTGATGTTTTACAATGTGATACAATTGTGATTAGCTCATTCAAATTTCTATTTTTGTTTATAACCAAAAATTATAATGGCTAAACAAAAAAAGTCGGCGATGATTTTTATCATGATCACGCTGCTAATTGATTTTACCGGGTTCGGAATTATTATACCAGTGCTGCCCAAACTGATTCAGGAATTTACAGGTGGTAGCGTTAGTGTAGCGGCCGATTATGGCGGCTATCTGATGTTTGCATTTTCATTGGCGCAATTTATCTGCTCTCCAATTATGGGTGGCTTAAGTGATCAGTACGGGCGGCGACCAATTTTGCTATTCTCGCTCTTTGGCTTGGGTATCGATTATATTTTTCTATCCTTCGCTCCTTCTATATTTTGGTTATTTATTGGCAGAATTATCGCCGGCATAACCGGAGCCAGCTTTACAACTGCTATGGCCTACATTGCCGATATCTCTGAACCAGAGAAAAAAGCGCAAAACTTTGGTCTTGTTGGTGCGGCATTCGGTGTGGGCTTTATTTTGGGGCCTGTAATTGGCGGTTTGTTCAGCACCTTTGGCTTAAGGGTTCCATTCATGATTTCTGCAGGACTTGCTTTGGTTAATTGGTTGTATGGATATTTCATCCTTCCAGAGTCACTTTCTAAGGCTAAGCGTAGAGAATTTTCCTGGAAAAGGGCAAATCCAATTGGCTCATTCCTGAATGCTTCTAAATATCCGGCCATATTGGGGCTACTGGCAACCCTGTTACTCTTATATATTGCCAGCCATTCTGTGCAGTCTAACTGGTCATATTATGTAATCGAGAAGTTCCAGTGGGATTCTACCATGATCGGTTATTCATTAGGTGTAGTAGGTTTAATGGTTGCTATCGTACAAGGTGGATTAATCCGGTTTATCATTCCAAAAATCGGAAACCGAAGGGCAATTTACTTTGGCCTAATGTTGTATGTAATCGGTTTTGTGTGT
>Ga0160473_101369_pt1 | contig 12247 bp, 9 predicted proteins | sample HID1975I_E11MG_FD_108217 | JGI IMG/M metagenome (GOLD analysis project Ga0160473, IMG submission 108217) | Enriched soil microbial communities from UW Madison campus, WI, USA - HID1975I_E11 MG | ecosystem: Environmental > Terrestrial > Soil > Unclassified | place: USA: Madison, Wisconsin... | reverse complement strand
TTCGCCGGCTTCTATTCGAAGGACGCGATCATCGAGGCGACCTATGCCAGCGGGACCTATGCCGGCGGCATCGCGTTCTTCGTGGCTGTCGTCGCGGCGCTGCTGACCAGCTTCTATTCGTGGCGGCTGGTGTACCTGACCTTCTTCGGCGCGCCGCGCTGGGCCGGGTCGGAGCATATCCAGCATGCGGTGCACGACGCGCATGGTCATGGCGACCACGGCCATGATGCGCACGCTCACAACGATCATGCCCACGACGATCATGCTCACGACACGCACGCCCACGACGGTCATGGCAACGGCCATGCCGTGACCGGCACGGCGGGCTACCACCCGCATGAAAGCCCGTGGCCGATGCTGGTGCCGCTCCTGGTGCTGACGCTGGGCGCGATCTTCGCGGGCTATGTGTTCCACCACGCCTTCATCGACGCCGAACATGGCGGCGATTTCTGGAAGGGCAGCCTCGCGTTCGACGAGCATCTGATGCACGCGATGCATGGCGTGCCGCTGTGGGTGAAGCTGTCGGCGACGGCGGTGATGCTGCTCGGCCTGCTGACCGCGACCTGGGCCTATATCTGGAACCCAGCCATCCCGGCGAAGTTCGTCGGCCAGTTCCGGCTGCTGCACCAGTTCCTGCTCAACAAATGGTATTTCGACGAGCTCTACCGCTACGTCTTCATCATCCCCGCGATGTGGCTGGGCGGCTTCTTCTGGAAGCGCGGCGACCAGGGCACGATCGACCGCTTCGGTCCGAACGGCTTCGCGGCGCTGGTGGCTGGCGGCAGCAAGCTCACCGCCCGGCTTCAGTCAGGTTACATCTACACCTATGCGCTGGTGATGCTGCTCGGCCTGGCCGCAGCCGCTACCTGGGCGATGGTCCGGTAAGGCGATCATGAACGGTTTTCCCATCCTCACCCTGATGATCGCGGTGCCGCTGCTGGCGGCGCTGGGCTGTCTGTTCACCTCGGCCAGCAACGCCCGGGTGATCGCGCTGCTCGCCACCTTCGTCAATCTGGCACTCGGCATACTGCTCTGGGTCAACTTCGATATCGGCGGGGCGCAGTGGCAGTTCGTCGAGCGGGCCGATCTGTTCGGGCGCTTCGCCTGGGCGCTGGGCATCGATGGCATCGCGCTGCTGCTGATCATGCTGTCGGTGTTCCTGATGCCGATCTGCATCGGCGTCAGCTGGGAAGCCGTTCAGAAGCGCGTGCCCGAATACATGGCCGCCTTCCTGCTGGTCGAAGCGCTGATGATCGGGGTGTTCACGGCTCAGGATCTGTTCCTGTTCTACATCTTCTTCGAAGCCGGCCTGATCCCGATGTACCTGATCATCGGCATCTGGGGCGGCGCGGACCGGATCTACGCCAGCTACAAGTTCTTCCTCTACACGCTGCTCGGATCGGTGCTGATGCTGATCGCGATGCTGTGGATGGTGAACGTCGCCGGCACCACCGACATCCCGACGCTGATGGCCTATGATTTCCCGGCCGAAGCGCAGACCTGGCTGTGGCTGGCCTTCTTCGCCAGCTTCGCGGTCAAGATGCCGATGTGGCCGTTCCACACCTGGCTGCCGGACGCGCACGTGCAGGCGCCGACCGCCGGCTCGGTGATCCTGGCGGGCGTGCTGCTGAAGATGGGTGGCTATGGCTTCATCCGCTTCTCGCTGCCGATGTTCCCGGAAGCCTCGGCCCAGTTCATGTGGCTGGTGATGGGGCTGTCGATGATCGCGGTGGTCGTCACCTCGCTGATCGCGCTGGTCCAGTCGGACATGAAGAAGCTGATCGCCTATTCGTCGGTCGCCCATATGGCCTTCGTCACCATCGGCCTGTTCGCCTTCAACCGGCAGGGCATCGAGGGCGCGATGCTGGTGATGCTCAGCCACGGCCTGGTCTCGGGCGCGCTCTTCGCCTGCGTCGGCGTGATCTACGATCGGCTGCACACCCGCGAGATCGCCCGCTACGGCGGCCTTTCGGACAACATGCCGAAATACGCTATCTTCTTCCTGTTCTTCACCATGGCGTCGATCGGCTTGCCCGGCACGTCGGGCTTCGTTGGCGAGTTCCTCTCGCTGGTCGGCGCTTATGAGGCGAACAGCTGGGTCGCGTTCGTGGCCACGACCGGTATCATCCTCGGTGCCGCCTACATGCTCTACCTCTATCGCCGCGTGGCCTATGGCCCGCTCGACAAGCCCGACGTCGCCGCGATGCCGGATCTGTCGCTGCGCGAGATCAGCCTGCTGACGCCGCTGGTCGCCGCTGCGCTCTGGATGGGCGTCTATCCCGAAAGCTTCCTGGCGCCGATGCGTCCGGACGTGACCGCGCTGCTGGCCCGGATCGAACGCGCCGCACCGCCCAGCGATGCCCAGCCGACGCCGGGCAATCCTGCCGCCGCCGCTGCCGCGCACGGTTCAGGCCATGGCTCCGGTCATGGCGAAGCCGCCGGCCATGGCGAAACCGAACAACCCGCTGCCGCGCATGGGGAGGCGCACTGATGTCGATTGCCGCTTCCCTTTCGCTTACCCTGCCGGAGGTCATCCTCTCGGTCGGTTCGATCGTCCTGATGCTCGCCGCGGCCTATCGCGGCGACGGTGCCACCCGTGGCATCAGCTGGGCGGCCGTGGCCGTGCTCGCGGCGGCCGGGCTTGCGCTGCTCGGTCCGGCGGGCAACGGCGGCGATGCGTTCGACGGGCTCTATCACGCGGACAGCTTCGCCGCGCTCGCCAAGGTGCTGATCTACATCGCGGCGGGGGTCTCGATCATCGTCGCGCCGACCTTCTTCGCGCGCGGTGGCCAGCTTCGCGCCGAATATCCCGTGCTGATCCTGCTGTCTTCGGTGGGCATGGGCATGATGGTGTCGGCGGGCGACCTGCTGACGCTCTATGTCGGTCTCGAACTGCAGAGCCTCGCGGCCTATGTGCTCGCCAGCCTGATGCGGCGGGACAATCGTTCGGCGGAGGCGGGTCTCAAGTATTTCGTGCTCGGCGCGCTCGCCTCGGGCATCCTGCTCTACGGCATCTCGCTGCTCTACGGCTTCACCGGGTCGACGATGTTCGGCGTGATCGCCACGGCGGTCGGCGGCGAGCTTTCGACCGGCCTGCTCTTCGGCCTCGTCTTCGTGATGGCGGGCCTCGCCTTCAAGATCTCGGCGGTGCCGTTCCACATGTGGACGCCCGACGTCTATGAAGGCGCGCCGACCCCGGTGACGGCCTTCTTCGCCTCCGCGCCTAAGGTTGCGGCGATGGCGCTGCTCGTCCGCGTCGCGGTCGAGGCGCTCGGGCCGGCGGCGGATGCCTGGCAGCAGATCGTGATCTTCACCGCGCTCGCCTCGACCATCCTCGGCGGCGTCGCGGCGATCGGCCAGACCAACATCAAGCGGCTGCTCGCCTACTCGTCGATCAACAATGTCGGCTTCGCGCTGATCGGCCTCGCGGCCGGGGGTGAGGCCGGGGTCGCGGCGGTAATGTTCTACATGACGGTCTATGTCGCGATGACGCTGGGTTCCTTCCTCTGCGTGCTGCAGATGCGCGATACCTATGGCCGCCAGGTCGAGACGATCGCCAGCCTGTCCGGCCTGTCGCGCACGCGGCCTGGTCTCGCGGCGGCGCTGGCGATCTTCATGTTCAGCCTCGCCGGCATCCCGCCGCTCTTCGGCTTCTGGCCGAAGTTCCTGGTGTTCGATGCGGCCGTCGCCGCCGGCCTGCTGCCGCTCGCGGTGATCGGCATCGCGACCTCGGTGATCGGTGCCTATTATTACCTCCGGATCGTCAAGACGATGTACTTCGACGAACCGGCCGCCGAGTTCGCCCAGTCCGACAGCCCCGTCGAAGGCGGCCTGATCGCGCTGTCGGCGCTGTTCGTGTCGCCGCTCGGCTATCTGCTGATCCCGGTGCTGGGCACGGTGACGGTCAACGCGGCGCGGGCGCTGTTCTGACGATCCGCATCGTTACCGTCGCAACGACGCTCTCGACCAACGACGATGTCCGAAGCCTCGCCGCTGCCGGCGAGGCGGAGGGGCTTTGGCTTCGTGCCGAGATCCAGACCGCCGGTCGCGGCCGACAGGGCCGCGGGTGGATTTCCCCCGGCGGCAATCTTTCGGCCAGCACGATCGTCCGGCTGCAGCCGGGCGATCCTTCGCCGGCCACCCTGGCGCTGGTCGCGGCTGTCGCCCTCGACCAATTGGTTTCCGCGCATCTGGGCGAACAGCACGTCGCGCTGAAATGGCCCAATGACGTTCTCGTCACGGCTGATGACGGCCGCTGGGCCAAGCTGTCGGGCATCCTGCTGGAGCGGGAGGGCAATGCGGTGGTGATCGGCGTCGGGGTGAACCTCGCCAACCATCCGCCGGGCCTCGATCGCGCGACGACCAGCATCGCCGCGATCACCGGGGCCGCGCCGGATGCCGCGAGCTTCCTCCAGGATCTGGCCGAGAGCTTCGCCTATTGGCTCACCCGCTGGCGGGGGGAGGGGCTGTCGGCTATCCGTGGACGCTGGCTGGCCCGCGCGCATCCCGTCGGCACGCCGCTCACGGCCGCGACGGCGGATGGCCGGGTCGAGACCGGGCTGTTCGACGGGCTCGACGCCGATGGCGCGCTGCGCCTCCGCTTGGCGGACGGCTCGGCGCGTGTCATTCACGCCGCCGACGTCTTCCTGGTCTGAACGGGGTCCGCCGATGCTGCTCGCGATCGATGCCGGCAACACGAATGTCGTCTTTGCGGTGGTCGATGCCGGCGGCGGCATCCGCGCGCGCTGGCGCATCGCCACCGATCCGCGCCGGACGGCGGACGAATATGCGGTCTGGCTGCACCAGCTGCTGCTGCTGGAGGGGATGACCCGCCAGTCGATCGAGGCTGTGCTGATCGCCACCGTGGTCCCGCGCGCGCTCCACAATCTGGAGGTGCTGGCCGAGAAATACTTCGGCGTCACCGCGCTCATCGCCGGGCGCGCGCCGGTGGAATGGGGCATCGGCATCGACATCGACGATCCGCGTACCGTGGGTGCCGATCGCGTGGTCAACGCGATCGCGGCGCATGCCCTCCATCCCGGCGACCTGATCGTCATCGATTTCGGCACCGCGACCACCTTCGACATCGTCGACGGGGAAGGGGCCTATAAGGGCGGGATCATCTCGCCCGGGATCAACCTTTCGCTCGACGCGCTGGTCGCCGCCGCCGCCAAGCTGCCCCGTATCGCGATCGAGGTGCCGCGCAGCGCCAGCGTGATCGGCCGCAATACCGAGGACTCGATGATCATCGGCGTGTATTGGGGGTATATCGCGATGATCGAAGGGCTGGTCGCGCGATTGAAGGCGGAGATTGCCCGTCCCGTTACCGTCGTATCGACCGGCGGCCTCGCGACATTGTTTGACAAGCACAGCCCGGTGTTCGACGTCATCGAACCCGATCTCACCATTCAGGGGTTGTCGCTGATGTGGCGACGGCACCTTTCCGGGCGCTGACAGGCGGCGCTCCCCGACATCCGAAGAACTGGAACAACGACACAGTGACCACCCCCTCGAAGAACGAACTGCTCTTCCTCGCGCTTGGCGGGTCGGGCGAGATTGGCATGAACGTCAATCTCTACGGCACGGCAGGCAAGTGGGTGATGGTCGATCTCGGCCTGACCTTCGCCGATCCCGCCTATCCGGGGATCGACCTGATCCTGCCCGACCTCGCCTTCATCGAGGAGCGGGCGGAGGATCTGCTCGGCATCGTGCTGACCCACGGCCATGAGGATCATATCGGCGCGATCCCCTATCTCGCGGCCGATCTGGGCGTTCCTCTCTATGCGACCCCGTTCACCGCCGGGCTTATCCGCGGCAAGCTCGACGAGGAAGGGCTGGGCAACAAGGTCAAGCTCCACGTCATCGAGAATGAGGGCAGCTTCCAGCTGGGGCCGTTCGGCTTCACCTATGTGCCGCTCGCGCATTCGATCCCCGAGGGCAACGCGCTGCTGATCGAAACGCCGCACGGGCGCATCTTCCACACCGGCGATTGGAAGCTCGACGACGAGCCGCTGCTCGGCACGCCGTCGACCGCCGCCGAACTGGAGGCGATCGGCGACAAGGGCGTGCTCGCGCTGGTCTGCGATTCCACCAACGTGTTCAACGAGGACGCCTCGGGCTCCGAATCGGCGGTGCGCGAGGGGCTCGACCGGGTGATCGGTGCCGCAAAGGGCCGGGTGCTGGTCACCACCTTCGCGTCGAACGCGGCGCGGGTGCAGACGCTCGGCGAAGTCGCTCGCGACACCGGTCGGCAGCTCTGCGTCGCGGGGCGTTCGCTCGATCGGATTATCAAGATCGCCAAGGCGACGGGCTATCTCGCGGATTTCCCGCCGGTGATCGATTTCGACGCCGCCATGCGGCTGCCCCCGCGCGACGTGATGATCATCGCGACCGGCGGGCAGGGCGAGGCGCGCGCCGCGCTGTCGCGGATCGCCACCGACAGCCATCCGATCAAGCTGTCCAAGGGCGATCTCGTGGTGTTCTCGTCCAAGCAGATCCCGGGCAACGAGATGGCGATCGGCCGTATCCAGAATGCGCTCGCCGCCGCCGAGATCGAGATGATCACCGATCGCCAGGCGCATGTGCACGTCTCCGGCCATCCCGGCCGGCCCGAGCTGGAACTGATGTATCGCTGGATCCGGCCCGAGATCGTGCTCCCGGTCCATGGCGAGCTGCGTCACATGGCGGAGCAGGCGCGTTTCGCGATCGAGAAGGGTGTGCCCAAGTCGATCGTCCAGAGCAACGGGACCGTCCTGCGCCTCGCCCCCAACGGACCCAAGGTGCTGGGTCAGGAACGGGCCGGGCGCCTAATCCTCGACGGCGACGTGATCCTGCCCGCCGACGGCACCACGATGAACGAGCGGCGCAAGCTCTCGCTCCACGGGCTGATCGCGGTCTCGGTCGCGCTCGACGCGCAGGGGCGGGTGCGCGGCGAGCCCGCGATCGTGATCCAGGGCCTGCCGGTGGAGGAGGACCGCGAAGACTTTCTCGACGAAGCCACCGAAGCCGCGCGCCATGCCGCCCAGAAGGGCGGGCGCGACGAGGAGAAGCTGCGCGAGACGATCCGCCTCGCCGTCCGGCGCAAGGCGACCGAATGGACCGGCAAGAAGCCGATCGTCACCGTCTCGCTGATCCGGGTCTGACGAAGGCGGGGGTGGCGTCATGAAGTTCACATCCGCGCTCGCGATCTACGCGCTGTTCTGGTCGATGAGCTTCTTCTTCGTCCTCCCCTTCCGCCTGCGCCGCGACAACCAGGCCGATGAGCGCGTGGCGGGCCAGGCCGAAAGCGCCCCCCCGCGCTTCAGCTTCGCGCGGACCTCGCTCTGGACGACGATCGTCTCGGCGGCGCTGTTCGGGCTGTACTATCTCAACTACGTCAACGGCTGGATCGGCCCGGAAACGGTGGACTTCTTCGCCCCGCCGGCGCGTTAATATCCGCCATCCCAGCGAGTTCAGCTTCCGTCATCCCAGCGAAGGCTGGGATCGCTCTCGGCAATGGCGTCGCCCAATCCGACTTCGCGAGACCATTGCAAAACTCCCCAACCCGTTCGTGTCGAGCGAAGTCGAGACACCGTGGCAGCCGGCCCGCGAAGTGTCTCGACTTCGCTCGACACGAACGGAATAGAGAACAAGGCGGTGACGCAAAGACCTCGCCTTGGGGAAGACGGACCGGGCGGAGATCGTCTAACGCACCAAGTGTTCCGCCTAAGCCCGCAGCCGCTCGATCGCCTGCGCCAGCGCCACGTACAGCTTGCCCATGTCCGACGACAGGATGGTGACGCCCAGCGGCGTGCCGTCGCGGTTGGCGAGGACGTCGCGCAGCATCGCCTCGAAATCGTGGATGTAGCGGTTCACCTGCTCGCGGAACTCGGGGTCGCTCTCGTAATGCCGCGTGATCTCGCGCGCTTCGCCCGCGTCGATCAGCTTGACCGCACGGCGGGTGAAGATGCCGCGATCGCCCTTGAGATAGCTGGCCCAGGCGGCGTCGGTGACGTCGTTGGACAGGATCTTGGTGACGTCGATCGCGGTCGAGTTCAGCGATTCGATCAGCAGCGCGACCCGGCGCGAGAAGCTGTCGGAATCGGCCTTGGCGACTTCCTCGCGCGCCTCGACGATGCGCCCCTCGATCGCCGAGGTGGTTTCGGCGATCGTCAGCATCTGGCGCATCAGCCGCTCGGTGGCATTGCGCGCGGCTTCGACGGCGCGTTCCGACTGCGCCGAAATCTGGCCGATCTGCGTCTGGACCTCGTCAGTCAGCGCGCTGCGCATCGCGTTTCGTCCAGCCTCGCCCATCGCGGCGGCGCTTTCGGGGATGACGCTGCCCAGCGCCTCGCGCGCGCGTTCCGCCGCCTGGATGCCGACCTCGCGTACGCGCGCCAGCGATTCCACCAGCTGCGCCGCCGACCCTTCGACCAGCGAACGGGCGCGATCGTCCGCGCCGCCAATCGCCTGTTCCAGCGCGCCGGCATGCGCCTGCGCATCGGCGATCCGGGAATCGATCGTATCGAGCAGCGCCGCCATCGCCTGCTGCTGACGCGCCAGCGTCGCTTCGGCGGCGGCCAGCGCCTCGGCGGCACCCCGCGCGCTCGCTTCGATCCGCTCGACCTCGGGCGCGGCCGCTTCGACGACGGCGCGGCTCTGCCGGGCCTGCGCCTCGACCTTGTCGAGCGCGATCGGCATGCGTTCGTCGATTTCGACGATGCAGGCATCCAGCGACGACCGCAGCGCGCCCGCGCGATCGAGCAGCGCGACCGTCGCGGCGTCTCCGCTGCCGATCGCGGCGCTCAGCGCCTGGACGTCGCTGCCCAGCTTGGCGAGGGCCGATCCCAGAGCGTCGCTGCGGGTCGATCCGGTCTCGGCAACCGCCTGGAAGCGCGCGTCGAGATCCTCCAGGCTGCGCGCGACGGCGGACACCAGCGTCTGGCTCGCCGCGTCCTGCGCGGAGAGCTTGGCGGAAAGCTGCTCGATATGCCCGCTGATCTCCTCGACGCGGCGGGCCATGGCGGCGGCCGCGTCGACGCCGGTGCGCGCGAGCGCGGCTTCGCTCTGCTCGGCCATCGCGACCATCGCGGCAGCCTGGCTGTCCATGCCCTTGCGGGACTGGTCGAAGGCCTCGGCGGCATGGGCGATCGCGGTGTCGATCGCGGCGGTCATCGCGGTTGCGGTCGCGTCGAGCTTCTCCGAGGCGGAGACACCCGCGCCCTCGATCTCCGCGATCCGCGCGGCCAGCGCCTTCGCGCCACCTTCGGCCAGCGCGTTGGCTTCGGTTCCGCGCTCGGAAAGCCCGGCGAACTGGCCTTCGAGGCCCTGGATCTGGACGAGGGCCGCTGCACCCACCGACTTCAGCGTTTCGGCAAGCGCGGTCGCCTGCGCCTCGGCATTCGGCAGATCGGCCAGCAGCACGCCCATGTCCTTGCGCGCAGCCTCGGCCGAGGAATCGAGCCGGGCGGCCTGCTTGGCGAGCGCCGAGGTGTTCTGGCGCATCGCTTCGCTGATGCCCGCCAGCCGGTTCGACGCCTCGTCACCCAGCTGGAGCAGCTGGCTGGCCTGCGCGGCAACGGCCGCGCGATGATTTTCCGTCCGCACCGCGATCTGCGCGAGCACGGATTCCAGGCGCTGCGACTCCTGCCGCATCGCTTCCGCCGTGCGCGCGAAGCGGCCGGCCTCGCGGCGGCTCGTCCGCTGCCAGAGCATATATGCGATGGCGATCAGGATCAGCGGGGTGCAGGCGGTCGAGGCCCAGCTGGCGACGAAGGGCGCGGTCGGGCGCGCGCCGTTGCTGGCGTCCAGCGCCGCCCAGGTTATCAGCGCGACCCAGGCGAGCGCCACGACGATGAAGGATGCGACGGGGACCGCCTCCTTCCAGCGCGGTTCCCGATTGTCGATCACCATCAGCGCGCGGCGCGAATGATCCGCCACCGGCGGCTCCTCCCGCAGCTGCGGCGTCGCGGGCGGTGGCGTCGAAGCGCCGCCGGTTTCCGTCCGTTCGACGACGTCTTCCGCTTCAGCGCCGGTTGCGGCGGACGCCGCCTGAGCCCCCATCATCACGAGCCGTAGCCCTTTTCCCCGTTATCCACAGTGGCATGTTTAGCATCTTTGCGGTTTGGTGAAAGAGCGTGGCAACCCGCCATTAAGGCTATCCGCCTAAAAGCGGGACATGTCCTATGATCCCGGAGCGCTGAACGCCGCGCTGGCGCAGGCGGTGGGCGACTCGCCCGCGCTGGTCGCCGAGCTTACCGCCGTCTTTCGCGAGAGCGCGGAGCGTCAGATCGACCTGATGGCGCGGTCGCGCTGCGACGCCAACTGGCGGACCGCTGCGCGTCGCCTCAAGGGGGTCGCCGCCAGCTTCGGCGCGGTCGGCCTCGTCCGGGCGGCGCAGGAAGCCGATGAGGGCGCTCCGGGCGATCCGGTCGCGCTGCGCCGGGTCCGCGAGGCGCTGACCGCCTTCGGGCGCTGACGCCGTGAGGGCTTCGAACGGGCCCGGATAACCGCGCTTTGCAACTCCGCTTGGCAAGGCCGGGCGGTTACGACTATCGCGATGTCGGACGATGATGGCGGGGGCGAAGGCTTGCCGGGCTTGGCGGCGCTGATCGCGGCGTATCAGATGGCGGAGGACAATGCGGGATTGCGCGCAACCCTTCCGCTCGCCGGTCATGCGCTGATCGAGCATCAGGTGCGCCAGGCGACCCGCGCGGGCGCCAATCACGTCGTCATCCTGGTCGAGCGGGTGCCGGCGGCGCTCACCGCCGCGATCGATCGGCTGCGGCGCGGCGGGATCGCCGTCGAGGTCGCGCGCAGCGTTTCCGACGCCGCCGACCGGATCCATCCCGACGAAAAGCTGCTGTTCATTGCCGACGGCCTGATCGCGGACCAGGCGCTGATCGACCGGCTGGTCGCCGCACGGCCGCCGGCGATGATGACCGTTCCCGACGATCCCGGCCATGCGATGTTCGAGCGGATCGACGCGGCGGACCGCTGGGCGGGGCTGATGCTCGTCAACGGCGCCCGGCTGCGCAGCACCGCCGCGATGCTGGGCGATTGGGATCTGCAATCGACGCTGCTGCGCCGGACGGTTCAGGAACACCCGATCCGCATTGACGCGACCGGCGGGCTGTCGATCGTCTCCGGCGTGGCGGACGTCACGGCGGTGCGCGATAGGCTGCTGCTCGATACGCGCGGGCGGGAGGGAAGCTGGCTCGATCGCTGGGTCTATCCGCCGATCGAGGACCGGCTGGCGCCCCCGCTGATCCGCGCGGAAACCGATCCGGTGTGGCTGCGTGGCGGCGCGATCGCGCTGGCGCTCGCGGCGGCGGCGATGTTCCTGGCGGGCTGGCTCTGGCCTGGCCTCGTGCTGCTGCTGATCGCCGGCCCGGTCGATGCGGTGGCGGTGCGGCTCGCACGGATGCGCCTGCAGAGCTTTCGCCCCGACAAGCCGGCCGCGCTGATGCGCCAGGGCAGTTCGGCAGCGGCGCTGCTGGCGCTGGCTTGGCGGGTGTCGCTGACCGGCGGCTGGGGCTGCTGGCTGCTCGCCTTTGCGACCCTGGCCTTTCTGGTCGCGCAGGGGGTGGAGGAGCGTATGCTGGCGCGGCTGGCGGGCAAGTCGACGGGGCTTCCGGTCTGGCGGGCGGATGGCGACGCGCTGGCGTGGACGCTGCTGATCGTCACCGTGGCCCTGGGCTGGACCATCGGCCTCGCCGCCACCGCGCTGCACGCGCTTGCCTCCTTCTTCGCGGTCCAGCGGCGGTTGTCGGCCGCGATCCGCTGACCATGGCGGACCTCCCGGCGCGCCCGACGGTTGGGATGCCGGGCAGTATCGGGCAATAGCGGCGAGGCCAGATGACATCCAGTTCCCCCAGCATCCTCTGGCTCAGGCAGGATCTGCGCCTGTCCGATCATCCCGCATTGGTCGCGGCGGCGGGGGAGGGGCCGGTGGTCCCGGTTTATGTCCTCGACGACGACCGGCCCGGCGAGTACGCGATCGGCGGCGCGCAGCGCTGGTGGCTGCACCACAGCCTGGCCGCGCTGGCGGACGCCTATCGGGAAAAGGGCGTCGAGCTGATCCTGCGCCGGGGCGATACGCTGTCGGAACTGATGGCGGTGGCGCACCGGGTGGGGGCGCAGCGCATCCATGCGATCCGCCATTACGAACCGTGGTGGCGCGCCGCGCAGGAGGAACTCGCCGGCGAGATCGAGCTCTGCCTGCATGACGGCAACCATCTCGTCCCGCCCGCCGATCTCCTGACCGGAT
>Ga0160473_101358_pt1 | contig 12334 bp, 15 predicted proteins | sample HID1975I_E11MG_FD_108217 | JGI IMG/M metagenome (GOLD analysis project Ga0160473, IMG submission 108217) | Enriched soil microbial communities from UW Madison campus, WI, USA - HID1975I_E11 MG | ecosystem: Environmental > Terrestrial > Soil > Unclassified | place: USA: Madison, Wisconsin... | reverse complement strand
CTTTGGTTTTCAATCCTGTAATAAGGATGAGGCCGCTACGGAAGGTTTTGATTTTAGCAATACCTTACCACCTTATGTAGAGCTGAGTAGTACTGCGGCAAAAACAGTTAAGCAAGGAGCGTCAACAACTTTTACATTTGTAATGCGTTCGGGTCTACAGCAAAACGTAACTGTTACTTATGATGTTACTGGTGGAGGACTTAACTTAACTAATCAAACAGCTGTAATTGAAAGGAATAAATTAAATGCTGTAGTTACAGTAGCTATTCCTGCTAATGCTATTGTTGCGCCTGCAACTACTGCAACGGCAACATTAACTCTTACTAAAGCGGTAACGGCTAGCGGAACGCAACTTACCATTGGTCAAAAAAATGTTCCTGAAGCTCAAAAAGTTACTATAAGTATTACACAATAGGTTGTCATGAAGTAAACTTCATAATACCTTAAGCAAAAAAGCCGCCCCGTTACCGACGGGGCGGTTTCTATTTATCGCTGATTGTTAAAAGGAACTGTATATAAAAAAATACTTTGTTACACCTTTACGTTATATTTATCTTCTTACTTTTGACCTCACAATAATTTTATGGCAGATCAACAACCGAATGAACTAAACATAGAGATAAGTGAAGAAGTTGCAGAAGGCAGTTATGCAAATCTTGCTATAATTACACATAGTCATGCAGAATTTGTTATAGATTTTGTAAGCGTAATGCCGGGCACACCAAAAAGTAAGGTAAAAAGCCGGATCATTTTTACGCCAATGCACGCTAAGCGTTTTCTCAGGGCGCTTGAAGATAATGTGAACCGTTACGAGGCTGCCAACGGCACAATTCAAGACCTCGAACAGGTTGAGATTCCGTTCAACTTTGGTGGACCCACTGCCCAGGCTTGATTTGGATCGCATATTATCTTCCCTAAATGATTGCTGTTCATGATAGACTGACCGTAGAAGTGTGCGACGCAACGATGACCGATAGTAGTAATTCAGTTGGGCTCATAAAGAAGGATTGCAACTATGGGAAATGATGTAAAAAGATCATTGGTCTTGAAATGGACTATTATTTTAATATCCATAGGAATTAGCAGGGCGAAAAAACATCGCAATCCCAGACCATTGCGAGTGGTGGCAACTACGCATGGGGAGCGGGAAATGTATATGACATAAGCACTTTCAGTTTAGGTAATACATGGAAAGTGTACTACAGCACCGCCGGAAACAATTTAAATCTGGCTATTCTGTCCGCTGAAGCCGCTAATGATAAAAATACGGCAGCTCAATGTCGGGTGGTGATGTCGCAGTTAATGTACGAAGCCACTACTCTTTACGGCGATATTCCTTTTTCAGAAGCCTGGAATCCTGACATCGCTTATCCTAAATATGATGCGCAAAAAGATGTTTTTGAAGGAATCATCGGCTGGCTCGATCAATCTATCGCAGAGTTTGATGAAACGAGCCCTTTAAAAATAAGTGATTATGACATTTATTATAAAGGCGATATTGCTAAATGGAAAAAATTAGCCAACTCTATCAAATTTAAAGTGTTGATGGCAATGGTTGATAAAGACCCATCTAAAGCGGCTGCCATCGGCCAGATGCTCGCTAATCCTTCTGCCATGATTTCTGCTCCAACCGAAAGTTGGATACATCCTTATAAAACAACCACCAATAATGAGAACCCAAAGTATAGGTTGTATAAAGAGTACACTAACGGTGAGAACTTGTGGTTCTTTGCCAATAAGAACGTGTTTGACTTTATGGCTGCTAAAGATGATCCAAGAATTCCGCAGTATTTTGACCAGGGGCCTGCTGCAACCACCTTCAAAGCGGTAGAGACCGAGGCAACAGCAGACACTACTACTTCGCTCATCAGCGGATATCTTTCACGGGCTAATGCGCCGTCGGTTATATTGTCGTACCAGGAGATCACTTTACTACAGGCTGAGGCCTATGCGAGAGGCCTGGGCGTAACCAAAGACCTGGTAAAGGCGCAGGAATTGTATAAAACAGGCGTCAAAGCATCTATGGAGTTTTACGAAGCTGATAATGCGGCTATTCAAACTTATCTCACTACCAAATTAAGTAACCTGGCAACCATTGCCGATCCGGTAAAAGAAATTCATATCCAGCAATGGATAGACCTGATGGACAGGCCAATGGAAGCATTTGTACAATGGAGAAGATCGGGTGCTGATGGTCAGGAAGTGCCGGCTTTATCACTGCCTGCCGGCGCACCTGCCGGACCATTGATCAGAAGATGGACCTATTCACCCGATGAAATTGCCGCAAATCCAAACGTTCCCAATCCTCAGCCGGTTTACAACGTTAAGATGTGGTTCGACCTTTAATTTTTTATTTCAATAATACAGAATATGAAAAAAATAATTTTCGCAATACTGCTCCTCTCAGTAAGCATAGTTGCATGTAAAAAAGATTACCAGGGAGATACGTATGATTTCAGTAACTCTTTAGAGCCATATGTTACCTTAACCAGTACCGCCGAAAGAAAAGTAAAACAGGATACTACTATCAATTTCACTTTTCAAATGAGAACTGCCTTGCAGCAAACTGTAACGGTCACCTATAGTGTAACAGGTGCTATCAACAAGCCTGATCAAACAGTGATTATCGACCGGGATAAAACCACAGCGGTTGCGCCTCTTGTTATTCCCGGTAATCTCGTTACAGCTCCGGCCACTACTGCTACCGCTACTTTAACGCTGGTTAAGGCCGTAACCGCCGACGGCAAAAATCTTAGTATTGGCCACAGCATTCCGGCAGCCAATCAAAAAGTGGTCATTACCATTAGGAAGTAACTGGTTTCGATGTATAATTTCTAAAAATAGCCGTCCAGCAAGGCGGCTATTTCATTATCTACTATTTCTACATGTCTAAGTGAGATTTCTTTTTTAACCCGGCGCACGTTATTTTCTCAGCATTCTTGCGTCGCACTCTTGTACTTGCAGTAATTCTATTGAGCAGAAGTCTCAAAGTTATCGAACATTGCTCCAACGTATAGCCCACTATTGGCAAATACTTAATGTTGGTGGCAGTGCTATTTGGAGAATTTAGGAAGTCCAACTGTTTTAAGCACCTCGTTTGCTTTGTCAATTTTTTCCTTGAACAAGCCTTTGTTAAGGTATTTGTCTAAGTTTTTGTCAACCTTTATTACAGTAGGTTTCTTATCCGTATTTTTTGCTTGTTTCATGTTGTAAAATTACTTTTTTTCTTTAGTACTAAAAACCCGTCAAATTCTGTTTGCTTTTGAAATGGTTGCCACTTGTCGCCTACAAGTCCATATACTTCAACATCTTCTTCTATTTCAGAAAGATTGTTACTGATACCAATTCTGTAAAGTCGTGTCCTTGCTTTGGTGCTGCCTGTTTGCAAAAACCATTGCATCCGGAAATTTGTCGATAAAATATAAAGTGTGGAAGCAACAGTTGCTAATACTTTTTCACTGTCCCCATTGTTGGTAACTACTTCATCATCTATTTGTCTTGTTGTTTCGTCTTTGTCACCAAAGCCTAAGTTATAAAAATTATGAAGATGAGTTTTACTATAAATAACAAGTTTAGGAATGCTGCCGTGAATGCCTTGGCTTATAAACTCAAAGACCATTGAGGTCTCGCCAATGATAACCGGATACTTGTCAATTTTCATGTTGCCAAAGATAGCATTTCGAAAATTGCTTTAGTCATTCGTAGAGTGTCGCGGACGCAGTGCCACCAAACACCCTGCTTACCGCAAACATCCTCACCTGTTAATAACCTTCGCTATAGAAAAAGCTGCCATGAAAAGATATAGTACAAGTGAGTGACACAACCGGAGATGAACCCACATTCTAAAGCTGGCTACAACAGCATTCTTCCCACTGATTGCTGTTGTTAAAAATCGCGATCGCCAGGGCTATAATTACAGCAGCCCGTCATCTGCAAAACTATAATATCCTTCTTCGCTTACAATAATGTGGTCCATCACTTTTATATCGAAATACCGGGCGGCCTCTGTTATTTTGGTGGTCAGTTCCTGGTCTTGCCTGCTTGGTTTCAAATTGCCGCTCGGGTGGTTGTGGCACAACACCATACTTACTGCCTCATGTTCTAATGCTTTTTTTAAAATAACCCGCGGGTCAGCTACGGTTCCGGTTATTCCCCCTTCGCTGATTATTTCGTAATGGTTTACTTTATTGGCCCTGTTTAGAAAAACCACGGCAAATACTTCCCGTTTTTTATACTGTAGCTGGGCTTTTAAATAGTCGGCAATGTCTTTGCTCGACTGTACCGTTTCTTTTTTGTTGTCTGCCATATTTCGCCTGATGCCCAGTTCAAGCGCAGCAGCAATCGTTACTGCCTTTGCAGGTCCCAGGCCTTTTATTTTTAGATTCACCATTTCTTTAACCGATAATTTAGCCAGTCTTTGCACATTGTTCTCAACCGACGACAGTAATTCTTTTGCAAGATCCACCGCACTTTTGTCTCTCGAACCATTGTTGATCAGAATCGCCAGCAATTCAGAATTGCTTAAGCTTTCTGCTCCTTTCAGCGCCAGTTTTTCTCTTGGTCTGTCGTCGATCGCCCAATTTTTAATGCTCTGGTTGGTCATGCTTTAATTTTTAACTGGCTGAAATTAAAACTTCTGTAGCGAATCTTTTATCTTCGCCGCATATTTCCCTCCAGGTATGAATCCTTCAATAAAAATTTTCTCCGGCACCGGCTCTCAGATCGTTTCCAATAAAATTGCCGAAAGGTTCGGTTCAGGCTTAGGCAAAATAAACATCCAGAAGTTTAGCGATGGTGAAATTCAACCTGTTTTTATTGAAAGCATCCGTGGCGATTATATTTTTCTGATACAAAGTACGCATGCTCCCTCAGACAACCTGATGGAGTTATTGTTGATGATCGATGCCGCCAGACGTGCAAGTGCGTACAAAATAGTAGTGGTGATGCCCTACTACGGCTATGCAAGGCAAGACCGGAAAGATAAACCGAGGGTTGCAATAGGCTCTAAGCTAATTGCCAACCTGTTGGTAGCGGCGGGAGCAGACCGGATAATTACGATGGATTTGCATGCTCCCCAGATACAGGGATACTTCGATATTCCTGTCGATCACCTCGACAGCTCTGCAATTTTTATCCCATATATCGAAAAACTTAAACTCCAAAACCTTACCTTTGCGTCCCCTGACGTGGGAAGTACCAATCGTGTGCGTGAAATTGCCAGTTATTTTAACTGCGATATGGTGATTTGCGACAAACATCGCAAGAGAGCCAACGAGATCGCAAGCATGGTGGTAATAGGAGATGTAGCCGGCAGAGACATTATTTTAATAGACGACATTTGTGATACAGGAGGTACGTTGGCCAAGGCTGCGAATCTTTTGAAGGAAAAAGGAGCGACCAGCGTAAGAGCATTATGTACGCACCCGGTTTTAAGTGGCAATGCCTACGAAAACATTGAGAATAGTGTGCTGGAAGAATTGGTGGTTTGCGATACAATTCCGATAAGAAGAGAAAGTAAAAAGATAAAATGTATATCCGTTGCCGATCTTTTTGCAATAGCTATACGAAATGCATACGAAAACAGGAGTATTACAAGCCTGTTTATCCATTCGCAACTCAAGGCTAAAAGAGAAGAACGGCAATAGCAAATATTTAAACAATCATACAAAAATGAAGACAATTACAATCGAAGGACAACTGAGGACCGAAATGGGCAAAAAAGCCACCCGCCAGCTTCGCTCTCAGGAACTTGTGCCTGGTGTAATTTACGGGGGTGCGCAGGAAGTAAATTTTTCTGCTCCTGCAAAGGCTTTCAAGCCTATCGTTTACACCAGTGAATTTATGCAAACAGAAATTCAGATTGACGGCCAGAAATACGTATGTATTTTGAAAGACCTTCAGTTTGATAAAGTAACGGACGCACTGCTACATATTGACTTTTTAGAGTTGGTAGGCGACAAAAAAGTGGTTGCCACGCTACCGTTGCATTTGACAGGTGTTCCTGTTGGAGTAAAGGGAGGCGGTAAACTCGTAGTTAAAATGAAGTCTTTAAAGGTTAAGGCATTGCCTAACGACCTAAGAGAAGCCATTTATGTTGACATCTCTAATCTTGAGTTGAATGGAAACGTAAGAGTAGAAGACGTAAAAGCAGAAAATATGGAGATCCTAAATACTCCACGCATTCCTATTGCGTCTGTTGTTATGACCCGCCAGTTGAAGCAGGAGGAGTCAAAGGATGATAAGAAGAAATAATAATTTTCTTTTAAAATATAACCTGGTCATAAAAAGACCAGGTTTTTTTTGCTTTACAAACAACTTTACAACCAGAAGTTAATCTAAGATAATACCTGCGGCAAGGCCTGTTACAGTACGTTCCGGTTAAAACGGACGAATTTCTTCTACAATTTAACTTTATCTTTTTCCGGTAGTCGTACTGTAATAGAAATTCGCTATTATTACTGAAGTAGTTGAATAGTCTTAGTGCTTTTACTAAGTATTTTTGCTTATGAGTAAATTCTTAATCGTGGGTTTGGGCAATATTGGAAGCGAGTACGCTCATACCCGACACAATATTGGTTTTGATGTAATAGAGGCATTTGCATCGAAACACGGCGGTTTTTTTAAAACTGAAAGACTGGCCCAAGTGGCAGAAGTAAAGTATAAGGGCAAAATACTTATCTGTATCAAGCCGGCCACTTATATGAATCTTAGCGGACGGGCCTTTAAATATTATTTCGACAAAGAAAAACCAGCCCTCGAAAATACCCTTACAATTGTTGATGACCTGGCCCTGCCATTATCAAAGCTTCGCCTTAGAGGCAGCGGCAGCGATGCCGGTCACAACGGTCTTAAAGACATACAGGCAACATTGGGTACCGATAAATATCCCAAACTCCGTTTCGGTATTGGAAATAACTATCCTAAAGGAATGCAGATAGATTTTGTACTCGCAAAATGGAACAAGGAAGAATTGCCGGTCGTGCATGCTAAAATTGAAAAATGCATAGAAACCATCGAAAGTTTTGTTTTTACAGGTTTGCAGCGAACCATGAACGCGATAAATAATTGGGAGCTTGTATAATAAATTGTATTTCTGACGTTATATAGTGAAATTAATATAATAGTAGTAATCGCTGCATTATTCAATGAGAATTGCAAATGATAAACCTGTTACTATTTTATAAACAAACCATCTATGAAAATTTTTTGTGTAGGCAGGAACTATGTCGAGCATGCTAAGGAACTTGGAAATGAGGTGCCTGAAGAGCCTGTTATATTTATGAAGCCTAAAAGTGCGTTATTGCAGGCGCACACACCTTTTTATTATCCCGAGTTTTGTAACGAGCTTCATTACGAAGCGGAGCTGGTTTTACGTGTATGTAAAAACGGTAAATATGTATCTGAGAGGCAAGCTTCAAAATATTATAATGCGATCAGTGTCGGCATCGATTTTACTGCCCGCGATATACAAGCTGAACTTAAGAAAAAAGGACTTCCATGGGAGAAGGCAAAGGCCTGGGATAACTCTGCAGTTGTAGGACAGTGGAAAGAAGTGACTCCCGAAATGCTTAGAAACCCGGTAAAGTTTTCGCTCAAAAAGAATGGAGAAGAAGTGCAGAATGGCATTACCGACGATATGATTTTTACGTTCGACCAAATCGTATCTCATATCTCCAATTATTTTTCGCTAAACATAGGCGACCTCATTTTTACCGGCACACCCGCCGGAGTGGGCGAATGCGTGGTCGGCGATGTTTTAGAAGGATTTTTAGAACAGGAAAAGTCTTTTGAGCTGGAGATTAAATAATAAGCTAAAATTCAATAATACATTTTTATAATTCCTTCCGGGTATCGGCAGGAATTTTTATTTTATGTACTTAGCAGTAGAATAAGTATTAAACATCGTTGTGTCACTCACTTGTACCGCAAATCTTTATTCAGCAAAGCGAAGAAGCAAAATGTATTTAATACTTCAATACTCAATATTCAATTATACCTCTTCAAAGTAGATTCCTTCTATGATTATCGAGCATTTAAAGTTGAGCATTGGACATTTTTTTTAAGTTAATGACATTACTAATAAGGTGCATTCCAAATTGTCGCTTAATCCAGTTCGTCATTGCGAGGCACGAAGCAATCTCCAGCCAACTCGTCAACCTGATTGTGCAGGGATTGCTTCGTGCCTCGCAATGACGAGGAGTTTTAACAACGCCATCAGTGAAAAATGAAAAAAGCGACAATTTGGGATGCACCCTTACTAATACAGATGCACCCTTACTAATACAACTATAACATATCAGTATAAAATAGTATGCTGCATAGAAAAAGGTAAATGTGGACGGTTCAGTTTAATTCCTTCGGTACAAGAGTGCGACGCAAGAATGTTTAATAGTAATTCTTCAGCCTGGCTCATAAAAAAAGCTCATCAATTGTATCTTCTTTTTTAGATTTCTTCTCGTCTGCACCGAAAAAATTGAAATAATATTAGTCTATGAATTTAGTGGGATATTCATTATTTTTGTAAACCTTTAAACAAAATAAAATTTTTTAATTATGAGTTTACACTTAGGCGATGAAGTTCCAAATTTTACAGCAGACACCACTATTGGTAAGATAGATTTTTATGAATTTCTTGGTGACAGTTGGGGCGTTTTATTTTCTCATCCCGCTGATTATACTCCTGTCTGCACTACCGAGTTAGGCAGAACTGCAGCTTTGCAAGAGGAGTTTGCAAAAAGAAATGTGAAAGTGCTGGCTGTCAGCGTTGATCCGATCGACAAACATCACGGTTGGGTTAAGGATATAAATGAGACACAAAACGTGGATGTTCAGTTTCCGATAATTGCAGACGAAGACCGGAAAGTTGCCACCTTGTACGATATGATTCATCCAAACGCATCGGCTACTGCTACTGTACGTTCGTTGTTCGTAATAGGACCTGATAAAAAACTTAAATTATACATTACTTATCCTGCGAGTACAGGTCGCAATTTCTTTGAAGTGCTTCGTGTAATTGACAGTTTACAGCTTACGGTTAATCATAGCGTATCAACTCCTGCAGACTGGAATGTTGGGGAAGATGTAATTATTTCGCCAGCCATCAACACTGAAGATGCCATAAAGAGGTTTCCTAAAGGTGTAAGAGAAGTAAAACCATATTTACGTTATACTCCACAGCCCTAAATAGAACCTGAGAACCGGGATTTACAGGATTAAAAGGGATTGTAAGGGAATATCTATTTCTTACAATCCCTTTTTTATTTCCTCTTAATCCATTCTAATCGTGACTAATCCTGGTTCTATTCTTTCTCAATTGCTGCAACAATGCTTTCAGATCTTTTGACAAAGGTGCTTCCAGCTCGTGTTTGTTTCCTTCAGCATCAATAAATTTTAGCTGGTAAGAGTGAAGGCCAAGACGGTTAAGAATAGGTCTTTCTTCCAATTCGTTTTTGCTGAGTTTAAATTTCCTTTTTATAGAACTTAATAATATCGGTTGTCCGTCGCCATACAGTTCATCGCACACAACAGGATTGCCTAGATACTTTGCATGCACACGTATCTGGTGCGTTCGCCCGGTATGAATTTGAAACTGCAGCCACGAATACAACCCAAACTCTTCCAGCACTTTATAGTCAGTTACGGATGGTTTGCCTTTTTTGTGCGTCATCATTAAAGTGGTCTTTCCGGGCTTTTCCATAATAGGAACGTCAATGGTTCCTTCGCTGTTCATCATTGTTCCGTTAACCAATCCCAGGTAATACTTTTCGACTGCACGACCTTCAAATTTTTGTGAAAGATCTTTGTGTGTTACTTCGTCTTTTGCAAAAATAATGAGTCCGCTGGTATCTTTATCAAGGCGGTGAACGGTAAAGATTTTTCCAAATTGCTCTTGCAGCAGGCTTTTGACCGATGCATCTTTTCCGAACCGGTCGGGTATAGATAAAAGTCCGGCGGGTTTGTTTATAGCAATAAAATGATCGTTCTCAAATAGTATATCCAACTTCATAAAAAAGAGAATAAAAGGTGTAATAGATCTGTTTGTAACAGGAGGATGTAATGATCTTTGTTTTAAAAAAGCTTCTTTATTCTTTGATCTTTACAAAAGACTGGTTCATAAACTTCAGTATACGAATCTCTTTGTCTTTGAGGTGGCGCCAGTTGCCACGTTGTACATCTTTTTTGGTAAGCCCTGCAAACATTACGCGGTCTAGGCCTTTGACGTCATATTTCAGGTGTTCGAAAATACGGCGCACAATACGATTGCGGCCGCTGTGAATTTCTATACCGATAATGCTTTTATCTTTTGCATCGGCATAAGCAATTACATCGGGCGCCACAAAACCGTCTTCAAGTGTAATGCCTGAGGCTATTTTATCCATATCACCCCTGGTAAGCACACGGTCGAGTTTTACCTCGTACACTTTTTTTACTTCATGTTTCGGGTGAGAAAGTTTTTGGGCCAGTTCGCCATCGTTGGTAAGTAACAATACACCCGATGTATTTCTGTCGAGTCTTCCGACCGGGTATATTCTTTCGGTAGTAGCGGTGCGTACCAGGTCGAGAACAGTTTTACGTCCCTGTGGATCGTCGGAGGTGGTTATATAATCTTTCGGCTTGTTGAGTAATATGTAAACAAAGTTGCGGCTTGGCGTCATTTTCTTGTTGCCAACTTTTACCACATCTGTTGAAGACACTTTCATTCCCGGGTCGGTAGCCGGAGCGTCATTTACTGTAACCTTGCCTTCCTTAACCAAAATGGCCGCATCGCGCCTTGAGCAGACACCGCTATGCGCTATGTATTTATTCAAAGGCATTACTTCGCTGGTGCCTTTTTCTGCCGGTGTATGGTGAGGTGCTGATGTAGCAGGTGCTACCCGGCTTATTACTTTTTTGTTTATGACTTCTTTACCAACAAACGTTTTTTTGGTTGCGGGTTTGTCAGTACCTGTTTTTAACTCGGTAGCTGCAACTTCTTTTTTAGGATATTTGTTCGGACGGCCTGTTCTTGTTGAGGCTGGGGGAGTGGGGGCGGCAGGATGTTGCTTTTGAAGTCTTTCTGCTCTTTTTCTTTCAAAGTGAGCTTCAATTGCTGCAGCTCTTTCTTTTTTTTCTTTCTTTTTAGCCTGTTTAATTTCTTCCTTTATAGCACTTCCTTTTTTTTGTTTTACAAAACTCTGGAAGTTGTCTGTGCGTGGCATATGTGCTTTTTTTAACGCTTGCTGTTTTACAACAGTAAATAAAATTACCGCTGCAAAAGTACCATTAAAAAAGCAGACCATTTGGTCTGCTTAGTTGGGGGTTTTAATCTTCGTAGTTATTTAACAGCATTACGGTTAGGGCGGTTTTTCAAACGATCTTTCATTTGTTTTTTCTGCTCTGGAGTAAGCACATTGTTTACAGCAGATCTATGATCTTTCATTAAACTTTTCATTTGGTCTTTCTTTTGTTCGTCGTTTAAAGAGCTGTTTTGTTTAATGTTTTTAATGTTACTCTTGAATGTTTCGTTTAAAGAAGCAATTTTAGAAGATTGATCACTGCTAAGGTTTAAGACTTTGGTAAAGTCTTTCATTTTTCCTTTGCGGTCGCCTTTCACGCCATCTTTGTAATGGGCTTTAAATTCCTTCGCCTGTTGTTTTTGCTCCGGTGTAAGAATAGCAGCGAGTTGTTCGCGATGTTGCTTTGCTAATTCTGTACGTTTTTCTTTTTGCTGATCTACTGTGATACTTCCCTGGCTGCGCAGATCCTGCATTTGTTTTTTAAAGTTTTCATTGACCGATTTCATCTGCGCTTTTTGCTGATCGGTCAGGTTTAATTTTTCATAATTCTTTGCCCCCTGATGTCTTTGTCCCTTGCGAAATTCTTTTTGCTTATCGCCTTTTTTATCTGTTGTCTGAGCCATAGCAGAGAAGGTAATTGCAACTGCCATCATACCGAGTATTAACTTTTTCATACGTCTTTTTTTTTGTTATAGAAGATAGACGGTGCATGAGAAATTAAGTTTAAAGTATTAAAGGAAATGCGCTGTTAATTAAAATGTAAAGGCATTTTGGTACCAGCAGTTGAATGCATTTGTCGACATCGTTGTGTCACTCACTGCATCGGCAGAATGTTCTTCAACCAACGAAGCGGAGGCGGGGAACAGGTTAACCTTATATGGTAACCGCTATGGAAAAAGTATAATAGTAGTAATACTGATGAACGGAGCGTCGCAACAATGCTTAACCGGAGTAGAAATGTTTGTTACCAAATAATCTTAAGCTGATGATTGTACTTGTAGTGATAACAAAAAACCCTTCGAAAAATCGAAGGGCTTCTTTTAATTTATAAAGGTGCT
>Ga0160473_101350_pt1 | contig 12371 bp, 9 predicted proteins | sample HID1975I_E11MG_FD_108217 | JGI IMG/M metagenome (GOLD analysis project Ga0160473, IMG submission 108217) | Enriched soil microbial communities from UW Madison campus, WI, USA - HID1975I_E11 MG | ecosystem: Environmental > Terrestrial > Soil > Unclassified | place: USA: Madison, Wisconsin... | reverse complement strand
GTGCGCCTGTTGCTACAATACAAAACGACGATGTAGTGATCTGCTTCAACTTCCGTACAGATCGAGGAAGAGAAATTACTACGGCGCTAACTCAAAAAGATTTCCCGGAGCAACAAATGCATAAACTGCCGTTGTATTATGTTACAATGACCTCTTATGATGAGAGCTTTGAGAAAGTAAATGTCATTTTTACTAAAGATGATCTTACGAAAACAATTGGTGAAGTTCTGGCAGAAAACAACAAAAATCAAATTCGTATTGCGGAGACAGAGAAATATCCTCATGTTACTTTCTTCTTTTCAGGCGGCAGAGAATCAGAGTTTACAAACGAAAAAAGAATCCTGATTCCTTCACCTAAAGTTGCCACCTATGATCTGCAACCGGAAATGAGTGCAGCTGGAATTACCGAAGCCATTACTGCAGAAATGGAAACTGGCTGGGCCGACTTTATTTGTCTAAACTTCGCCAATCCTGATATGGTTGGACATACCGGCGTTTTCGATGCAGTGGTAAAAGCTGTAGCAACAGCCGATAAATGTGCAGAAACTGTCGTGAATAAAGGTTTAGAAAATGGTTATTCATTTATCCTATTGGCTGATCATGGTAATTCTGAATACATGATAAATGGCGATGGATCGGTTAATACAGCTCATACTACCAATCTTGTTCCTTGTATATTAATCGATAAGGATTATAAAACCATAGCTAATGGAAAATTAGGCGACATTGCTCCTACTATTTTGAAAATATTAGGTGTAGCCATTCCGGCAGAAATGACAGGAAACGTTCTGGTATAATGATTAAAAAAATCTATATCCTGATATTTATTGTATCCCTGGCTTCTTGTAACCAGGAAAAAGATTCAAAAACGAATAACAGAAACCTCTACTTTGACTTACAGGGCTATTTCGAGAAAGAGGTAGCCCGTTTGCAAAAACTCAATCCAACACTTGGCAAAACCGTTAGTGTGAACGGGGTTAACGAGAGCAAGAAAGTTAAAGTAGCAGATTGGAAAAAGGAACTTGCAATTTTTGCAAATGCAGATATTAATAAAGCCTCATGGCAGGGCAGTTTCAATATTACAAAAGTTGGCGGAGCAGTTGTCTACAGTTCTAACAATAAAAAAATTCCTGTAAAGAAACTTTATGTTATTGGGCAAGGTGCAAAAGTTAGGGAGATAGAGATTATTATCGCAAATAAAAATATCCTCTTTCAATCAAATGACACGCTATATTACTATCCTGATAGTTTATACCTCATTAAAAAACAGCAAAAAATACGATTGCTGAACGAGAAAAAATATACCATCTCCGGAAAGTTTAAATAACAAAAAACGGGCTTTGAATATTCAAAGCCCGTTTTCTATTTTAGAATCAGATCTTACTTCAAACTTGCAATTTGTGCTTTGTCATAAGCAACCCAATCAATAATATCTTTACGCAAAGGCTGCATGGTTAATACTCTTTGGAAATCAGAAATTGAATTATTAAATAGCGCTACGCAAGCCGTTTTCTCATCCTTTTTCTTTGCTTTGTATGATCTGAAAATTGCGTAATCTTTATAAGCTAATCCACGATTTTGAAACATTTGGGTATCTTCCTCCCCATTTATTTCAATTGCTTTCGTAAAATCTTTAATCGAGGCGGTGTAAAAATTTTCACGCATACTGTTTAAAGATTCTTTAGGATCGTTGGCAATATTTAATCTCGCTTTGCCCCTATAGTAATATGCAGATACTTCTGTTGGTTTAACGGTAATCAGGCGGCTATAAGTTTCAATACACTTCTCGTATTGGCCATTTTGAAAGTATGAATAACCCAGCATTTGCAAAATTTTAGCATTATCAGGTGTTTTGGTATCGGCTTTTTCCAATTGCGTAACGGCAGTTCTATAATCACCTTTAATCATTGCCTGCATGCTTCTTTCGTAATTGTTCTGTGCGAAACTGCTGGTTGATGTTAAAATAATTAAACCTAAAATAACTTGCTTAAAGTAGTTCATGTAATGAATAATATGTTTTTTCTGTAAATCTGCCGCCTAAAAAGACGAAATTTGTTGCAATATAATCCTATTCTGATAAATTAAAAGCTTTTAATTTTGGGGCACAAGCATTAAATACCTCAAACATTAGCTTAAACGCTAAAAAACAATTTATATGATAATGGCGGAATATTAAAAGTCGCTCTGCCTTTTTAACATAAGATTAATATTATTTTCACTTTGGCACAAGAGTTGAAATTGTTACCTTAACAACTAAATAAACGAAGTGAATACGATCAAACTGCCAGTTTGTCGTGAGAGGAAAACGTGATAATGAGTAAACAAGATATATTTGATTTCCATTCTGCTATGCCAATAATTAACGAGGATACCGAATTTTTCCCTTTAATGTCGCAACAAGACGAAGAGGAAATGAACAATGAGGAAACGCCTGAAACATTGGCGATTTTGCCATTGCGAAACACTGTTTTATTTCCTGGAGTGGTAATTCCAATTACCGTTGGCAGAGATAAATCAATTAAACTAATTAAAGAAGCTTACAAGGGAAATAAAATTATTGGGGTGGTATCTCAAAAAGATGTTTCCATCGAAGATCCGACGTTTGAACAGTTAAACACTGTTGGTACGGTTGCAAACATCATTAAGTTGTTGCAAATGCCTGATGGAAATACCACCGTAATTATTCAGGGTAAGCAACGTTTTAGCTTAATTGAAGAAGTACAAAACGAGCCTTACATTAAGGCTGTGGTAAAGAAATTTGAGGAGCAGAAACACAAAGCAGATAAGGAGTTTAAAACACTTATCGCCTCTATCCGTGAAATGTCCGCTCAGATTATTCAACTGTCGCCTAACATTCCAAGTGAAGCAAGTATTGCGCTAAAAAACATCGAAAGCAATTCATTTTTGATCAATTTTATTTCATCAAACATGAATGCCGAAATGGCCGATAAGCAAAAAATCCTTGAAATGGATAAATTGCAGGAAAGAGCGCAAAAGGTTATGGAGCTTTTGATGGTTGAATTACAGATGCTGGAATTGAGAAATCAAATCCAATCTAAAGTTCGTACCGACCTTGATAAACAACAACGTGATTATTTCTTAAATCAGCAGCTTAAAACCATTCAGGAAGAACTGGGTGGAAATTCAGCCGATTTAGAATTTGATGCACTTCAGGAAAAAGCAAAAAAGAAAAAATGGTCACAGTCTGTTGCCGATCATTTTGACAAAGAATTAGATAAATTAGGTAGAATGAATCCGGCGGCGCCAGATTATTCTGTTCAGCTGAATTACCTCGAATTGCTTTTGGATTTACCCTGGAGTGAGTTTACAAAAGATAATTTCGATTTAAAACGTGCCCAACGTATTCTGGATAAAGACCATTTTGGTTTAGAAAAAGTTAAGCAGCGTATTGTAGAATATCTTGCTGTTTTAAAGTTAAAACGTGATATGAAAGCCCCTATTTTATGTTTGGTAGGTCCTCCGGGAGTTGGTAAAACATCTTTAGGAAAATCTATAGCCAAAGCTTTGGGCCGTAAATATGTACGGATGGCTTTAGGTGGCATTCGTGATGAAGCCGAAATTCGTGGTCACCGTAAAACCTACATTGGCGCAATGCCAGGGCGTATCATTTCATCAATTAAAAAAGCTGGAGCAGACAATCCTGTTTTTGTTTTGGATGAGATTGATAAAGTTGGTACCGATCATCGGGGCGACCCTTCATCAGCTTTGCTGGAGGTGTTGGATCCGGAACAAAATAACGCGTTCTATGATCACTATGTTGAAGTTGACTACGATTTATCTAATATTTTATTCATCGCAACTGCAAATTCGTTGAGTACCATCCGGCCGGCCTTGCTTGATCGTATGGAGATTATCGAAGTAAATGGGTACACCATCGAAGAGAAAATCGAAATTGCGAAGAAATATCTTTTACCAAAACAAAAAGAAAATCACGGCTTACAAAATAAGGATATCAATCTTAAACCCGCTTTAATTGAAAAAGTGATTGAAGATTACACACGTGAATCGGGTGTGCGTGGTTTAGAAAAGAAAATTGGTTCATTGGTGCGTGGTGTGGCTACTAAACTTGCCATGGAAGAAGAATATAACGTAACGCTGGCCAACGAAGATATTGAACGTATTTTAGGTGCGCCAATTTATGATAAAGACCTTTACGAAGGCAATGAAGTTGCGGGCGTGGTAACTGGATTAGCCTGGACAAGTGTAGGTGGAGATATTTTGTTTATCGAATCGAGCTTGAGCCCTGGAAAAGGAAAGTTAACGCTAACGGGTAATCTTGGCGATGTGATGAAAGAATCTGCCGTAATTGCTTTAGCTTATTTACGAGCACATGCTGCAGAATTTGGCATTGACTATACCCTATTTGACAACTGGGATGTGCATGTTCACGTGCCTGCGGGCGCAACTCCGAAAGATGGTCCATCGGCTGGTGTAACCATGCTTACGGCACTGACTTCGGCATTTACACAACGTAAAGTGAAACAAAATTTAGCGATGACAGGCGAGATTACCCTGCGTGGAAAAGTACTTCCCGTTGGTGGAATTAAGGAAAAAATTCTTGCTGCAAAAAGAGCGAATATCAAAGAGATTATCCTTTGCAAAAGCAACCGCAAAGATATTTTGGAAATTAAGGAAAGCTACATCAAAGATTTGACTTTCCATTACGTAACGGAAATGAGTGAAGTGATTGAATTGGCATTGACGAAAAATAAAGTTAAAAAACCGCTGGATTTAACGATCAAAATTGCGCCAATTGTCAACTAAATTGTAATCTTTTAGGTTTACGGATAAAAATCCGATAACAATAAATACTTTTATAGCTCCGATAACAATCGGAGCTATTTTTTTATGAGATCATCTTCATTTATTATTCTATTGCTTCTTACCTCGTTAACTGGATTTGGCCAATCTTTTAAAAACGAATTTGGATTTAAAACCGAAAACGATGCTTATTTGGCAACATTGAATGACCGATATTACACCAATGGTTTATTTATCTATTTCCGCCGAGCAATTGATCCTGCTAAATTTTCAGATAAAATAGAAAAGAAGACTTATGAAATTTCGGTCGGGCAAAAAATGTACACGCCTTACTGGGGTCAGGTAGCAAAAAAAGAAGACCAGGATCGGCCCTTCGCAGGATATCTGTATGCCAGTGGTGCTTACTCGGTATTCTTTAAAAAAGAAAGCGTGCTAAAAACAAGCGTGGAGATTGGTACTGTTGGACCGAATTCCTTGGCGCAGGATGCACAAAAGTTTCTGCACAAAACGGTTGGTTTTTACACACCTGCCGGATGGGATTATCAGATTAAAAATGAATTAGCGATCAATTTAGCTGCTCAATACAGCAAACTTCTTGTTCGTTCCAATGATCAGATTGTTGATTTAAACGGGCAGGGTTATGCAAATTTAGGAACAACTTTTTCTGGCTTGGGAGCATCTGTGTTATTTAGAGCAGGTAGATTGAACCAGCTGTTCAATAGTGCATCTTATAATGCCGTAATCGGGAATGCAAAAACATCAGCTTTGAATAAGTCGGAATTTTTCTTTTATGCCAAACCACAGCTAAACATAGTGGCCTATGATGCCACGATTCAGGGAAGTTTGTTTAATGATGATAGTCCGGTAACTTTCGGCACAAAACCAATCGTATTTGAACAACAGTTTGGCGTAAATTACAGTTCAAAAAGATTTACTGCCGACTTTAATATCATATTTAAAACTAAAGAAGTGGAGAGTATAGCGAAAGCTCAAAATTATGGTGGCTTAAGTTTATACTATCGTTTTGGAAAAATTTAATTAATCCAAACCTGGCTTTTTTCTAGATGCTTTTTTATCAGCATTTACAGATTTATTTTTCAGTCTATTTTGAATAACAGCTTTGGGTATTTTTGTTGGTTTTCTTGTTTTCTTCACCTGAAGTGATCTTTTCAGCAGCTCGATCAGTTTAACAATCGTCTTCTCTTTGTTTAGAAGCTGGCTCCTGTCTTCTTGCGAAACAATATGCAACAAACCATCGTTATCTAAACGATTTTCGAGTCGGATTTTTAACAGCGCCTTTTCTTCTTCATCGAAAAAAAAAGCATTTTCCAAATCGAAAATTAATTCTACTTTACTTGAAACCTTATTTACATTTTGGCCGCCCTTGCCCCCGCTCCTGGAGGTTTTAAAGGCTGCATGTTTTAAAATATCTTCTTTCGCAGGTAACATGATGTAAAAGTATAAAGAATAGTCAGGTAAAAAAAGCAACTAAATCCGTCCGTTTTTTTACCTTTGTGACAGAATGAAAAAGAACTTGGTTATAGCTATTGATGGCTATTCATCTTGCGGAAAAAGCACCTTAGCGAAAGCATTAGCTAAAAAATTAGGTTTCATTTATGTAGACAGCGGAGCGATGTATCGGGCCGTTACGCTCTACTTTCTGAGAAATAATATTGATATTACTGATGATGAGAAAGTTGTTGATGCACTTCAACACATCGAACTGAATTTTCATTCACGTGATTACGAATCACACATCACTTTAAATGGCGAAGAGGTTTCTGATGAAATCCGTTTAATGCCAGTTTCAGAAAATGTAAGTGAAGTTTCTGCCCATAAAATTGTTCGCCACGAAATGGTGAAACAACAACAACGCATGGGAAAATCGAAGAACATTGTAATGGATGGTCGTGATATTGGCACTACGGTTTTTCCAGATGCACCTTTGAAATTATTTATGACTGCCGATCCGAAAATTAGAGCAGAACGACGATTTAAGGAATTGGAAAGTAAAGGCAATAATGAAACCACACTGGAAGAAGTTTTCGAAAATTTGGCGCACCGCGATTATGCTGATACCACCAGAAAAGAAAGCCCACTGGTTAGAGCCGCTGATGCAATTGTATTAGACAACACCAATTTAACACCCGAAGAACAATTGGCGTTTGCTTTAGAAAGAGCAGAACCATTCTTAGCTAAATAACTTTAATTTTATCGGGTTGGTTTAATTTCCTATTTTTAGCTGCTAACCATTAAGCTACTATGAAATTAAAACTCACTTCCCTTTTGTTATTAATCAGCGTATTTACTGCGCTAAACGTTCAGGCGCAAAAAGGCTGGATCAATCTTTTCAACGGAAAAGACTTGAAAGATTGGAATGTAAAAATTTCCAAACATGATTACCAAGATAATTATGCCAATACTTTCAGCGTTGCAAATGGTGTAATGAAAGTAAGTTACGATGGGTATTCTGATTTTGATAAACAGTATGGCCATATCTTTTACAAAAAGCCGTTTTCCTATTATTTATTAAAGGTAACTTATCGTTTTGTTGGCGAGCAAGCCAAAGGTGGAGAAGGCTGGGCAACCCGAAATAGTGGTGCTATGTTGCATGGGCAGGATCCTGCTACGATGTTGAAAGATCAGGATTTTCCAATCTCTGTTGAAGCGCAAATTCTGGGTGGCGATGGAGAACATGTGCGCCACACCAGCAATGTTTGTACACCAGGAACCTTAATTAATTATAAAGGTGAGTTGTTTACAACGCACTGTTTAGATTCGAAATCAAAAACCTATCATGGCGATCAGTGGGTTACTGCTCAATTCTTGGTTTTAGGCGATTCAGTAATTAAACATATCATTGCCGGTGAGGTAGTTTTAGAATATACAAAACCACAAATTGGTGGAGGAAGTGTAACGAATTACGATCCGAAGGTTAAAGTTGATGGCACACCTTTAAAGTCAGGCTATATTTCACTGCAAAGCGAAAGCTACCCTATAGAATTTAAGACGGTTAAGCTTTTCGATCTGGCACCTTACGCAAAAGACGAACTTAAATTAAACAAAATCATCGACAGAGTTTTAAAAGAGTAAAAACGATAAACCCTATTGTTAAGAATGATGTAAACGCGATTTTCAACCAACTTAAATTATCCGATGCTCAAAACTCATTCAATCAAAAATTTATTAGTTGTTATCTTTTTACTTATTTCTAGCCTTTCGTTTGCGCAGAAGGCCTATACCATCAGTGAAATCCCTGATCCAAAAAAAAACGGAGGAGGCTGGGTAAGTAATCCTGATAGCATTTTAAGTGCCGATCATGTTTCGCAGATTAATGCCACCATTTCGGATTTTGAAAGCAAAACTAATGTTCAGGTGGCAGTGGTTATTGTTAACGATTTTGATCATGAACAGGAAGATTTCGATTTTGCCTACGAACTTTTTAATACCTGGGGAATTGGACAAAAAACGAGCAATAATGGCTTGCTGCTATTTATAGCAAAAGATCGGCGGAAATATCGATTTATTACCGGAACCGGAATTGAAGGTGTTTTGCCTGATGTTAAACTCAAACATATTGCTGAGCAAAACCTACTACCTGCATTTAGGGAGAATAATTTCGGAACAGGAATTATAACGACTATCGATGCCATTGGAGTAGTAATTTTAAATCCAGAAAATAAATCGGAGCTCAATCAATTTTTTACACAACAAAGTGAAAATGGCGATTTAGGGAAAGTCTGGATACCTGTTCTTGTCATTATTTTAGCTTTTTTCGGGATTTTTAAAATTGTAAATAAACAAGCCAAGAAAACGATCAAGGTAGATGCTAGTGGCAATAACGGCCACGAGAAAACAATCATCAGCGGCTGCGCCGGATTTTTCATGTTCATTTTTGTTAGTATTTTTGCAATGGTATTTTTAAGGGGCTTTGGTTTATTTGATAAAGTAAAGCTTATCCATGCTCCTTTCATTTTATACGGAATATTAGCTGCCTGTTTATTCTTTCGTTATTTATTTCATATTTCCTCGCTACGAAAAACACATTACGACGATAAAAATTATTTTAACGCTGTCAGCGATTTTAATAAGAAGAATTTCTGGCTGATTATTTTCTCCCCGCTGATCTTAATTACTTTGATTAATTATCTATTTAAACGAGGCAAAAACATTGATCGGTTTAAGCCTGTTTTAGACAGCAAGAATCAGGAAATGCTTCGTGTAGATCGGGATGTTAATGTTGAAGGCAAACCCTTTTTAAGTGCCGGACAACGAGCTGAAGAAGGCGCACAAACCTACGATTATGATATTTGGGAAAGTGCTGATCATAAAGAACATGTGATTAAACAATGGCCTGCGGAAGAATATAACAGCTATACCGAATGTCCGAAATGTAATTTTCGAACTTATAAACTTAACAAACAAGTTACGGTTACTGCAGCAACCTATAGTCGCGAAGGCAAGGCAAAACTAATAAACGAATGTAGTTTTTGCAGAAACGTAGAATTTATTGAATGGATTACATTGGCCATGTTGGTTAAAACTAAATCTTCATCAGGTTCATCCTCATCAAGAAGTAGTTCATCTTCTTCATCGAGCAGCTGGGGAGGTGGTAGAAGCAGTGGCGGCGGTACCGGAGGCAGTTGGTAGAAATTGAATTAACCGCCTCATTTCTCCCTGTAATTAAAAGTATTTCCTAATTTTGGCACTTATAGCACGATGTTTGCTCTTTGCGTCGTTGCTAATTTTATAAAACTGCTTTGCAGCAATCTTAAAACTATGACTAGAATTTTATTCCTATTAATTGCGCTTTCAATCTTCTCAAGCCGCGTTAATGCACAAGTTACCTATAAAGTAACTGCTGATCAGTTACGGGTTAGAGCAAGTAGTGATCCTAAAAGTAAGGTGATAGCTAATATTTCGCAGAATGAAAATTTAACGGTTTTAGATGCCAGCAATGATAAATTTTATAAAATAAAACTTAAAAATGGCGAAGGTTGGGTAAGTAAAGATTTCGTTCAAAAGATATCAGCGCCTACGCCACAACCAAATACTACCCAAACTAATCCTGCTACTCAAAGTTCTACAACAGCAGCTCCTGCTACTGATGTAATTTACCGCGTTACTACTGATAATTTAAGGGTGAGGCAAAAGGCCGATCCTAAAAGCAAGGTGATTGGTTATCTTCCGGAAAATGAAAATGTTGCCGTTATTGATTCTGCAGATGCCAGTTATTTTAAAATAAAGGTAACCAATGGTGAAGGTTGGGTGAGTAAAGAATTTTTAGTTCGGGTATCGCCAGTTAAAGCCGTACAAAAACCGACTGTATCTGTTGAGGTTCCAGCAATTGACAAAGATTATTCAAATATTATCTTTTTTGCTGTGGTGGCTTTGGTAATGGGTACCATTCTATACTTTATCTTTAAATACTCTAATCAAAATAAAATTTTAATTGGCATTTCAGCAATTATTGTTTTAGTGGTAATTTACTTTTGCTTTATTACTTTCATCCAACCTAAAACAGTTAACGGAACTTTTGTAAGCGATAGCGAAACACAATATAAAACCTTTGATTTTAACACCAATGATTCTGTGATTGTAAAGGATACTTACACGGATTCTACCTTCACAGCAAAATATGTTATTGAAGGCGACATGATTAAATTGTATGATCAACAAAACATGATTTTGCTGCTAATCAGAGATGAAAACACTTTGGTTGGTGAAGGATTTACAAGAGGGATCTTTACGAAGAAATAAATTTCAAACAACCTATGTTTCTAAACCCGGTAGAGCGGAATAGCCCGCAGCGAAGTGCAACGCAGCGAGGACTATAAGCGATAACGGGGCTGCTGTAAACAAAGAATTACGGAACGCTGATTTTAAAACAATTCTTTTCTAGAAAAAGAAAAGAACCATCTCTCCATGTGCGCTCCTAAAAAAGGGATTTCAAATCGTCTATTTAAGGTAACAAATCTTTACTCCTTATTCATTTATCTTTGCGCCTTCAAGCATCCAATCTTGCTACCTGACACGAAATACGCACTACTCTTTTACTAATAACCTTAAAATCAGCAACATTTATTAAAAAATTCTTTTCTATTAATTAAAATATTTTTACCTTTGCAGTCCCTAAATAGGGAAAAAAGGAGATAATTAATTAATGGCTAAAAAACAAGTAGCAGAAAAAGAATTAGCAGCAAAAACAGCTGAGCTTCAGGGAGAAGGCGGACGCCTGACTGAAAAAGAAACTATTGAATCAGAAGCTGATTCAGTTTCGATCGAATCGATCAAATCATCATTAGCAACACCAACGGAAGATTTCGATTGGGATGCAGATGAAAAAGTTTTCGGCAATTACAATGATGCAGACCGTAAAAAGTTTGAAGACATGTATGCTGGAACATTCAATCAAATCACTAAAGGTGAAATCATTAGCGGTATTGTTGTTTCAATTAACAACAAAGATGTAGTATTAAACGTTGGTTTTAAATCAGATGGTTTAGTTTCTACTTCAGAATTCCGTGATACACCAGATTTAAAAATCGGCGATTCAGTTGACGTATTCGTTGAAGCACCAGAAGATGCTAACGGTCAATTGATCCTTTCTCGCAAAAGAGCAAAAACTCAAAGATCTTGGGAAGCTATTAACGAGGCTCTTGAAAATGATAGAATCATCAACGGTTTCGTTAAGAGCCGTACTAAAGGTGGTTTAATTGTTGATATCATGGGCGTTGAAGCTTTCTTACCAGGTTCTCAAATTGATATTAAACCTATCCGTGACTACGATGTTTACGTTGGTAAAACAATGGAATTCAAAGTTGTTAAAATTAACCATGAGTTTAAAAACGTAGTTGTTTCTCATAAAGTGTTAATTGAAGACGATTTAGAATCACAAAAAGTAGAAATCGTTTCTAAATTAGAAAAAGGACAGGTATTAGAAGGTACTGTTAAAAATATTACTGATTTCGGTGTGTTCATCGATTTAGGTGGTGTTGATGGTTTACTTCACATTACTGATATTTCTTGGGGCCGCATAGAGCATCCAAAAGAAGTATTATCATTAGATGAAAAAATCAACGTAGTTGTTTTAGATTTCGATGATGAGAAAAAACGTATCGCTTTAGGATTAAAACAATTAACTCCACACCCTTGGGAGAACTTAAGCACTGACATTCAAGTTGGTTCTAAAGTAAAAGGAAAAATCGTAACTGTTGCAGATTACGGTGCTTTCTTAGAAATCATCCCAGGTGTTGAAGGTTTAATCCACGTTTCTGAAATGAGCTGGTCACAAAACTTAAGAAACCCACAAGAATTCTTAAAAGTTGGTGATGAGATCGAAGCTGAAGTTTTAACTTTAGATAGAGATGAGCGCAAAATGAGCTTAGGTATTAAACAATTATCTAACGATCCATGGCAAGAAGTTGCTGCTAAATTCCCAGTTGGAAGCAAGCACAAAGCAACTGTTAAAAACATGACTAACTTCGGTGTATTTGTTGAAATCGAAGAAGGTATTGATGGTTTAATCCACATCTCTGACTTATCTTGGTCTAAAAAAGTAAACCACCCTAACGAATTCACTAAAGTTG
>Ga0160473_101345_pt1 | contig 12426 bp, 9 predicted proteins | sample HID1975I_E11MG_FD_108217 | JGI IMG/M metagenome (GOLD analysis project Ga0160473, IMG submission 108217) | Enriched soil microbial communities from UW Madison campus, WI, USA - HID1975I_E11 MG | ecosystem: Environmental > Terrestrial > Soil > Unclassified | place: USA: Madison, Wisconsin... | reverse complement strand
CTTGCACAATCAGGTTGACGAGTTGGCTGGGGATTGCTTCGTGCCTCGCAATGACGAACTGAATTCAGCGACAATTTGGGATGCACCCCACATCCCTCATCCCTCATTCTTCATTCCTTCTTTTTGTAATTTTACCTTAAACTACTAAACGAACTGAACAAATGGAAAATATTACCAAAAATAAATTGATGAATGATCTTGCCCTGGCGCTTATATACCTGTCTGCATGGAAAGAAAAAGGTGATGAAGCATTACGTGCATGGAAAGGCTACGATTTTTCTATTCTCGACGAGCTGAAAGAACAGGGACTGATTGATTTTTCGTACAAAGCAAAGTCACTGTACCTGTCGCAGGAAGGCAAAGAAAAGGCAAAGCAACTGATTGAAAAGTTTAAGCAAGCCGTCTGAACCGGGATTTATTGGATTCTTTGGATTAGGAGTAAAATTCCTGCGCTGCCTTCAATACTTCATCAAGGGGTAACAAAGGAAAAATTTAAATTGCATTAAACACGCTTTTTATGAGTAGTACTTTTGAAGAAAAGTTAAGAGAATCAGGTGATGTTTCTGAGGAAAAGCGAAAAAAAGTTCTGGAAAAAATAAAAATAACCGAAGACGCTGACTTGCAGGTTATTTACCAATCGCTCTAATATTACACCTTGCTTACAGATAACTTAGCTTTTTCAATATCAAAAGCTTCGGCATCCCATTGTTCGCCTTCTGTCATCCCCATCCATTCACGCATGTCCTCATACTCCGGATGTGTTGGGTCTTTTATAGTCTCTTTAAATTCTTCGTATCCCCAGGCACCACCGCAATCTTCGGGAGGACATGCTCCTTTGCCAGCGATGCAATCTGCTTGTGCAGCTTGTATGTCTTCCATCTTTTCGAGTGTTATCTTGTGCTTCCAGTCGTCACCAAAGTCGTAGATATAAGTGTAGGTCTGTCCTTTTGAAGTAAAGACTTTCGACAGTTTTATTTTGCTGCTGTTTTTTACTTCGTGCCAGTCATCGTCAGATGGCTTTCCTATAAAAACATCTGAATCATACCCTTTTTCAGAGAACTGGTACAGGTGGCAGTTCATCCAGCCAAATGCACGCTGAATGACGAGATGAAATTGTTCGAAGCTGAAGTTTGCCGGAACGGTTACCCTGCGCCAGACAGGTGGCTTTGCAATTCTGGCGAGTTGAATGTGAAAGGTGAGCAGCATAGCATTTAATGTTATCAATAAAAGTAAAAAAGCAAGACAGTTGCGTTTGCAATCTCACAAATTTAAAGTTGATTTTCTTACCAAAGCTATCATTCAATCAATAAGTTTTACCGGAACAGTTGACGCCTCTCTCACCAAATCACTCCATCACAAATCACAAAATATCATCTTTCCATCTTTCAACCCTCATTCCTCATTCTCACTCCTTTTTATGTAGCCGACATTGGTAATTCTATGAAGCTTTACTTGCGTCGCACTCTTGTACCTGGATAGCTTTATGCAGCTTTGCTTGTCTGAACCTGGATTTGTGGGATTATTGGGATTAGCAGGATGTATTCACCTTCAAATCTCATCCCTAATTCTTCAGTGGTTAGATAAAACTAGGCCATTTGAGTTACATGCTTAAAACAGATTTCGAGTATTAAAAGAGTAATAAGTGAAAAAGACTGTCAATTTTGATATCAGTCTTTTTCATACTTTGAAAACCATAATTGCAGTTCAACTATTGGCAATTTGTTTTTCGTAATTAAAAGCAGTCATTACATTAATCAATTTTTGCTCAGCTTTCTCCAATGCATCAGCGCTTCCAATAGAGCCAGGAATATAACTTCCTGCTATTGGTGTAATAAATAATTCAGCTTTTGTTGTTTCATCTATTTTAGGAACTGCCTGCATGCGTTCTGTATCATCTCGTAAATCACCACGGATAGCATAAGCAATCTGATTCGCATTATCACTTATAGCAACAGCGACTGTTTCCATTAAACTAAATGTTCTTGCTTGGTTGGAAGTTATACGCCAGTTAATCAAAGCTTGAGCTAAAGCGGGAATAATCTTATCACGTAGCTCTTTCGGTGTTATCAGGCATTTGCCAAATGCATTTTCACCTTCCTGCCATCCTTCCTCTCTAAGCTTTTGTTCAATGTTTGGGAATAATTCAGGTTCCAGTTTATTTATAGATACGCAAAATAAAGTACGTAAGTCAATGGCAATATCATAAACAAATAAACCAGAGGCACGGGTTTGCGAATCTGGTTTATAAAAATGAGGTGGCAGTTGTCTATTTCTATCATTTAACCATTTATCAAGTTCTTCATTTGAAAATTCTACTTGCTTATTTTTATCAGTACGATATACACGAACGTTATTAATGCTTTCCGTGTGAAGGGTTTTTTCTAAAGTTTTATAAGAGGCTGGCAATCCTTTTCGATCAAAATTTGCAGCCTCTTTATCTCTTTCTAAACCACCAAGTAGAGGATGTAATGGACGCATTGCAGAGATAGAAAGCGGACTTCTTCTTTTAACTGTCACCTCTTCGCTTATCGATCTCATATATCCACCTATTAATTGATCAACATAGGAAGGATTACAAGTATGATATGGCTGTTTCATCTCAGCAGTATTACCTTTTATTTCCCAATTAAAAGTGATTGCTGCATACGGAACGTTTAAAATTGAAGTTAGAAGTTCAATAAGTGATCGCTTGACCTGTTGACCACTTGAATAAGCTAACTTTTGATTGAATTGTGCATCATAAAAAAACTTTTGTCCGTCTTGCACCCCAAATACTGTATGTTCAGCATGTCTCAATCCTCGTAAATAAATAAATGGTTTCATAATTTATTGTTTTGATAAAAAGGTATATTCTAATTTGATGAGAGTTTGAAAAAGAGGAAATCTATCCGGAGGTACATTTATTATTTGAAGAATATCTTCTCGGTTTATTGGCAGATTGCCTTCTTCATGTTTATTCATGAAAACATCTAGCCTATCTAAAAACTTAACTAAATAAGGAGCATTTCGAACTTCATCTGCAAGCTGAGAATGAGTTGATTTTCCTCGTCCTCCCTCCTTATTATTTTGTTCATAATTCCATAAAGCATTTGCTATTTTGTTAGCAAGATCTAATAATTCGGTTTTGTTTAGCATGGCAATTATCCAGATTTTATAGATTTGAAATTGTAAGTACGATGTCTCATCAGTAAACTTATAATCTTTCCCCGTCCCGATTGGTGGTGGCATAAACTCCCTTAATTTATCTGGCTCTAATGCTTTAAGCCCAATTGTTCCAAGTTTACACGCTTCTTTAAAGTTATAATAAGTTGATAGTTGTTGAATTTGTTTGTCAGATAAAATAAATTGACTTTTCTCTAAAAACAATCTGTCTCGCAATTCATATAAATGATGAATTTCGGGTAAGTAAAAATTAATAAACCCTATAGTTGTGTTCGTTTTAGAAAGACTATAAACATAAGTAGTTAAGGTTTGATTAGAAAACTTCTTTGCCAATGTAAAAATAACCTTTGACCATCCTATAGTAGGAATAGCCAAATCTCCTTCTTCATCTTTTTGAGAAGTTGGAAAAATAAAACCTTCTAGCGGTTCATCTGAAATGAAGTAGTCGCTCAAAGAATGACAAAGCCAATGCCCATTCCATGTTTCAATTTGTCTACTTTTTAATCCAGGTGTTTGTTTCAAGAAATTCCTATAATGTGTCCAACCTAAAAATAATTTCCATAATATCTCTTCGTGACTAATTAAATTGAGACCTCCAGTAACACCAATGGATAACCCCTCTCCAATCCAAGAAGAGTAAACTTCTTCAGAGTCGATTTTATAGTTTAAGCTTGAGACTTGTCCAGATGTTACCCTGTCTATTTTTTCAGCCGCATATCCTACAAAAGTAGAGCCACTAAATTTTTTATTTGCTATGTCAGAATGCAATCTGTCTACTCTTATCAATGATTCACGTTTTCCATTTACTATTCCCTTTTTATCAACTTTTTGAAAAAAAGTTGATCCATGAACATGCATTAAATGTTTTTCATCATCAAAGAATATCGGAAATAAAACCTCATCAAAAAACTGTCTTGCAGCAAGATTGCTTTCGTTCTTCTGGTTATATAGCTTTAAAAACTTCTTACCAATATAGCTTGTGTACATAAGTCAGATTATGTTTTCGTGTTCTTTAAGTTGCAACCCGTACTTTTCATATTCTTCTACAGGTTGCGGTACTACAAAAGGATAGGCACCTACTGTCAATTGTTCATATTCCTTCTTATATCTCGCAATGGTTTTCCAGTTAATGGGAATTTCCATTTGTAATCGGTCTTCCCAATTGGCAGTTAAATATTCTTCACGGTCTCGTTCTAAAATGCAGTTAGCACTTTCAATTTCCAATGCTTCAATAAGAACCGCTTTTTTGTTATCTGTTAGTTCACGAATAAAGAATTTGTCATTCCTAAAAATCAAGTGAACATCAATCGATTTTATATCCAATGTTGGATAAACAGCATCAATTTTTGCTTGCAAGGGACGCTCCTTTAAAACCGAACCTCCATCCGGCAACTGAGCAAAACTGGTGTCTAAAACTTCTTTTTTATATGGCAAAGCATTGCCACTTGGTTTAACAACATGCACAGGTTTGTATTTGTGGATTGTTTCTACACTTCGTTTCCTGTTTACCCTGCCAAAACGTTGAATCAGTCCATCCAAAGGAGCGCATTGTGTAATCATACGGTCAAAGCTTATATCAAGGCTTACTTCAACAACCTGTGTAGATACGACAAGACAAGGACACAAACCATTACCAAATGTTTTACCATCACCATTAAATTCTGTTTTCAACTTTGTCTCTAAGTCAACACGGTCACCTCGCTTAAACCGACTATGGATAAGCATTTTAGGAAGACGAGGAAAGCGCTCACAATAATTCTTATAAGCTTCCTGTGCAGACTTTACGGTATTATAAATCAGGAGTACTTTTTCTTTATTTTCAAAAGCCGTTTTCAAAATATCTTCTATGCCTGTTTCATCATCCATCTTATATACTTCATGGCGATCAAACGTATCTAAAACTTCGTCTGCAAGTTTCACCTCATACACATGTTCACTGCCTCCTAAAATATCAAATAACTTATTATAAAGAACGGTTGGCATGGTAGCCGTACCAATATGGATCCGGCAATCGAGCCACAATAATGTTTTTACGATTTGGAGAACCATTGCCTGCGAATGCTCAGAGTAAGTATGTATTTCGTCAAGAATAATGTCTGTCCCTTGCACATCAAGCATTACGGTTTCAAAGCCGGAAGTACCGAAAACAATAGCTGCCAACTGATGTGGTGTAAGCACTTTAACCGAAGAGCCGACCAATGGCTGTAATATTTGCTCATCTATACGATGCTTCGCGACAATCTTTGAAGTGGCATGTAAAAGGCGAATGTCTTTATTCGGCACCGTATCTTTTATTCTCTCATACATGGCATTGATTGATGCCTGGAAAGGCAATGTATAAAACACACGTCTATTACAACGGCGTAGCAGAAAATCCGTTTTGCCTGCACCTGTAGGTGCAACTACCAATGTGTGCTTACGGTTATCAGTTGTTGGCATTTCAGATAATGGGTAAATAGTGCTTTTCCGTTTTTCACTATGATAATAGCTTAAATCCGGTACTTCAAATAACGGTTGTAGTTTGTCAACAGTTTCATTCATAAAAGCAGATGCAAAATGATCGGCTGCTTTCAATAATCCACGTAGCGGCGACCATCCCGTTTTTTTACCTGCACAATAAGTAGCCACATACTCTAATGCTTTATACGCTTGTTTATAAGCAATTACTCTCGTCTCAAAACCAAATTTCTGCAAGATTTGTAAACCATATTGTTGCCATTCGCTCCAATCCTGCAAGTGATTGTCAATCCAGTCACGTTCTTCATCTTTAATATCCAATATGCCTTTTTTATTTGCATCATCTTTTATGGACTTATGATGAGCCACAATTAAATCAATTAAATCATTCCATTCATCATTCGGAAATAGTGGAAGGAAAGCTAAAGATGATATTTCATGCCGGTGGGTATAACTATATTTTTGTTCTTCTTTAAGAGAACCAGTATTGTGCTTTTGAATCTTCCTTTGAAAGTACGGATGTGCTTTGCCCAAATCATGTAGTATGGCACCCGCAAAGGCAATCCTTTCATCACAATCAAAAGAAAACATATTGGCAAATTTTCTGGTTACCATCACTACCTGCTGCGTATGCGCTAACAAAGACAGGTTACCGTAATTAATGCTTTTGGCTAATATTTCTTCTAAAGGTTTCATGCTATTGATTGCGGATAGGGTTGTCTGTAACTTTCAATTCTCCATACATTTCTGAACCATCATTAAAACGATTGAAACCAACCTTAAAGCTTAATTCCGTATTATCAAACAAAAGCTCGAAGCCTTCTATTTCTGCAAATTCTTTTTTATCCATTTTTAAAACTTCCAATGGCAATAAAATATCTTCATTCCGGCAAAGGCATATATGTTGCGAGGCAGCAACTTCCGAATCTTCTTTATCCGCAAATGCCAGGTAAAGGTGCGGATTTAATAAAACACCTCTTTTAATAATTGCGATATTTTCAGCCTGGTAATAAACTCTGTTTAAACTATCCTTTTTCTTTTTAGCTTTAAAGCCACCTTTTGACCACGTTTTCTCCTGCTGAGTATCCATTCCTACATAGTTGAGTTTATGCCTTTGTATTTTTTTAATTCCGGCTGTCACTTCCTGCAATAACTCAGGAAACAATTTCTTCTCTATTCCTTCTACAATGGATGGAGTCAAAAACTGTTGGCTAAATGTCTCAATATCCCTTACTGCAGTCCAAGGCTTAATAAAACCAAAAGGACCACTATATTTTACTACATAATAATTCATTCTTATTATTTTAATGCTCCAAAACCAATCCCGGTACTATTTCCTACACCAACATTCCATGCAAATGCAATTTGCTCTTGTGAGCCTTCAATAGTTACTGGACAAATATTTACTTTGTTACCTATTGTTTTATACGAAATAACTTTTGTTCTTGCATTATGATAATCTTTATCAAAGGACACTTTTACCCCTTCTTCAGGCAGTCCAGCAATTATTAGTTTTTTTTGAAGTGTTTCAGTAAGGTAAGAGGAAGCATTGGGGTCATTAAAAGTTATGTGTTTTTCGTTATTTTCAAATCTTCTCTTAATAAAAACAGGGCTTGCTGTAAAAAAGGTTTCTTTATCGGAAAATTCAAGATTGTCCGCAATTTGAATTTCTGCTACATTAGTTCCAAAACATACAGTTGCATCTTCCATTATACCCTTAATAATTTTTTTTAATAAAGTTTCATCAATTGCACTAATAAAAAAGTAAGAGCCATTTTTTGTTTTTATACCATCTTTGGAGGTATCCACATTTTGTAACCATGAAAAAGAGTATAAACTCAAAGAATTATGTTCATCATTATTTGCTCCAATCCATTTATGAAGTGCACCGGTTAGATAAGGCTGATAGTTAAACGGAATAATTTCTTGATTTCGGGTTAGTTTTAAGTATAATCTCATTAGCTAATAATATATTTTTAAAAAAACTTATCAATCAGTAAAACTGCAATAGGTTTTATGCAAACGCATTCGCAACAATTGTGGGGGGAATCAATATTACTGTATTTTATTTATCCAACTACGCTTTTGTAAAGAAATTTTGTAAGTTCTTTTCCCATACATCCCAGCAATCCCACAAATCCCGGTTCAGACAAAATACAACATAAGCAAAGCTGCCAAATGATTTGCCGATGAACGGAGCGTCGCAACGATGTTGCTATGAAATGTTTATGCTGGTACCATAAAAAGCAAATTCCTCAATGACTCAATGGCTTAATCACCCGATCACAACATCACAATATCAGGAGATTGCTTCATGCCTCGCAATGACGAACTTTATCAGCGCTCCTTATAAGCTCCCTTCAGGGCGGGGGGAAACCACTTCCATACAGCCCATCCCCTGGACGTTGTACAATCCCAAACCTGCTCCTAATGCCAGTTCAATCATTTCATGTGGCGCTGTTACTTCGAGCCTGAACTTTGTATAACCCCTTATTTTTGTTTCAGCATTTGTTCCGCCTTTTATTGTTATTAATCGCGACTGTGGGGGATGGGCAAACAGGCGTACTGTAACGGAAATCTTTTGTTTTAAGTTTTGTAATGTGTCTGTGTCTGCATTTTGTGTTGCAACAGCTTTTTCGATCCAGTTATGTAAAAGGCAATCCTCGAAGTCTTCGTCTTGCGGTGAACGATAATCGTAATGGCCCCGATCATTTTTTCTGCCGGTAACTAATGGAGATAATGGTTGCAATAGCTGCCTGCTTATTTTATTATTATAAACATTTGAAAGACTCTCGACCTGGTTTATATGAAAAGTAGTTTTGCTTTTATGATCTGCTATTTGCAGTTGCTGGTTTAGAAACAATCCCTTTATGAAATTTTCTGCTGCCTGTGGTACATAAAAACAAACGATCAGTTCTGCCTGGGCTGATTGCAATTGCATCCGGTCACCATTTTTTGTAAAAGGCGTTTTAATATCCGAAAAGGTGAAGAGCTTAAAGCTTTTACTTCCTGTTCCATATCCTGTATCGTGAAGAAAGGTGGCAAATGCTGCATCTGCAGATTGAATGATCTTATAAATAGCTGCGGATAGAGGGTATTGATAGTTAAAAGGCAGGTAAGCCGGTTTATGTAGAGTTTGCAGGGTTAGCTTCAGTCGCATGGATAAAGTTATCAAATAAAAAGTTGGAATAAGTGTACGACAAAACTGACAAAGACTAATGTAAGATAACATCTATTCATTTTGTTTCAATATAAATACGTTTAGAAAAAAATAAGTCTATAAATTTGGTAGACTAATATTTTAATTTATTTTTGTGTTATCACCTGAGAAATCATCGTGTAGTTTACCATATGAAATAGTGATAAACGCAACTCTTATTACAATGATCACAACTACTTCTACTATTACGTGTTCCATGCTTTTTAGCGCTCCTGCTAAAAAGGGCTACAGTTGTTGTAAGAATACCTGTTGTTGGTAGTACCGGCAGGTTCAGGACATTTCACTTTCTTTTCTTATAAATTTTTAATGCTGGTAATATGACTCAAACTTCGTTGTGGAGGATGTGTTTTCATTCTTCCATGTTACACCATAATATACGTGCGGGACCTTACAACAAATTACTTCTAAAAGAAGGATATGTGGTATGATTTGGCCGAAGAGCGAGATAAAGTACAAGAGTGCGACGCAAGTAATGCTTAATAGCAGCAATCTGCCCGGCTCAAAAAAAACACACATCTATTACTGGCGGAAGTATAATCAGAATTAAAAAGACTATATGAATAGCCAGGGCTGTTGGAGCAGCCCTGGCAAAAATTCAACACAAGCCGTTTTGCAATGACAGAAAGTGTACACCTTCTGACGGGCATTGTATTGTTCACTAAAACCAAAATAAAAGTATGAAAAAGTATCTACTTATCAGGATAAGTAATATTGTTTCGAAAGCGTCCGGGCATTCTTTAAGATCTTTTGCACTAACCGGCTTTTGTATAATTCTTATTGTTTCAGCCAACGCTCAAACCGTTAATGTTTTTCTATCGGGTAAAGTGGTAGAAGAAAGATCGAAGTCGCCATTAGAAGGTGCTACTGTACACATTAAGGGCACAACGCACGAAGTAGTAACTGATAAAGCGGGCGAGTTTAAGTTTCTTACCGGTCAAAGAGTGCCGGTTGTTTACGTGGTAAGTTTTGTAGGCTTTCAAACGCTGGAGATACCGGTAAACGTTGCTACAGGCGTTCAGATCGAACTGAAAGAAGCAAGCGGGCAATTGAACGATGTAGTGGTGATTGGTTATGGCACGCAAAACCGGAGGAACGTGGTAGGCGCCATATCGAAAATAAAGGCTGCTGAAGTAAATGAAATTCCTGTTGCCGGTATTGATGCACAACTACAGGGAAAGTCAGCGGGAGTGCAAATCAATTCTAACACAGGTATTCCGGGCGATGGCGTTTTTGTGCGGGTTCGCGGTGCCACTTCCATTAATGCCGGCAATGATCCGTTGTATATTGTTGATGGCGTATTTATTAATAATACCAATCTTCAAACGGTTAATACCGGCGGGCGGGCTACCTCGCCTATTGCTGATATTAATCCTGCCGACATTGAAAGCATAGACATATTAAAAGATGCAAGTTCTACTGCTATTTATGGATCAAGAGGTGCGAATGGGGTGGTAATTATTACCACCAAAAGAGGTAATTATAATGCACGACCTAACATAAGCGTTAACTATACTACAGGCTGGGCAACTGCTCCACAGCTTTGGGACCTGACTACAGGACCAGAACATGCGACACTGGTAAATGAATTTTATGCTAACTCATTAGCCGATGCTGTTACAGCAGCAGATAAAGCAAAATATGCGCTTCAGCCTTTCAGACCAGTATCTGAAGCTGGACGAGGTTTACCAGGTGAACAAAAAACGTATGACCGGCTGAACCAGGTTTTCAGAACCGCCCGTTTAAACAACTACGACCTTTCACTGTCAGGCGGATCAAAAACAACCAAATATTATTTAGGGGGAAGTTATACCGATCAGCAAGCAATTATTAACCCTTTGTCTTTCAACAGGGCAAGTTTTAAGCTGAACGTGGATCAGAAAATAAATGATAAAGTCCAGGTAGGCGTTAGCAACAGCATCTCACGTTCTTTCAGGAACCAGGGCCGTACCGGTGATGGTCCGCAGGGAGGAATTCTTCAATCTGCTTTACATACGCCAACTTATTTACCCGAAGTAAATGCAGATGGAACACCGGCACGTTGGGCAGGTTTTGACAACCTGCAGGTACTGATCAATAATTACAATGTAAACACCACCAGCTTACGTTATATCGGCAACTTGTTTGTAGATGCAGAGATCGTCAAAAATGTAAAGTTCAGAAGTAGCTGGAGTTTGGATTATAACAACTACGATGAATCTGAATTCTGGAACGATAAAATGCAACTCGGCGCTGCACCAACTAATGGACTGGCAACTTCTGCCATTACCCAAAACAGTACGTGGATAAATGAGCAAACATTACAGTATCGCCAAAGCGTTGAAGGCAAACACAATATTGGAGTTCTTGTAGGAAACACGCTGCAAAGCAACATTATTAAACTAACCTCGGCACAAGGTTCAGGCTTCCCTAATAATTCATTCCACCTGATATCTGCAGCAGCAACAAGAACTTCCTCTCAGGGCTGGACAAAAGCCAATCTTGCTTCCTTCTTCTCAAGAGTTGATTACAATTATGCGGGAAAATATTTTGCAGAGGTTAGTGTCCGTGCAGATGGATCATCACGTTTCGGTGAAAATAATAAGTATGGTTACTTTCCATCCATTGGCGTTGCATGGCGGGTTAAACAGGAAAAATTTCTTGAGAATGCAGACGTGTTAAGCGACTTAAAATTAAGGGCGAGTTATGGTCTTACAGGTAACCAAAATGGCATCAATAATTTTGCAGCCTTAGGTCTTTGGTCAGGCGGCGCAGGATATCCTGACAACAGCACAGGTGATAAGCCGGGCATCTCACCACAACAATTGGCTAACCCAGATCTTAGATGGGAAAAAACAAGTCAAATAAATGCAGGCGTTGATATCGGCTTATTAAAGAACCGCATCAACATCGAGTTCAACGTTTACTCGAAATATACAACGGATAACCTATTGCAATTACCGGTTCCCGGAATATCCGGCTTTTCAAACTACTACTCCAACGAAGGCGAGATCAGCAACAGGGGATATGAGTTAAACATTAATACGGTAAACATCAAACGGAAAGATTTTAGCTGGCAGACAAGTTTTAATATCTCCGGCAACGATAATAAAATTGAAAAACTGGCTACACCTATCACACAATACAGCCGTGATTGGGTAAGGCTGCAGGAGGGATATTCTTTGTATTCTTTCTGGTTATACAAGCAATTGTATGTTGACCCGCAAACAGGGAATGCTGTATTTGAAGACGTAAATAAAGACGGGCAAATCACAGTAGCGGATCGTCAAATTTTGGGTACGGCTGCACCTACATTGTTTGGTGGTTTAACTAATAATCTTTCTTATAAAGCTTTTGATTTTGGTTTGCTATTCAGCTTTCAATCGGGTAATAAAATCTTTAACCTCAACCGCTTCTTTGGTGAAGGTGGCGGCACGCGTGATGGCAACCGGGTATTGTTTGCAAACCAGTTACAACGCTGGCAAAAGCCGGGAGATGTAACTGACGTACCTCGCCTGACTGCGTTTGGACCTAACTATACTTTAGAACAAAACAGCCGTTTTCTTGAAGATGGTTCTTTTATAAAATTGCGCTCACTCACTTTTGGTTAT
>Ga0160473_101338_pt1 | contig 12476 bp, 10 predicted proteins | sample HID1975I_E11MG_FD_108217 | JGI IMG/M metagenome (GOLD analysis project Ga0160473, IMG submission 108217) | Enriched soil microbial communities from UW Madison campus, WI, USA - HID1975I_E11 MG | ecosystem: Environmental > Terrestrial > Soil > Unclassified | place: USA: Madison, Wisconsin... | reverse complement strand
CGCGTGGCGGTCCTGCGTGACCAGCGCCAGCGCGTTGAAGGCGGCGGCGGATCGCAGGATCGCACCGACATTGTGCGGATCGGTGACCTGATCGAGCACGACCAGCGGCCGGCGATCGTTGCGCCCGGTTTCCAGCACGTCGCCCAGCCACATGTCCTCGAGCGGATCGACCTCCAGCACCAGCCCCTGATGCGGCGCATCGGAAGGCACCAGCCTTCCGAGATCGGCAACATCGGCGATCGTGACGGGCAGCACGGGCGGCAGATCGAGCTCGGCCAGCGCCTCGCGCGTGCCCCACATGCGTCGCTTGACGCGGTCGGGGTTGGCCAGGGCGGCGGTTACGGCATGGCGGCCCCAGAAGCGGGGGCGGCCGGAAGCGGGGGCGGAGGGGCGGTGACCTTTTCTCATCGGCGCGCTTTTCCATTACACGGCGTTGACAGGCAAGCGACCTTTCGTCATTGAGCCGCCTCGCCGTGACGGTGCCTCTGGACAGGTGGCCGAGTGGTTAAAGGCAGCAGACTGTAAATCTGCCCGTGAAAGCGTACGCTGGTTCGAATCCAGCCCTGTCCACCATCCCCCTGCCAGACCAAGCGCCGCCAGCCCCGCCGGGGCAGGCGCAACGGGAATTGCCCTCGCTCCGGACCGAAACAGCGTTGCCAAGCGCAACGTATCATGATCCTGTATCCCGATTTGGAGCAGCCGAGGTAGGACATGGCCGAATACGTATCGTCGCGCGTCGCGGTGCTGACCGACCTGGGCGACGGCACCTACGAAGTGATTTTGCGCAACAACGGTCTTACCTACACTGCCACGGACGGCGATGCGCTCGACCAGAATTTCGTAGTCGGCGAAGCGATCACCGCCGTTCAGGACAACAGCTTCACGCTGAACGTGACCTATCTCGGTCGGTCGGGGGAGGGATGGATCGGCGACCGCGATGGCCAGACGCTCTACTGGTTCACCAACGAACCGATCACGATCGGGCAGATCGTGATGCTGAGCGCCACCGACCTGGCCGTCTGCTTCCTCGTCGGCACGCGGATCGCGACGCCGGATGGCGAGCGCGCGGTCGAGAATCTCGCGATCGGCGATCTGGTGACGACCCCCGAGGGCGCGGCGCGCCCCGTGCGGTGGATCGGCCGGCAGGCGGTCGCGCGCGCCTTCGCGGATCCGCTGCGCAGCCTGCCGGTCACGATCCGCGCGGGGGCGTTGGGGCAAGACGTCCCGCTGCGCGACCTGCATCTTTCGCCCGATCACGCGCTGCTGGTGGATGGGCTGCTGGTCCACGCCGGCGCGCTGGTGAATGGTCGCTCGATCATCCGCATGGCGGACGTCCCGGCGCATTTCACCTATTATCACGTCGAGCTGGCGGATCATGCACTGCTGCTGGCCGAAGGCGCGCCTGCCGAGAGCTTCGTCGACAACGTCACTCGCCGCCGATTCGACAACTGGTCGGAATATGCTGCGCTCGATGGCGAGGAGGCGGACACCGGTGAGATGGAGCGACCCCGGGTCAAGTCGACGCGCCAGATGCCCCGCGCGATGCTCGATCGTCTGGAGCGCCGCGCCGACCTCCTCTCCGGAGAGATCGCCCGCGCGGCTTGAGCGGCATCGCCCGGCCCCACCTGTCCGCCCCGCGCATATCGGGTTACACTCGTAGGCGATGAACGCTACCGCCCGCCGCCACGCGCCCGCCACGCTTCGCAATCGCGATCCCATCCTCGCGATCCTGCGCAAGGTGCTGCCCCCGACCGGGGTGGTGCTGGAGGTGGCGAGCGGATCGGGCGAGCATGTGATCCACTTCGCCGGCGCGTTGCCCGATCTCGACTGGCAACCCAGCGATCCCGATCCCGATGCGCTGGTGTCGATCGCGGCGTGGAGCGGGGCGGCCGGTCTCGCCAACATCCGGCCGCCGATCGCGATCGACGCGGCCTCGGCGGACTGGCCCGTCGATCGGGCGGATGCGATGCTGTGCATCAACATGGCGCATATCAGCCCGTGGGAGGCGACCGCCGGGCTGCTGCGCGCGGCCGAGCGGCTGTTGCCTTCGGGCGCGCCGCTGGTGCTCTACGGTCCCTGGGTGGTCTATGGGCGCGATACCGCGGCCAGCAACATCGCCTTCGATCGCGACCTGCGGAACCGCAATCCGCTCTGGGGCCTGCGGCGGCTGGAGGATCTGGTCGGGCTCGCCGACGCCCATGGCTTCGATCTCGCGGCGACGCATGAGATGCCCGCCAACAACCTGACGATCGTGCTGCGACGGCGGAACGGGCTTTCCTGAACGGGTCGGCTGCGATACTATCACTGTGATCACAGATGGAGGGTGTTTGATGACGGCGGTGGATCGATCGGTTCGGATTCCCGACCGTGCGATCATCGGCGGCCGCGCGGTTTCGGGCCGCGCGGAGGCGAGTTTCGCCAACATCTTCCCGGGGGATGGAACGCGGCTGGCCGATGTCGCCGCGCTCGATGCCGCCGATGTCGATGCGGCGGTTACCTCGGCCCGCGTCGCGTTCGAGGATGGGCGCTGGCGCGACACGCCTGCCAAGGCCCGCAAGCGGATCATGCACCGTCTGGCGGACCTGCTGGAGACCCATGCCGGGGAACTCGCGCTGCTCGAATGCCTCGATACCGGCAAGCCGATCAGCGACGCGCGCAATGTCGATATCCCGCTGTCGATCGACACCGCGCGCTATTATGCCGAGGCGCTCGACAAGGTCTATGGCGAGGTCGGGCCGGGCCATCCCGGCCGGCTGAGCTATGCGGTGCACGAGCCGCTGGGCGTGATCGGCGCGATCGTGCCCTGGAATTTCCCGCTCCAGATGGCGTTGTGGAAGGTCGGCCCGGCGCTGGCGATGGGCAATTCGGTGGTGCTCAAGCCCGCCGAGCAGTCGCCCTCGACCGCGATCCGCCTCGGCGAGCTGGCGCTGGAGGCGGGGCTTCCCGAAGGCGTGCTCAACGTCGTGACGGGGCTGGGGCACGAGGCGGGCAAGGCGCTGGCGCTCCATCCCGACGTCGACATGATCGCCTTCACCGGATCGGGATCGGTCGGCCGGCTGCTGATGCAGTATTCCGGGCAGAGCAACCTCAAGCGGGTCAGCCTCGAACTCGGCGGCAAATCGCCGCAGATCGTCTTTCCCGATTGCCCCGACATGGATGCCGCGGCCGAGGCGGCGGCCTGGGGCGTGTTCTTCAACCAGGGTGAGGTCTGCACGGCCGCCTCGCGGCTGCTCGTCCACCGGGATATCCGCGACGCCTTCATCGAAAAGGTCGTGGCGGTGGCGAAGACGATCGTTCCCGGCGATCCGCTCAATCCCGCGACCCGCTTCGGCGCTATGGTCAGCGAGGAGCAGATGACGACGGCGCTCGGCTATATCGACAAGGCGACGGCCGAGGGCGGCGCGATCCTGACCGGCGGCGGGCGGGTGCGCGAGGAAAGCGGCGGCTTCTACATCGCGCCGACCGTGGTCGATCGGGTCACTTCGGCCTCGACGCTGGCGCGCGAGGAGGTGTTCGGTCCCGTGCTCGGCGTCATCGATTTCGAGGATGCGGCCGATGCCTTCCGCATCGCCAACGACAGCGTCTACGGGCTTGCTGCCGGCGTGTGGACCGCGAACGTCGATCTCGCCCATGCCGCCGCCAAGCGGCTGCGCGCGGGGCTGGTCTGGGTCAACGGCTGGGATGCCTGCGACATCACCATGCCCTTCGGCGGCTTCCGCCAATCGGGCTTCGGCCGCGATCGCGGGCTGCACGCGATGGAGAAATACGCCGACATGAAGGCGGTCACCTTCACGCTGGGGAAGGTGGCATGAGCGGCTTCCTCGCCGACATCGCCGAGGTCGACGCCTTCCTCGACGCGCATCCGGAAATCCAGTTCTTCGACATCCTGTTCACCGGGTTATCGGGCGTGCCGCGTGGCAAGCGGCTGCGCCGGCATGAACTGCGCGCCGTCTACGAGAACGGCCGGTTCCTGCCGCTGTCGGTGGCGGTGATCGACATCAACGGGCAGGACAGCGACGGCACCGGCCTCGTCTGGGAAACGGGCGACGCAGACAGCATCGCGCGGCCGGTGCCGGGCGGCATCGTGCCCGCCCCCTGGCTGGGCGGCGATGTCGGGCAGGTGATGTGCTCGCTCCACGAGCCCGATGGCACCCCGGTCGACATCGATCCGCGCGCGATCCTCGCGCGCGTGGTCGATCGCTTCCGCGCCGACGGGATGACGCCGGTCGTCGCCTGCGAGCTGGAATATTACCTCGTCGATGCGAAGCGCGGGCGCGACGGATCGGTCCGCCTGCCGCGATCGCCGATCACCGGCCGCGCGTCCGAGGCGCCACAGGCCTATGGCCTGCCCGAGATCGAGGATGTCGCCCCTTTCCTGCGTGATCTCTGGGCGGCCTGCGATGCGCAGGCGATTCCGCTGGAAGGCGTGATCTCCGAGGCGTCTCCCGGCCAGTACGAACTCACCCTCGCGCACAAGCCCGATGCATTGCGCGCGGCGGACGAGGCGGTCGCCTACAAGCGCGCCGCCAAGGGCGTCGCGCGCCGGCACGGCATGGAGGCGACCTTCATGGCCAAACCCTGGGCCGATCGCGTCGGCAGCGGATTGCACCTGCACGTTAGCGTGGTTGACGATGCTGGGACCAACCTGATGGCGTCCGAGGAGGCGACCGGATCGCCGCTGCTGCGCCACGCGATCGGCGGCATGGCCGCGCTGCTGCCCGAAAGCGTCGCGATCTTCGCGCCCAACCAGAACAGCTATCGCCGCTTCCGCGCCAACAGCTATGCGCCCGTCGCGCCGACCTGGGGCGTCAACAACCGCACCGTGGCGCTGCGCATCCCTGCGGGCAAGGCGCATACCCGCCATATCGAGCACCGCGTCTGCGGGGCGGATGCCAATCCCTATCTCGCGCTCGCGGCGATGCTGGCGGGGGTGCATCATGGTATCACCGAGCGGATCGATCCCGGCCCGCCCGTCGATGGCGACGGTTATGCCGCCGCCGCCGCTTCGGGTGCTACGCTTCCGACCAACTGGTTCGATGCGCTGCGGCTGTTCGAGGGGTCGTCGGTCCTTGCCAACTATTTCGGCGAGCGCGGCGCGAAGATGTATGCGGCGATGAAGCGGACCGAGCAGGCCCGTTTCTTCGAGACCGTCACGACGCAGGATTACGACTGGTATCTCGGCAACGCATAAGCAGAGGTTTGGGCGCAGGGGCTTGGGCAGGGTCTCGATCACAGACAGGGGGCTGGGCGGCGATGGAGCAGGACTGGAAAAGGGCGAGGTTGCCATTCCTCGCGATATTCGGACCACCGGCCTTCTGGCTGATCCTGTTCTTCGTCGTGCCGCTGGCGGTGATCTGGGGCTACAGCTTCGGCCATAACGAAAGCCTGACCGAGATCACGATCGACGGCACGTGGAAGAACTACATCCGCGCCTTCGATCCGGTCTATCTGCAAATCTTTGCCAAATCGATCTGGTTCGCCGCGATCACGACCTTCCTCTGCCTGATCGTCGGATTTCCGGTGGCGCTGGCGATCACCTTCGCGCCGGCCAAGGCGAAGGCATGGCTGCTGCTGCTGATCATGCTGCCGTTCTGGACCAACCTGCTGATCCGCACCTATGCCCTGATGGCGGTGTTGCGCGGCGAGGGGTATATCAACAAGACGCTCGGCTGGGGGTGGGAAGGGCTCCAGGGCCTCGGCCTCGGCCTGCCGGACTTCACGCCGCTGCCGCTCCTCCACAACAATTTCGCGGTGATCCTGGGGCTGGTCTACGTCAACCTGCCGTTCCTCGTGCTGCCGCTCTATGCCGCGCTCGACCGGCTGGACCGTTCGCTGCTCGAGGCCAGCCTCGATCTCGGCGCGGGGCATCTGCGTACCATCTGGGAGATCGTGGTGCCGCTGGCGCTGCCCGGCATCCTCTCGGGCATCCTCATCACCTTCATTCCCGCGCTCGGCTCCTATCTGACCCCCGATCTGCTCGGCGGACCGGACAGCCAGATGATCGCCAACGTGATCGAGCGGCAGTTCAAGAAGGCCAATGACTGGCCGTTCGGTGCGGCGCTGAGCTTCCTGCTGATGTACCTCACCTTTTTCGCCATCGCCTTCCAGACGGTGATCGCGAGCAGGCGGTCGCGCCGGGGAGACGCGTCATGAGGGCTCCCAGGGAAGCGATCGGCCCCCTCGAATATCTCCGCCGCTGGCCGCTCCGGCTGTGGATCGCGCTGGTCTGCCTGTTCCTCTATCTGCCCCTGATCACGCTGATGGCGTTCAGCTTCAACGAGAGCCGGCGCAACATCGTGTGGACCGGCTTCACGCTCGATTGGTACGCCAAGGTCTTCAGGAATGACGGGCTGCTGGAGGCATTCGGCAACTCGCTGACGATCGCGGCGATCTCGACGGCGATCAGCGTGGTGCTGGGCGCGCTGGTCGCGGTCGCGCTGTGGCGCTTCCGCTTCCCGTTCAAGCCGGTGTTCGAAGGGACGCTGGCGTTGCCGATCGTGGTGCCGGAAATCTGCATGGGCGTGGCGATGCTCGTCTTCTTCTCCCGCATCATGCCATGGCCCACCGGGCTGGTATGGCCGTTCAACCTGGGCGCGATCATCATCGCGCATGTCAGCTTCTCCTTCCCGTTCGTCGCGGTGGTGGTGCGGGCGCGGCTGGCCTCGTTCAACCGCGAGCTGGAGGAGGCGGCCAAGGATCTCGGCGCGTCAGAGCTGCGATCCTTCCTCGACGTGCTGGTGCCGCACATGAAGCCGGCGTTGATCGCGGGCGCCCTGCTGGCCTTCACGATCAGCCTCGACGACTTCGTGATCACCTTCTTCACCGCAGGCCCGGACACCGTCACCTTCCCGGTCAAGGTGTACTCGATGGTCCGCTTCTCGGTGACGCCGGAGGTGAACGCGTCATCGACGCTGCTGATCGTGCTGACCGTGGCGATGACGGCGATCGGATTGCGGCTGCAGGGGCGTGAAATCGCCCAAGGGGGGCACTGATGGCACATTCTGAATTTCAGGCGAGGTGTTGGAGCAAGGGCAAGCCCCTCCCCTTGCACGGAGCGTTGCATAATTCTGGGGGAGGAAAGCAGTGCTCCTGCGAAAGCAGGAGCCCAGGGCGACAGAGGACGGCCCTCGCGGCCCTGGGCTCCTGCTTTCGCAGGAGCACTGGGGTTCATTTCTCCGCCCCAATTCAGACTGCTCCGCTGGCGGGGGGGCACTGACGATGGGCAAGACGCTGATCTCGATCGAGAACATCACCAAGCGCTTCGGCAATTTCGTCGCCGTCGACGACGTCAACCTGGAGATCGAAGAGGGCGAGTTCTTCGCGCTGCTCGGTCCCTCGGGCTGCGGCAAGACGACGCTTCTGCGCATGCTCGCGGGTCTCGAGATGCCGACCGAGGGTCGCATCCTCATCGACGGCGAGGATATGAGCCGGGTGCCGCCAAACAAGCGGCCAGTGAACATGGTGTTCCAGTCCTACGCGGTATTCCCGCATATGAGCGTGACCGAGAATGTCGGTTACGGCCTCCGCATCGCCGGGGTGCCCAAGGACGAGCGCGCGGTGCGGGTCGCCGACGCGCTGGCGCTGGTGAAGCTCGATGGCCTGGGCGAGCGTAAGCCCGACCAGCTTTCGGGCGGCCAGCGGCAGCGCGTTGCGCTCGCCCGCGCGCTGGTCAAGAACCCGCGCGTGCTGCTGCTCGACGAGCCGCTCTCCGCGCTCGACGCCAAGCTGCGCGAGGCGATGCGCTCGGAAATGGCGCAGATCCAGGAGAAGGTGGGCGTCACCTTCGTGATGGTCACCCACGACCAGGATGAGGCGCTGGCGATGGCGACCCGCTGCGCGGTGATGCATCGCGGCCTGCTGCAACAGGTGGCCGGGCCGAGCGATCTCTACGAATATCCCGCCAACCGCTTCGTCGCGGATTTCATCGGCAGCGTGAACATGATCGAGGGCACGCTGACCGAGGACGAGCATGACCATGCGACGATCGTCTCTGCCGAGCTGGGCGGCACCGTCTATGTCGATCACGGGGTGACCGGCGCCACCGGCGGCACCGTCTGGGCGGCGATCCGCCCGGAGAAGATCGCGCTGCATTCGCGTGGCGAGCACGATCCGTCCCCCGCCGCGCCTGGCGCATCGCCGGCCGGCACCAACGTCGTGGCGGGCGTAATCCGTCATCTGAGCTATCTCGGCAGCGAGACCGTCTATGAGATCGAGCTGGAAAGCGGCATGCGGATGAAGGTGCTGCGCTCCAACCTAGTCCGCTACGAGGAGCGCGCCTTCGACTGGGACCAGCCGGTCTGGCTGACCTGGCATCCGCAGTCGCCGGCGGTTCTGCAGTCATGAGGTGTCCGGCGTGACGCGCCCCGTGCTCGGGATCACATGCTGCACCCGCATGGTCGGCGGGGAGCCGGCGCAGGCGGTGATCGATCGCTACATGGAGGCGGCGGTGCGCCATGCCGACGCGGCGGCGCTGCTGATCCCCGCCCGGCCGGACCTGATGGCGGCGACCGAGCTGGCGGGGCGGCTGGACGGATTGCTGCTCACCGGTAGCCCCAGCAATGTCGACCCCGATCGTTATGCCGGTGCCGAGCGGTTCGGTCCGTTCGATGCCGGGCGCGATACGATGAGCCTCGCCATGATCGATGCCATGATTTCGGCGGGCAAGCCGGTATTCGGCATCTGCCGGGGGTTCCAGGAGCTCAACGTCGCGTTTGGCGGCACGCTCGACGGGCATGTCGGCGATGCCGGTCGCCCCTTGCCGCATCACAGCCCCGAAGGTGTGCCGATCGACGCGATGTTCGCCCATTCGCATGACGTGACGCTCAGGCCGGGCGGCGTGTTGGCGAAGGCGTTTGGGCGCGATCGGCTGCGCGTCAATTCGGTGCATTTCCAGGGTGTCGACCGGCTGGGCGATGGGCTGACCGTCGAGGCGACAGCGCCCGACGGCGTGATCGAGGCGGTTTCGGCCGAAGTGAACGGCGCGCCGGTGATCGGCGTCCAGTGGCACCCCGAATGGCAGGCGGAGAAAGACGCCGCCAGCCTCGGATATTTCAAACTTCTTGGCCAGGCGCTTCGTGGCGAAGCGCTGAAACGGGCCGCCTGATGCCGCGTGAGGAGAAACAGATGACCCGCAGGAATTACGACATCGCCGAATTGCGCAGGCTCGATATCGCCCATCACCTGCCAGCCCAGGCCAGCTACAAGCTGATCCGGGATCTCGGCGGCAGCCGCATCATCACCCGCGCCGAAGGATCGACCGTCTATGATGGGGACGGCAATGCGATCCTCGACGGCATGGCGGGTCTGTGGTGCGTCGATGTCGGCTATGGCCGGCAGGAGCTGGCGCAGGTCGCCTATGAGCAGATGATGGAGCTGCCCTTCTACAACACCTTCTTCCGCACCGCGACGCCCCCGCCGATCGAACTCGCGGCCAAGCTGGCGGGGCTACTCGGCGGCGATCTGCAGCATGTGTTCTTCAACAATTCGGGGTCCGAATCGAACGACACGGTGTTCAGGCTGGCGCGCACCTATTGGGTGGCCAAGGGCCAGCCCGAACGCACCGTCTTCATCAGTCGGCACAACGCCTATCACGGTTCCACCGTGGCGGGCGTCAGCCTCGGCGGCATGAAGGCGATGCACACGCAGGGCGGGTTGCCCATTCCCGGCATAGAGCATGTGATGCAGCCCTATCCTTTCGGGGACGGCTTCGGCGAGGATTCGGCAGAATTCGGCGCGCGCGCGGCCCAGGCGATCGAGGATCGCATTCTCGAGGTCGGGCCGGACAAGGTTGCGGCCTTCATCGGGGAGCCGGTCCAAGGCGCCGGCGGCGTCATCATCCCGCCGGATGGATACTGGCCGCGCGTCGAGGCGATCTGCCGCAAATACGGCATCTTGCTGGTGGCGGACGAGGTGATCACCGGCTTCGGCCGGCTCGGCAAGTGGTTCGGCTTCCAGCATTTCGGTTTCACGCCGGACATCGTGTCGATGGCGAAGGGGCTGTCATCGGGCTATCTGCCGATCTCGGCGACCGGCGTCAGCCGCGAGATCGTCGAGACGTTGCGCGACTGGGGCGAGGATTTCGTCCACGGCTACACCTATTCGGGCCATCCCGTCGCGGCGGCGGTGGCGATTCGCAATCTCGAGATCATCGAGCGCGAGGCGCTGGTCGACCGAGTCGCCGACGACATCGGCCCTTATTATGCTGCGCAGCTCGCGACGCTCGACGACCATCCGCTGGTCGGTGAGACGCGCAGCATCGGCCTGCTCGGCGCGGTCGAGATCGTCGCCGAAAAGGGCACCAACCGGCGCTTCGGCGGCAAGGAGGGATCGGCCGGCCCGCTGGTCCGCGATTTCTGCATCGAAGGCGGGTTGATGGTGCGCGCGATCCGCGACTCGATCGTGATGTGCCCGCCCTTCGTGATCACCCGCGCGGAGGTCGACCGCATGATCGCGATCATCCGTACCGCGCTCGACCAGGCCGGGACGGTTCTTGCTGCGCAACATGCGCCCGCCCCCGAACCCGAAAATGCGGAGGCCGGCTTATGACTCTGTGGACCGCCCAGACCGAGAAGCACTTCAAGACGTGGATCGCCGAACGGGGCATCAGCGAGGTCGAGTGCCTTGTGCCGGACATGAACGGCGTCATCCGCGGCAAGGTCTGGCCGGCGCAGAAGTTTCTGCAATCCGCGCGGGAGGGGGCGCTGCGAATGCCGAGCAGCGTGTTCTCGGTCACCGTCACGGGCACCTATGCCGATGAGGACAGCGACGTCGCCTCGTTCAGCGATCCGGACGTGTCGCTCCACCCCGATCCGGAGACGTTGTGCGTCGCACCGGGCTTCCGCACGCCGACCGCCTTCGTCTTCGCCGATGCCTATCACAAGGGCGGCGGCCCGTTCGAAACCTCGCCGCGCCATGTCCTCAAGAAGGTGCTGGAGCTCTATGCGGAGAAGGGCTGGAAGCCCGTCCTCGCGCCCGAGGTCGAATTCTATCTCACCCAGGTCAACAGCGATCCCGATCTGCCGCTCGTCCCGCCGAACGGCCGGTCCGGGCGACCGGAAACCTCGCCGCAGCCCTATGGTCTCGAAGCGGTCAACGAATATGAGGATCTGATCGAGGACATCTACGAATATGCCGAAGCGGCCTCGCTCCACCTCGATACGATGATCCACGAGGCGGGGACCGCGCAGCTCGAGATCAACTTCAACCATGGCGACCCGATCCAGCTGTGCGATCAGGTGCTGGTGTTCAAGCGCATCGTGCGCCAGGTCGCGCTGAAACACGGCGTCTACGCCACCTTCATGGCCAAGCCGATGGAGAACCAGCCCGGCAGCGCGATGCACATGCACATCTCGGTGGTGGACGAGGCGACCGGCAAGAACCTGTTCTCCGGCCCGCGCGGCGGGCTGACCGACGACTTCCGCCATTTCGTCGGCGGGCTGCAACGCCTCCTGCCGGAAATCGCGCCGCTGTTCGCGCCCAACGTCAACAGCTTCCGCCGGATGCGACCCAGCCACTCGGCACCGATCAATCTGCAATGGGGCTATGACAACCGCAGCTGCGGCCTGCGTGTGCCGATCACCGCGCCGCAGAACACCCGGATCGAAAATCGCCTGCCGGGTGCCGATTCCAACCCGTATCTGGCGGCGGCGGCGTCGCTGATCTGCGGCTATATCGGCATCCGCGACAGCCTGGAGCCGGCACCGATGGTCGACGGCAACGCCTATCTCCACGCCCGCACATTGCCCCGCAATCTCGATCAGGCGCTCTATCGCATGGCCAAGTGCCATCCCGTGATCGAACTGCTGGGCGAAAAGTTCATCCGCGCCTTTCACCTCATCAAGGCGGACGAGCTCGATGCCTATGAAGGCGTGATCAGCAGTTGGGAACGCGATCACCTCCTGCTCAAGGTGTGAGCCGGATCGGGCAGCGGAAGGAGAGGGGGCCGGGGGTCGGTGTCCGCCGTGATCACAGACGGTGATGAAAAGCACCTCCCCCCGTTAGTCACCAGCAGGCAGGGTCATCCCAATGGTCCGCAAGTAAAACGGGCCGCATGAGGACGAACATGGCCAGCCTTCCGAACGATCTTTCCGCTTTCTGGATGCCTTTCACCGACAATCGCTCGTTCAAGTCCGAACCGAGACTGCTCGCGCGCGCGAAGGACATGCATTACTGGACGCCCGACGGCCGCAAGGTGCTCGATGGCACCGCCGGCCTGTGGTGCGTGAACGCCGGCCATTGCCGCCAGCCGATCGTCGATGCCATCAGCCGGACTGCGGCAGAGCTCGATTTCGGGCCGACCTTCAGCCTCGCCCACCCGCTCGCCTTCGAATTCGCCAGCAAGCTCGCGCGGGTCACGCCGGAGGGGCTGGATCACATCTTCTATGCCAATTCGGGCTCCGAAGCGGTCGATACCGCGCTCAAGATCGCGCTCGCCTACCAGCGGTCGATCGGGCAGGGGACTCGCACGCGGCTGATCG
>Ga0160473_101334_pt1 | contig 12529 bp, 4 predicted proteins | sample HID1975I_E11MG_FD_108217 | JGI IMG/M metagenome (GOLD analysis project Ga0160473, IMG submission 108217) | Enriched soil microbial communities from UW Madison campus, WI, USA - HID1975I_E11 MG | ecosystem: Environmental > Terrestrial > Soil > Unclassified | place: USA: Madison, Wisconsin... | reverse complement strand
GGAATTGGCTTTTCAATAATCGGCGTAAAAAATGCCTTCTTCTTTGCCATACTTTGTGGTCTTCTCGAGATTGTTCCTTTTATTGGCAATTTAACCGGTACATCACTTACCGTACTTGCATCACTTGCACAGGGCGGCAGCGGCAACCTGGTAATCGGAATTATAATTACGTATGGCCTTGTTCAATTTATTCAAACATACATTCTCGAACCACTGGTGGTCGGTTCCGATACAAATATAAACCCGCTATTCACCATCATTATTATTGTAGTCGGAGAACTAATATGGGGAATTCCCGGTATGGTGCTTGCACTTCCGCTCTTAGGCATTACAAAAGTCATTTTCGATAACATTCAGCCTTTAAAGCCTTACGGATTTTTGGTTGGCAAAGAAAAGAAAAAGGGTGACGAGGACCTAATGACAAAATTCAAAAAGATGTTTAAGTGATTGTCATCTCTTCAACTTCTCTTGCTCAGGTGTAGAGCAGTTTTTTGAGCCCGACAGGATTGGTACTATTAAACATCCTTGCAATCCTGATTTGTCCTTTTCTTTTCTTCCAGTGGAAGGAAAGAAAAGGATCACACTTGTACCGCCTCTCAATATGCAGCAACGAAGACAATTCGCCGGGCGCTAAATCTACTTGCAGGAATAAATCAGCGACTTTTTATTTTGCTGAATAGATTTACAAAAAGTACAAGAGTGCGACGCAAGAATGCTTCATAGTAGTAACCTGGCCTGGCTCAAAAAAAATCTTTCCAGCTTTTTTACCTCTTGTGCATATAGAACAAAAGTAATAAAAGCATATACGGCTTAAGTCAGGCTGAAAAGTCGATCCGGAATGTTTGCGAAAAAACAGGAACTGGCTTCTCAATAACTTCCTGGTGTCTTCGTGCCTTGGTGACAAAATACTTTACCATTCTGCCCGTGCTGTCGGGCTTATGCTCAGGTCAGCAAAGTCGTGTTGCAGGTATTTGTAATAAGCGGTAATGGCTATCATCCCGGCATTATCTGTACAGTACTCAAATTTTGGGATGAAAGTTTTCCAACCCAGTTTATCGCCTAATTCTGTTAAACCATTTCTTAACCCGCTGTTAGCGCTTACGCCACCAGCAATACAAACATTCATAACCCCGGTTTCTTTTGCTGCCTTTTGCAATTTTTTTAGCAAAATAGAAACGATACGCTGCTGTACAGAAGCGCAAATGTCGTTCAGATTCTCCTCCACGAATTGGCTGTTCTTTTTTTTTTCTGCCTGCAGAAAATATAAAATGGCCGTTTTTAAACCGCTGAAACTAAAATCAAGACCAGGTATGTTTGGCTCAGTAAAAGTAAAACGCTTCGGGTCTCCTTCTTTGGCATATTTATCTATTAATGGACCGCCGGGATAAGGCAGTCCCATCAACTTTGCGCTTTTATCAAAAGCTTCACCTGCGGCATCATCTATGGTTTCGCCAATTACCTTCATTTCATACGGACTGTTGCACAATACTATCTGTGTATGACCGCCACTCACCGTGAGGCATAAAAAAGGAAAAGAAGGCCGGGGTTCATCAATCATGTTAGCCAGCACATGCGCCTGCATGTGATGAACGGCTATTAACGGCTTTTGCAGTGACAGTGCCAACGACTTTGCAAACTGCGCTCCTACAAGCAGGCTACCGATTAAACCGGGAGACTGTGTAAAAGCTATCGCATCCAATTCACTCAGTTGCACATTAGCCTTTTGTAAAGCTGCATCCACAACCGGAACAATGTTTTGAATATGCGCACGGCTGGCCAATTCAGGTACCACGCCGCCATACTGCTCGTGAATTTTTTGTGTAGCAATCAGATTTGAAAGTATCTCTCCATCTCTGCAAACCGCAGCACTTGTATCGTCGCACGAAGATTCTATCGCTAAAATGGTGGCTGTCATTGGTGTAATTGGCATTAGGTCAGTAAGACAATGAGTCATTTGGTAAATTGAGTAAACTTTGCATGACAAAACTAAATGCTTATCCAATAACTACCAATTGCCGACTATTCTTGCTGCAACTCTGCGTCTATATATTTTGGTGAATGATGACTTTCCGATAAAAGGCTGACTGCATAACGATTGATGGTAGCAAAAATCGGCCGGTTGTCAATCCCTTTCCTTCTCCAGGATTTCAAACCTTCTTGTAATGGTTTCGCCTTGTTCGTCAACTATTGTAATTGTGTGGTGCCCTTTTGAAGGGTTTAAAGCCATTTGATGAAACTGTGTTGTGGTGCCGATGTAATTGTCGTCGAGATGCCAGAAAAGCTTTTCATTTGAGTTGCGATGGGTCGCAGTAAAAACGGTTTTTCCCTTTTGACCGCTTACCTCTAATGGCACATAAATGCGGGCATTTTGTTCGGGATAAATCATTTCCATTTGCCTCGCTGCATCCGGACTGCAATTGGACATGTATGGCGGCAGCGGCTGATAATCCTGGTGTTTTGCTTTGTAATAAAACTCCATCGTGGCAGGCAATGTAAACCAGCTTTTATGCATCATAGACGAAGGCGCTTCGCAGTTCTCGGTGGCTCTGTAAGTACCGGTATGGTCAAGGTGAATGATGTGATGAAACGGGCAAAGAGCACTGTTTTTACCATTGACGCTCACCATCATGGTATCGACGTCATTACAATCGGGGCCGGCTTTGTAGCCGCTTTGGTGGCAGATGGGTAAATAAGTAAAGTCGTAAGCCGGTGGCTGAAACCAGGCCGTAGCCGGTAATAGCCGGAATATATCAAACATAACAGGAGCAGCGGTATTAATGCCGGTGAGTTCCGGCCGACCTTCACCGTCCGTATTTCCCACCCATACAATCACACAATATTTCGGTGTAAGCCCGATAGCCCAACCGTCTCTGAAGCCAAAGCTGGTTCCGGTTTTCCATGCAATGCGTTGGGCTGAATTAAAAAGATTCCAAAGACCTTCTTCGCCTGGCCGCATCACTTCCTGCATCGCATTGAAGGTGTGCCAGAGAGAGATGTAGTCGAATGAGGGAAGTTGCCGGTTACCGGTTACCGGTTGCAGGTTACCGGTTGCAACTTGCAACTTGTGACTTGCATCTTCGGCCTGCAAATACATTGGTATATGCCAGTCATTGTTGTTTGACTGTCCGCGGTTTTGCCGTTGATTATTGTACGCTCTTGCAAGGCTGCTATAAACGCCGGCAAGTTCCCATGGGGTTACTTCGCAGCCGCCCAAAATCAGGCTTAGTCCATAGTGGTCTGCCGGTTGTTTTAACGTGGTGAAGCCGCATTGTTTCAGCACATCGTAAAAACGCTGATACTTGTATTGTTGCAACATTTTTACTGCGGGTATGTTCAGGCTTCGGCTTAAGGCACGATTTGCAGGAACGGCCCCATCGTATTCGAGGTTGAAATTCTGTGGAGTATATCCGCCAATTTGCGTTGGAATATCTGGAACGAGTTGTTGCGGCAATATCAATCCATCGGTTTGCATCGCTGCAAACAATAAAGGTTTTAAAGTACTTCCCGGACTTCTTGGTGCTGCCAGTACATCTACGTGACTTTCCAGTTCAAGGTCCGATGGTTTATACACGTTGCCAACATAAGCAAGTACATTGCCCGTTTCCACTTCCACGACCATAGCCGCCGCATTGTTGATACCGTTTCCTTTAAAAGTATTTTGATACTTGTCAATCATTTGCGTTACACTTTCCTGTAAAGCTGATTGTACAGTGGTAGTTATACGTGTTGATAATTCTTCGTGGTCGTTATGAAGTTGTTGATATTCTTTTTTAAACCTGTCGAGCAGGTGCGGAGCAAGTTGAGGCAAGGGCAATGGCTGCCCTGGTAAAGGTTCCATTTTAGCCAGCCCGCCGGTTGTTGCATCAATTGTTTTGTTTGCAATTAGTTTGTCTATCAGTTCATTTCTTTTTCGTAATAATGTTTGCGTGTTCTTGCTCGGATGCACTAACGACGGTGCGTTTGGCAAAACGGCCAATGCTGCCATTTCACCCCAACTCAATTTGTCTGCACTTCTGCCAAAGTATCGCCATGCTGCTGCGTCTAAACCAACCACATTGCTGCCAAACGGCGCATTGCCTGCATACAAAGCAAGGATGGATTTTTTGGTGTAGGTGCATTCTAATCGTATCGCTAAAATACCTTCAATCAGTTTTTGCCAAAGGTTGCGTTTTTCTCCGCGGCTTAGTCGTATCACCTGCATCGTTAACGTGCTTCCGCCGCTGACAACTTTTTTGCTTTTTACGTTTTGATAGACCGCTCTCGATAAAGCTATCGGGTCAATTCCGGGATGATAAAAAAAGCGTTTGTCTTCGAAGGTGGTGATGCACTGTATAAATTTGTCAGGAAGGTTTAGATTGAAAGGAAACCGCCATTGTCCGTCTATTGCTATGCTTGCTGATAACAAGTTTCCTTCGGTGTCTTCTAATACAAAAGACGTTGGTTTATCAAATAGCCTTTGGGGGAGAGCAAATGCAAACCATAGTAGCAAAATGATTGCTATGGCTATTACTACTTTTCTTTTGGGCGAAAGTGATTTTGTTAGACTTTTTGGTTTCTTCAAAATGTTCGTTGCTGATTTTTTTGGGGCCCGGCAGAATTTTTTTAATGAAGCTTCCGTTGCGTCGCACTCTTGTACTGTAATCATTCTACTGAGCAAAAAAGTGACCAGTCCATGCTTTGTTCTACTGCTTTTGATGAAGAATTAAGCTTATTAACCTTAGTAGAAAAAGGACTGCACCCCTTTATTGACCTTATTACCTTATTGTGGCAACTGCTTATTAAAAGGCTGCAACGTTTTTTGATAGAATTTTATAAATGTTTCATATTCTTCGAGGAAACTAATCTTACGATGGTGTTCGGCCTGGTTAAGTATGTATTTACAAACTCTGTCAATATGAGATTTTGATGCAGAAAAGGCAGAAGCAGTTTCCTGCCAACAAAATTCACTTTCACATAATTTATTTTGATTTATAAATTTGTGAGAACTTTCAGCAATGATCGATGCCAAGTTCTCTTCTGATATTTTAGGCGAACGAGATAAAAGAAAATGAACATGCTCGGGATTGGCATAGATGGCGTATAAATGACAACCATTATTGTTAACTATTCCTGTAATATATTTTTCAATTCTCTCCCTGTTTTTTTCAGAAATAAGAGGCAAGCGATGGAGCGTCGTGAATATAAAATGAGTGTATAAATTGTTATAATCAATTTTCATATTAATTCAAATAAGGTAATAAGGTTGAAATTATTAATCTTCTTTCATTTCTACTAAGGTTTAGAGAAATTGAGCTGAAGAACTTCATAATTGGTATTTGCATAGACTATTAGATAAATGGTGGAAAAGCGAATGAGGAACTAATTAACGATTTGCTGCTGAAAAAAATGCTTTTCTATAAGCTGCTGAAGTGCAAGCTATTCCTGATACTCCGTTAATGAAACAATATAAGAAACGAATAGAAAAGCAAATCAATCAATTATTGTGATTTAAAAGTACTGTCATTTTTTTATTTAAACATAACATAAAAAAAGACCCACAATGGTTTGCCGATGAACGTAATGCGACGCAACGATGATACATATAAGAACTGATGCCTGTCACCCAAAAACGTTCATTATTGATGTTTCGATACACTAATTTTTAATAAAACGAGACGGTAAAAAGTTGCTCTTTATTTTACTGCATCACCTCGACCCACTTACCACTCACGCCGCTGCTGATACTGTTGTCGTACATGGCTTCACAAACTGTTCCGGGCCAATAAAAGCTGCCGGTGTATGCGGCATTTAACTGCACATAATAAGTGAGCGTTTCGTTTTGGCGAATGTCGAAATAATGATACACCCTGTCATCCCGTATGTCCATATATTCCGCAGGAGATGATTTGAAAGCGCCTTCACTGTTGTATAACCTGGTGTTCAAAATCTCCCAACCACTGGGGAAGATTTGCGACAGAGCCATCTGGTTATAAGTTCCACGCTGACCGGTATTTTTAATCGTAACCTTTGCTACAAAGTCGGTTCCCTGTTTGATGCTTGCAGGGTCTAAAGGTGTGCCGGTATTGGTAAGAAAATTAACCGACATCGCTAAGACGTTCGGATTGTTCCTGATATCTAAAGCTGTGCCGCTAACAGGCTGCCCCTGGTTGATAATTCTTACATACAACACATTGTTTCCTTTATTGCTGATGTTGATATTGGCTTTGCCATTTATAAATGAAACAGGAGCTTGCACCAGGTTCGACGTACTATTAATATTGATGTTTTTGCCGGCAATATTTCCGTTTACAATAATCTTGCTGCCGCTTTTATTTTGTCCGCAAAACTTACTGATAGCCATTAAAGCGTAAGCCGTTGTTTGAGTGCTGTACCAGCTTTCCTGCGATAGTTGGTTGGCAACGGCATGAACCAGTTGTTTAGCTTCAGCTTTACGGTTCAGGATAGTTAACGTTTCCAAAACCATTGCCTGGTCTCTAAGCTGGCTTCCATAAGTAATTCCGGGAGATGGACGTTGAGAAAAATTGGTTGTTAACCCGCTAATCATTTGTAATGCTACTGCATTTTGTCCGACAAGGTAGTATGCAGCGGCCAGCCTCCATTTTGCTTCGGGTGTTATAAACTTATATTCTTTCAAGCGGTTCATTGCACCCAGTTCAGGCGCTTTCGCCAATGCCAATAAATACAGGCGGTAAGCTTGTACAAGGTCGCCACCATAATAAACGGGACCGGTTTGGTTCCATGCGTTTGCTTTTATTCTTTCGTAACTGCGCCATTGTTGCAGCATGGTTGCCGGTACATTGTATCCACGTTCGTTTGCTTCCAATAAATAATGGCCGGCGTAGTTTGTTCCCCATTCATCGCTGGTTGCTTCATTAGGCCAATAGCTAAAACCGCCGTCTCTTGCCTGGAAATTTTTTATTTTTTCAATGCCTCTTCTTACGTTCATGTCAACCTGTGCACGCTGCTGGCCGTTCAATTCTATCAATTGATTTAAGACTAACTGAGGAAACACAGACGAAGTAATTTGCTCTATGCATCCATGCGGATATTGAATAAGATATTGTAAGCGACTTTCTAAATTGATTGCCGGAATGCTTGAAACTTCTACGACAGCGTGATTGCTGTTTCCAGTTCCGATTACTGAGATGTTGGTGTTGAAATTCTGTCCTGCCGATAACGTTCTTTCGGTAATACTTGTTATAGGAGGATTGGGATTTCTTACATCGAGTTCCACTTCATACACGGCTCTTTCCTTGCCACTTGTAGCCACCAGTTTTACTTTTCCAATTCCTATTGAAGCTTTTACTCTTGCAGTAAAATATACCTGTTGCTCACCCGTTGAAGTAAATACGACTGACTGACTTGTTGCACCAACAGGCTCAATAAATGGATTGCTTTGAATGCTTAGGTTTACGTTGCGAATGTTATTTTCTGTGGCAAAAACAGTGACCGGTATTTTAATTTGTTCCGTCGGACCTAATACTCTTGGCATTGTTGCGAGCATCATCAAAGGCTTCTTAACTGCAACCGCTTTTTCAGCGAAACCATAAGCGCCATCGTTTGCTGCGATGACCATCGTTCTTACACTTCCCATATATGCAGGCAAAGTAAACGTATGTGTTTTGCTGCTGCCATCCGATGTAAATGGTCCCATAAACTGAACGATGGGTTTAAACCTGTTTGCTTTTTTCTTGCCAGGTTCAGGCGCTTCGCTGTCGCCACCAATGGTTAGGATGCGTTCAAGGTCGCCGCTCCATGCGCCAATTACATAATCAAACAAGTCCCAGCTTTTTACACCCAATGCTTCCTTCGCATAAAATGCCTGGTGTGGATTGGGGGTTTTATAACGGGTAAGGTCAAGCAGGCCTTCATCAACCACAGCAATTACATAACGCATGTCTTTGCCATTTGCTTCAGAAACTGTAATGCTGTTTTGTTGTTCTGGTTTAATGATATCAGGCATTTTAATAACTGGTTTTAGCAGCATGTTTTTGTCCTCAACCAATACTGGAATGACGCCATACATTCTTATTGGCAAATCGTTTATTGTTTGTGCATGTGGTTGCAGCAAGCTAACATTTACGTAAACATTTGGCGCCATTTCCTTTTCAGCCTTGAAGCTGAATTTGGTTTGTCCCTGTTGTGTTTCTGTCCAGTAAGTTTTTATTACTTTACTTCCGTTTTCAATGCTGATTAAAGCACGTCCGCCTTTGCTGCTTGGGATGCTCAGCATTACTTCTTCGCCTGCTGCATACTTTTCTTTGTTCGAGGTAAATGACAACATAGAAGCTGCTGAAGGGTCGTCTTTGTTATCACGGTTTTGCCAGTAAGGGTCATCAATATAAAAAGTTTGTCCGGCTACATGATTGCTTTTGGTATCTCGCACCAATACCAGGTATCGTCCCCAATCGGCGGATGACATATTGAAGTTATAAGCAGCCTTTCCATTTACAACAGGAACTGTTTCTTTCTTTATCAGCTTATTGTATTCATCCTGTGTAAAGTTGCTTAACTCATCGCCGCTATTGTCCCACCACCAGCGCCAATGAATCTTATATAGCTCTACTTCTACAGTTCCTTTGCCAGGCACTAAACGTCCTTTTGTATCCACATTTACAATGTCTATTGTTTGGTTTTTGCCTGCAGCTAAATAACCCCAGGGCTTGGCTCCTTCGGGTACTTTCAGACCAACGTAAGTATTGTAAGGATGGTAAGGATAGGCAACATTATCAATACTAAAATTTCCTCCGGGTTCAAAAACCTTAACCAACAAATTAGCAGTAAGTACACCAGGCGCTTCAGTAGTTATGGTAAAGTTGGGATTGATGGTGGCTGTTCCGTCTTCGCTTAATGAACCATCAAAAATTGTTTTGCTTTGCGGCTCAAAATGAGCTGTTGGGTTATCAAACGTAAATGCTTCAAACTTTGGAAAAGAAGTTTTACTTTTATACAATTGTGCATCTACTCTTGCCTTTAAACTTTTTGCTGTTGCACCAAATAACCACTTTGCAGAAAGGGTTCCTATGGTGGTTAAGCCTTTACCTAATTCAGGATTATCGCCAAAGTTTACATCTATTTTTAACCGGTTTGGCATCACCGTTTCTATCTTAAGTTTCTTTTCAAAAATAGCTCCGCCAATTTTTACTTTACAATTCCAGTTGCCGGTTGGGGCAGCAACATCTGTTGCGGTTCTGAAAACATTAAATCCATCTTTATCATTTGTTTGAACGATGCGTTTGTATAGTTGTCCTGTTGGTGAATACAACTCCATTTCAATGGGATGCTCTTCAGGCAGTTTATTCGCTTTGTCTTCAATAATACAGCTTAAGTACAAGCTATCTCCCGGTCTCCAGACACCTCTTTCTCCAAAGATGAAACCTTTGATGCCATTTTTCACTTCAGCACCGCTCACATCAAAACGGCTTAATGGCAAAGCCGTTCCATCATCTAATTTCAGGTAACTTTTCTCTTCACCCTTCTTTGCGATTAATAAGTATGGCTTTCTTTTCAGTTCAAGCGTCGCCATGCCTGAATTATCTGTTTTTCCCTTTCCAACTATTTGTCGTTGATAGTCTAATACTGTCAATTCAATATTATCCATCGGCTCTGTTGAAAGAATGTTTGTAGCCGCAACAACCAAGGAATTTTCACTTCCTTTTTTTGCAGTAAGACCAATGTTAGTGGCAAGAATATTTCTGCTTGCAAACCGTTCTTTATTAAAATACGATTTGCTGCAGGGATTGTCTCTCTGGTTCCAGTTATAGCCATAAGGATAATACCGGTCGTACCTGTCCCAAAATTCATCGTCTTCATCCGGCGAACTTTCGTTGGATGTATAGGAATATTCATATTCGTCATCCTCAATAGTTTCTTCTTCCTCATCGTCTACAGTCACAGCGGCGGAATCGATACCCAGGGCGGTTCGTTGCTTTTTTGGTTTTGGCACACAGGTATATAAAGAATAGTCGGGCCTAAAACCGATGTTGATGCGATAGATGGCACCCGGTTCTGTTCTGATGTATTTATCTATGTCTAACGCAAACCGGTTCTTTTTATGCAGGTTCAGGCTTTGGTCATCATCTAATCTTACCGTTGCTTTTACCAACGGCTTTGCTACCTGGCGTAATTCATAATCGCCATTCATGCCGTTGCCCTGGAGAAATTGCGCGACATTATTTTCATATATTTTTATAACAGACACATCAACCGCCTTTAAGTTGGTTGCTTCAAAAGGCAGCACGAGCTTGCCGGAGCTGTTGGGTAATATCGTGCCTCTTCCATGTATTTGAACCGATGGCAACCGGTTCTCAAAAAATACATTTGACGTAAAAGATTTGGGAAGTTTCGTGCTCCATTCATTCACGATGCCTTCATGTATATTTACGGTATAATTTCCATCGAGCTTATCTCCTGCATAGACTTTTACCTCGCTTCCGTTGATGGTGTAGCTCACATCTTCGTGTTTGCTAACTGTAATCAATCCCTTTAAATCCTGGTTAAAAGCCACCGGATCGCTAAATTGTACCAATGCATATTCTTCAGCTTCCTGCACAGCGCGAACAGCCAATACTTTGAAATCGCCTACGGCAGGTATCGCTATTTCGCGTTTATCTTTTTTTTCGATGTTTAATGCGTCGCCGTTCCATTGCAGCAATAAATTTTGCGCAGTTGTTCCGCGCTTTATTCCGGAAATAGTGAAATCGTGCACTTTGGAAACTTCGTTGTGTTGCCATTTTATTTTTACCTCAGAGCCGGGATAAGATGCCTGGATTATCTTCTCAACTTTTGCACTTTCTTCTACATCGGCGGTAAGCACACTTCCTGAAAATGTCATTTGATCTTTACTGTGATCAACGGCACGCAGTCCATTTTCTACTACCTCGAATGAAGGCTTTATCACCTGCACGTTAAACGTAAAGGTTTTAAACTTTGAAGGTACTTTTCTAACCTTTGCAAGTTCAAAATTTACTTCGTACAATTCATTTGGCTTCAGGTCTTTTTCAGGTTTAAATTCTATGGTGCGCTCATCGGTCCAATAGGCTTTTCCTTCTACCGAAGGAGAAAATGTAAAGAGGTCTTCCTTAATGGTTTCATTAAGCGTATGTGCAGTGGAAACATCGGAGGTAAGCCTGATTCGAATCGTATTTTTCTTAGAGATAACACCGGAAGTATATGCTTCGATATACTTGCTGAATTCGGGGTCGACTTTTGTGAGTTTCTTTTTGTTGTTACAGCTTATACAAAAAATAGCAAGGAAGAAAAAGGTAAAACAACTTGATAATTTAAGTGATGCCCGCTGAGATATGCCCATTAGCTTTTGTAATTATAAGAGATGATGAACTAATTCGTTGCAATCAAAAGTTAGTTATTTGCATTCGACATTTCAAAGAAAAGTTTTGGTATATGTAACTAAAGCTGAGGAACCACAATGGTTTGCCGATGAACGGAATGCGACGCAACGATGATTGAAAAAGAACAAATGCCCGTACCCTGATAATTTTCCTCAATGCCCCAATGACTTATTGCCCCAATGACTTATTTCATCCTTATCGCCACCACCGGGTTCATTTTGGCGGCAATGGAGGCAGGAATAATACCGGCGAGTACACCTACAATCAGGCAAATAGAAATGGCCAGTGTAAGGGTGTTTAATGAAATAGTAATGGGAAAAGGCATCACGGCACTGAGCCCTTTTGTAAGCAGATACACCAACAGCAGTCCGATAAAACCGCCGAGCAGGCAAAGGAACGCACTCTCGAGCAAAAATTCGGTAAGTATAGTAGAGCTTTTGGCGCCAATAGCTTTTTTTAAACCGATCTGGCTGGTTCTTTCGCGTACGGTGACAAACATTATATTGGCTACACCAAAAGTACCGACGATAAGCGACAGACCTGCTATGGCCCATCCGCCAAGGTTGATGCTACCAAAAAGAGAATTGGTTTGCTCGGTAAACATATTGATGTCGTTCAACGCAAAATCGTCTTCTTCTCTCGGGCTCAAACGGTGGATGGAGCGCATGACACCTCTCAACTCATCGAGCAATGCGGCAGACGACACATTTTCTTTGCCCTTAACCATTATGTTGGGACTGCTTTGTTCGACATTATAAATGCCCGACATCACTTTATACGGAATGATAACGGCCTCATCGAACTGCCACGCACCTGCAAAACTTTGTCCCAGTTTTTTGATGACCCCGGCTATCTTAAATACTTTGCCCTGTACTTTTACCTCCTGCCCTACGGCTCTTTCGGGTGAACCAAAAAGGTTCTCGGCATTGGTATATCCTAACACCAAAACGGGTGCAGCTTTTGTAAATTCGGACTCGGTAATATAGCGACCGGCTAAAATGCTTACAGTAACCACACTGTTAAATTCAGATGTTACGCCGTAGCAGCTAATTCCTCTCAAAACGTTGTCTTTAAATTCGAGATTACCGTTTCCGCGCATGGTATAGCAAACAGCGCTGGCCAACTCCGTACGTTTTTTTATGGCTTCCATTTCGCGGTACTTGGGGTAAGGCCTCTTT